>RRZT011123207.1_pt1 | contig 11034 bp, 8 predicted proteins | sample 2165551 | NCBI WGS metagenome assembly RRZT01 (sample SAMN10456910, study PRJNA506462) | wastewater metagenome | biome: wastewater; feature: sludge; material: wastewater sludge; isolation source: wastewater sludge with Escherichia coli K12::gfp cells carrying plasmid... | place: USA: Moscow, Idaho ...
CTCGAAATCTCCCTTTCCTCCTGTCACTGTATAACCTCTTTCTTCGAGGCTTCTGATTACATTTTTTATCTTTATGCCGTCTTTTACCACAGAGATCAAAGTATTGCTTCTGTTTTCTTCATCCTTTACAAGAATTTTGAAATCCAGTTCAGAAAGCTTCTGTTCAATATACTTTCTAAGTTCATACTTTTCCCTTACTATATTCTCTACTCCCTTTTCCACTATAATTCTGCAGGAAACATTCGCTGCAATTATAAGACCTATAGCCGGGGTATAAGGAGTTTCACTTTTACTTTCAAAAGCTTTTTCAGCCTGTTTTATATCAAAGTAATATTTGGGAATATCTGACTTTTCTGCAGCTCTTCCTGCTTTTTTGCTCATTGCAAGAAATGCCAGCCCCGGAGGTATCAAAAATGCTTTCTGGCTTCCTGCCACTGCTACATCTATATTCCAGCCGTCAAAGTCAAATTCATTTGCCACAAGCCCGCTGATGGTGTCTACTACCAGAAGAATATCCGTATCTTTGGTCAGCTCTCCCACTGCCGCTACATTATTGAGAACTCCTGTGGACGTCTCGCTGTGAGTCATAAAAATTCCTTTTATATCGGGATTCTCAGCCAAAGCTTTTTTTACATCCTCTAATTTATATGATTCACCAAACTCATATTCCAGATTTATCGGTTCCAGTCCGTAGATTCCGGCTATTTTCCTGAATCTGTCACCAAAGTACCCGGTATTTATCACAAGTACTTTTTCGCCTTTGGAGAAATAATTCACTACCGCTGCCTCCATTGCGCCGGTTCCGGATGACGTCAACACATATACATTCTCTCTGGTCTTAAAAATCTTCTTTAAATTTTCATTCAGCTCTTTCATAACATTATGAAAGTCTACTTTTCTGTGATGTACTATGTCAGTCCCCAGTACTCCGAGAAGATTTTCCGGAATATTAGTGGGACCGGGTGTCAGCAATACCTTCTTTTTCATCTTATTCCTCCTAAATTTCTTGGTTCTTTACTAAATCATCTATCTTCAAAATGTTTGTAAGTATCTCTTCCATATCATCTAATCTCAGCATATTTGGTCCGTCAGACATTCCTTTGTCAGGATCAGGGTGAACCTCTGCAAATACAGCATCTACTCCTATTGATACAGCAGCCTTCATCAGCGGATAAACATATTCTCTGTTCCCGTCTGTCGCACTTCCTTTACCTCCCGGTATCTGTACCGAATGTGTAGCATCAAAAACAACAGGATATCCGAATTTTCTCATTTCCAGAAGACTTCTCATATCGACCACCAAATTGTTATATCCGAATGAAGCTCCTCTTTCACAAAGCATAATATTAGTATTTCCTGCTTCCTCAAATTTGCTTACTACATTTTTCATATCCCAAGGTGCCAGAAACTGTCCTTTCTTTACATTAACAGCTTTTCCTGTCTGGGCAGCAGCTACAAGCAGATCAGTCTGTCTTGATAAAAATGCCGGTATCTGTATAATATCTATTACTTTTGCCGCTGCTTCACACTGCCATGGCTCATGAATATCCGTTACAAGCGGAACTCCGTATTTTTCCTTGACTTTATTTAGTATTTCCAGTCCTTTTTCTATCCCCGGACCTCTGAATCCATGTATTGATGTTCTGTTAGCCTTGTCAAACGATGACTTAAACACAAAATTTATACCTAATTTATCAGTAATTTCCTTTAGTTTTGCCGCTACTTCCATAACCAGATCTTCCGATTCGATAACGCATGGTCCTGCAAGCAGGGTTATTCTGGAATTTCCTATTGTTATTTTATCACTTATTTTTACTTCTTTTACTTTTTGTAAATTTTCCACACTAAATTCCTCCTCTAAAATCTTATTATCCTTTTCCTGCTATTTATATTTAAAATATAATCTGTATATCTGTATTTTTCACTGTAATAATTCTACCATACTCAAACAATAAAAAAAAGAGCCTATTTGTTAAATACCCCCTTGACAAAATAGGCAATCCTTTATTTTACTTACATAAACTATATATATAATTTTTCTATAAAACATATATATAATTTATATTTTTGTATTTCCTGGTGTCTTATAGAATTTCTCCATATATAACTGTCAATTGGACTATTTCGGGTATTATTACACAATTTTGAATTATTTCTTCAAATATTTTCTGGCTTGTTCCCTGTCATCAAAATGGATCTTTTCACGCCCTAGTATTTGATAATCTTCATGCCCTTTACCTGCTATAAGAAGGCTGTCTTTGGCATCTGACATTTCTATTCCGTATCTTATTGCCTGTTCCCTGTCTACAATTACTGTATATTTATCTTTTGGAAAATCTATATCTGTGAGTCCTTTTTCCACCTGCCTTGTTATTTCTGCCGGATCCTCGGTTCTGGGATTATCAGAAGTTATAATAACAAAGTCGCTGTACTTTGCAGCTGCCCTTGCCATCTTTGGTCTTTTGGTATTATCTCTGTCTCCGCCTGCCCCGAATATTGTTATTACTCTCTTTTCAGTTATTTTTCTCACAGTTTCCAGTATATTTTCAAGTCCGTTGTCTGTATGTGCATAGTCCACTATTACTCTGAAATCCTGTCCTTCATTTACCAGCTCGAATCTTCCCGGTACATAACCTACTCTTTTCACCCTTTCGATTATATCCCTGATATCAAAACCGAGATTCAGAAGCACTCCGATACAACCCAGAAGATTATACAGATTATAGTCTCCCACGAGTTTCGTATCAAAGGAATATTCCGCTCCTTGAAAAATAACAGAAGCTTTCATTCCTCCGTTATGATATTCCTCTATTTTTCCTTTCAGATCCGAATCCTTTATTATAGAATAAGATTTATAGCTTTTATTGGAATTATAAATTCTTTCCCCGTAGGAATCATCTATATTTACAGCTGCGGCATCTTTATTTCTAAGCATGGAAAACAGCTTAAACTTAGCGTTAAAATAATTCTCCATATTTTCATGATAATCCAGATGATCCTGCGTAAGATTAGTAAACATTACCGAATCAAATTCAAGCATATCCACCCGTCCTATCTCCAAAGCATGTGAGCTTACTTCCATTATAAAATACTCCACACCTTTTTTCAGGCTCTTATCCAGCATTTTTACCAGATCAAGTGATTCGGGAGTAGTGTTCGGTGCTTCTATTTCCTCATCCAGTATTTTATAGCCTATAGTTCCTATTCTTGATGTATTCTCAAGCATACTGTCCAGTATGTAGCTTGATGTAGTTTTACCGTTTGTCCCTGTAATACCTATTATTTTCAGTTTCTTCTGAGGCCAGCCGAAAAAATTGGAAGCTATTACCCCAAGATGTTTTCTTAGATTATCCACAAAAATGTAGGTTACATCCTTATCAGCAACAGTAATATCCTTTTTTTCCGCGATTACCATTTTAGCACCGCTGTTCACGGCCTTTTCTATATAGTTATGCCCGTCTGTGACTGCTCCTATAAGAGCACAAAACACATCATTTTCCTTTATCTTTCTGGAGTCATAATGAATATCCCCTATGACAAAGTCTTTTCCTTTATTGATAACTTCATATTCTACATTTTCAAATATTTCGAACATAATCGTCTTCTCCCTTTGTTTATTTAACTAATTTTATCATAATCATACAATAAAAAAAAGAACTACTTTCAGATAAATACAAAAATTCTTTATCTAAAAAAGTTCTGTTTTTTCAAGTATTTTTAGTACTGGCTAAAAACCTCCGGCATTATCCTTTATATCTTTGGTATCCTTTGCCGATGTTTCGCCTTTATACTGATAAGTCCCGTCAAAATTATCATACCCCGAACAGTTTTTATTGGTTTTTACTGTCATTTTTTTTGCATTTTCAGTTATTTCAATTTTGCATAGCTCCCCGTATGATTCACCTTCATAATAATATGTGTTCCCCTTTTTTACTGCGATTCCTATTTCAGTCTTTGATTCTCTTGCTTTCAAAGGCTCATCTTTCCCTGTTCCGTCCTTTTCAGGATAATATGTAATGTCAAACCCGTATTCACTGCCGCTGATCGGAACAAGCTTTAATTCTGCGGCAGCTCCCTTTGAATAATCTGCTGAAAATGAAATAATCCCTAATGCTAAAAATATAAATAAAACGACTTTTTTCATGTATTCCTCCTTTATTTTTTTTCATAATACCATAAAAAAATTATTAGTTCAATTAAAAGAACATATTCTCAAAACAAATTCGGCAACATTCCCTTATATTGCTTATTATACGGACATTTTCCGATTAATATAATATATTTGACTTTTTTACATAATAAAGATATATTTTAAGTGACTAAATCTTATTAAGGAGAGATATATGAAAAAATTTTTAAAAAAATTTTTATTAACTGTCGGAAGTATTATTATCTTCTCAACTTCTGTATTTTCAGCATCTGAAATTCTGGTTTTTCAGTCTGACTTTGGTCTTAAGGACGGGGCAGTTTCTGCAATGAAAGGTGTCGCTATAGGAATCGACAAGGATCTGAAAATATATGATGTTACACATGACATTCCTGCTTACAGTATATGGGATGCGGCATACCGTTTATATCAGACGGCAGAATACTGGCCGGCCGGTACAGTATTTGTATCTATAGTAGATCCGGGTGTAGGTACCGAAAGATTATCCGTTGTTTTAAAAACAAAAAACGGACAATATTTTGTTACTCCTGATAACGGAACTTTAGCTCTTGTAGCAGAAAAATTCGGAATTGATGAAGTTAGACAAATTGACGAGGCTGTAAACAGACGTCAGGATTCTGAAAAATCATATACTTTCCACGGACGTGATGTATATGCTTATACAGGTGCAAGACTTGCATCAGGTGCTATTACTTTTGAGCAGGTAGGAAAAAAACTTCCTTCTAAAGTGGAAATGATCAGCTATCAGAAAGCAAAATATGAAAAAAATACACTTGTAGGAAACATACCTATCTTAGATGTACAGTATGGAAATATATGGACTAACATCGACCGTAATACTGCAAGTAAAATGAATATTAAAAAAGGCGATATCTTTACAGTGGAAATCTACAATAAAGACAAGCTTATCTTCAAGGACAAGATGCCTTTTGCCAATAGTTTCGGAGACGTGCCTGAGGGTAAAAACCTTATGTATTACAACAGCTTAGATTCTTTATCTTTTGCTGTAAACATGGGTGACTTTGCTTCTACTTATAAAATAGAGTACGGCGGAGACTGGAGTGTAAAAATTTATAAATAAATATATCTGGAAGATTTTTATCATTTGGTAAATAATCTTCCGTTTTTATAACCAATGCAGCGTCTTACTCATCCTTTGTGCAGACCGTGCCGGATTTTTCCGGCGAAACTGCCTGATTATGAATAGAAGCACAGCATTAAATTATATTTTGGAGGGATTTATGAAAAGAACATTTTTTACAGTATTATTCGGTATTATTATTTCTGTTTCCGCTTTTGCCAAAACTTCTTTTGAAATAGTAGCTCTGGGTGTAAACGGCGGCGTTATTGACGGAAATATAACTTCATATCTTATCAGAAGCACTGACGAAAACAGCTACCTTGCACTGGATGCGGGAACTCTTCTTCCGGGAATAGAAAAAGCCGCTGCCAAAGGTGCATTTAAAAATATTGCTGTCCCGGCAGATTCACCGCTTACGCTGGAAGGCTATGTCTTTAAAAATGCCGTAAAAGGTTATTTTATCAGCCATGGTCATCTGGATCATGTTTCAGGACTTGTTATAAGCTCTACAGATGATTCTAAGAAAAATATCTATGCATTGCAGTCAGTTGTTGATGTTTTGACAAATAACTACTTTAACTGGAAAACATGGCCTAATTTTTCTACATCAGGTGAAGGCTTTAAGCTTGGACAATACACTTACAAAGTGCTTGACCCCGGTAAAGAAACTGCAATAGAGGGAACTTCACTATTCGGCGCCGCTTTGCCGCTCAGCCACAGTAATTACGAGTCTTCTATGGTCCTTGTCAGAAAAAATAAAGATTATTTCGCTTTTTTCGGAGATACAGGTCCTGATACTGTTGAGAAATCTACGCATCTGGATACTGTCTGGAAAACACTGGGACCAAAGGTAAAAAGCAAGAATCTTAAAGGTATAATAATCGAGGTTTCTTATCAAAACGGAATAGCCGACAAGGATTTATTCGGACATCTTACTCCCGAATGGCTCCTGAAAGAGCTTCAGAATCTGGAAAAATACAGCGGCGGAAAAGGCTCGCTGAAAGGGCTGAATGTAATAATCAGCCATGTTAAACCCACATTGAACAAAAATACCGATATACGTTCTTCAATTCTTGGACAGCTGAAAAACGGAAATACTCTCGGAGTGAATTTCATAATGCTGGATCAGGGAGACAGTATGGAATTTTAAATATTTTATTTTTATATACCCCCCGAAAATTTAACGGGGGTTTTTTATTATATTATTTCTGTCTATTTTTTCTGCGCATTAAAATAATTTATTCTATGAAAAATTACACGAAAATGATATAATAATTAAAATTTAGGAGGTATCATGAAAAAATTTATTATTCTTACATTGTTATTACTTAACTTTAGCATTTTGACAGAATCTGCGAAAAAAACCAGTCAGACAAATATCAAAAATTCTGTTGATACAAAAAAAATAGATGAAGAACTGGAACTTGCTGATGACTATTATTACGGCAATAAAATTCTGAAAGCTAAGGAAATATATGAAAAATACAGTCCTGTAAGTGACGAGGCAAAATTAAAGCTCGCCAAATATTATATTGATGATATTCAGGATGAAAAAAGCACAGTTATACTTGAAGAGCTCGCACGCAAAAAAAATAAAGAGGCTCTGCACATGCTTGGTTCCCTTTATCTTGCTGATAATTCCGAAGATAAGCTGATAAAATTATTTAATAAAAAAAGCCGCAGTGACATGGATTTGCTTGCTGCCATATATGCGGAAAACGGTTATGAAGAGAAAGCTTCCGCTGTTTACCGTGATCTTGCCATAAGCGGAGATGAGGACGCTTATTTCTATATGATCAGCCAGTACAGCTATAATACAAGGGTAGATTTGTTAAAGCTTGAATCTGCCAAAGGAAAAACAAGAGCAGACAAAGAACTCGGAGATTTATACTCAGCGTATAATGATTATAAAAACGCAGTTAATTCTTATAAAAAATATTTAAAAAATTCAAAGGGCAGTATGGAAATTTTTACTATTTTCGGCGAATATTATTCTAAAGAAGACCTGAAAAAAGAGCTTGCCCCTTATATTAAAAGAGGTGACAAAGGCGCGAAAGAAGTTCTCGAAGAATATCTGTCCAAAGCTGAGGAAGGCAATGTACTTGATGCTGAAGATGAGTACAGTGAAAATAATTTCCAGACTGTACAGGATGATAATACTGTCCTTTCCGAAACTGATGATGATGAAGCTGAAGATGACTTAGATTTTGATCTTCCCATACTAAAAACTTCTTTTGAAGAAAATGAGAAAATATATCTGGACAGAATAACTGAAAATCCTGATGATTATGATGCTGTCAATGAATTATTATCATTATATTATCTAAATGACAAGAAAGAAAAACTAAACACCTTTATTGACGACCTTATCAGTGACGGCTATTATCTTGGCGAAAACTGGAAAATGGTAAAAGACAGAGCAGTTCCTATTTATGAAGCATATATCACACAGGGAATAAACAGAGCAAAGCCTGTTCTTGCACAAATATATACAGAAAAAAAAGATACAGAAATGGCACTTTCGATTTATGAAAGCATGCTTCCTTCTAAAAATAACAATATTAATCTGAATATAGTCGACCTGTATAACAGAACACAAAAATATAATAAAACTCTGGCATTAATTCAGGACAGCGGTATTGATCTGAATGAAGAGCCGAAGGCTTCGAATGATTATCATGACTATGATTCTTACGGCTATAATATTTCTATGATAAGATTAGGTGCCTATGCATATTACAAACTCGGAGATCTTGATAAAGCAAAAACTCTTTATTCTTTTTTGTCAAACTCCTATGACTACGGTGTTTCATCTCATAACCAGGACTCTTTTTATTATCCTGACAAGATTTATCTGCTTGATATTTATAAAAAGACTAATGACAAAGAGGAATATGAAGAGCTTGAAAAACAGCTTACCCAAAGTGCAGGTTTTTTCTCATTTGAGGATCACGGAATGAAGCAGGCACTTGCTGATTATTATGCTTCAAACGGAGACTTTGATCAGGCAAAAAAACTTCTGCTTGATGATAAAAGAGAAAATGAAACTCTGAAAGCTCTTAATTTTATCCCGCTTGTTCTCGGACTTTTTCCAAATGCAGATTTTTTTGGAAACAGCGAACAAACAGCGAATATTACATTAAAATATCAGGATTACAGTGATATCAAAAATTTTATAGACGAAGTACTGGTTCTTACAAATAATTCCCATGATAATTCAAAAAATTATCTGAATTCAGTAAAAATTGCTGCCCTCTATATTGTAAAACAGTATTCTGAAGAACTTAATTTAAGTGATTCATTTAAAAACAAATTTTTGGGATACAGTGACAATACACTAAAAAAAGAGTTCAAAAAATCCTATAAAAACTTATATAAAAATAAAAAGGGGATTTCATTTTACCCCGGTAATCCGGACAGTAATTTTATGCTTTCTATGCTTTTGAAAGAATGGAACGTGGAAACGAAAACATTAGACAGCAGTGAAAATCCGGTCGTTACTTATTCAAGAAGACAGATATTTGAAAATGGAATTTTATTTTTCAGCGATAAATATGTAAAGGAATTCTCACATATAAATGATATTCTGGAACAGGAAGATCTTTATGAAGACACAGATGAAACTGTCCTGAAAAATAAGAGCTCCAAAATAGGGGATGCTGTGGATCAGTTTTTCTCTAAAACAGATTTTAATAAAGATTATAAAGATTTCTTCAATCTTCTTCCCAGTATGATATTGGTAAATATAAGAGAAAATCTTGAAAAAAACAGCAGAGACGATATTATAAAAAAACTGGACTCTGATTATGCAAAATATCTTACAGAAGACAAAATAAGAACTATAGAAAAAATAAAAGAAAGTAACAACGAGCTGAAGGATAAAACAAATACCGTTTTTTCCATACACTAAACACTAAAAAAGACCCTCTGTGATATTTTAGATTATCATAGAGGGTCTTTTAAATTTTACGAAGAAAAAAGTCCTATTTTAGCTATTTTGAACTTTTTTCCTTTTCTTTTTATTTCAAATGATATTCTGCTTACTTCATTAAAATTATTATTTTTTTTGCTTTTTACCACAATTAACGTATAATTGTCATTACTGTATCTGTTCACTATAAGAAAGTTAGAGGTAAAATCTGATTTGTCTACCATACTTATTTCATATATTTTAGTTGTTTTTTCTTTTAGAAGGCTTGTATTAAGACTATCAGTATTTACCATTTGAAATAACAGCTGATAATCTGTATTTGCAAGAATTTTTAATGCGAAATCCGCAGTTTCTTTTACATTTGCTTCTTTAGAATCAAGATCAGCAATATCTCTTATCCTTTTAGAATTCTTATCTGCTACAGCCCTATTCAGATTTCCCATAAGAGAATAAATTTCTTTACTGTCTTTCAGCAGCTGTGTTTCATTCAAAACTGTATCTGCTTCAAGTATTGTGCATGAAATAAAAAATATTACTGTTATTGCTAAAAATATTTGTTTCATAAGTATCCTTTCGTTTTTTACAGTATTTAAAAAGACTGCAGCATATAAATTAATCTCTGAAAATGGCGTATTGTCAATGTTGTAATTAAATTCTTCGGAAAATCAATTTAACTTAATTTAGAATTTTGAAATAATTTCTATAATAAATTTTATCAATACATTTAAATTATTATTATTATAATATATAAGCATATTTATAAAGATATGCTATTATAGTTATATTAGATGTAACAAGCATTGGAGGAGTTATGAAAACTAGAGCGTTAACTTTTAAGGAACTAAACAGTATTCTAGATCTGTTAAAATACGGATTTCATTATAAAGAAGATCAAAAAGTCCGGACTTTCAGAGCTAAGAAGAAAATTTATTATCTGCTGTTATTTCAGGTAAACACCGGATTACGGGTAGGAGATATCTTACAGCTTAGACGAAAAGACATACTGAATTCCCGGATTAACAGAACAGAACAGAAAACAAAAAAAAATTTGTCCCGTTCTTACCCGAAAAACACTTACAACGCAATTAAGGAATACTGTAAGGAAAACTGTATCGGATATGATGACCTTTTATTCGATAATCTGAACGTAAGAACTGTGCAAAAAAATCTAAAAGTGGTAATAAAGTACTTGGAACTAAGGGATATTTCCACACACAGCTTCAGAAAGACCTTTGCTACACTGAAATATAAAGAGAGTAAAAACAATATAGAATTGGTAAGACGCCTTCTGAACCACAGCAATACTTCAGTTACTCAGCGTTACCTCGGAATTTCAGATATAGATCTCGAAAAAATCAGCAGTAAGGCAATTTTAAATATTTAGTACCCTGATCTCAAAAGTTTTATGGTTAATTTTATCAAGCAGGGTATAAATATTCCAATACATTTTATGATTGTTACTTTAAATTTGAGTTTATCAAAGTACTAATTATTAACACTAATGTCAATGTATATAGGACAGTGATCAGATCCAAACACGTCATTTCTTATTCCAGAATCAATTAATATACCTTCCGATTCTTTATTTATACAAAAATAATCTATTCTCCATCCGATATTTTTTTCTCTGGCACGTGTTCTGTATGACCACCACGTATATTTCACCTCTTCAGGGTAAAATTTTCTGAAGCTGTCTACATAGCCGGCTTCTATAAATTTTGTCATCCATTCTCTTTCTTCAGGCAGATATCCCGGATTTTCCTCGTTATCCTTTGGTCTGGCAAGGTCTATAGGCTTATGTGCTATATTATAATCACCTGTTATTATTACAGCCTTTCCGCTTTTTTTTCTTTC
>RRZT011735935.1_pt1 | contig 11034 bp, 7 predicted proteins | sample 2165551 | NCBI WGS metagenome assembly RRZT01 (sample SAMN10456910, study PRJNA506462) | wastewater metagenome | biome: wastewater; feature: sludge; material: wastewater sludge; isolation source: wastewater sludge with Escherichia coli K12::gfp cells carrying plasmid... | place: USA: Moscow, Idaho ...
CAGGCCGCGCCCACGCTGATGGCGCAGTCGGCCACGTTGAAGGCCGGGAAATGCCAGCCGCGCAGGTGAAAGTCGAGAAAATCCACCACATAGCCATGCTGCAGGCGATCCACCACATTGCCTATGGCGCCGCCCAGGATGCTGGACAGCGCGAAGGCAAACAGCCTTTGCCCCGGGTGCGCGCGCAGCTGCCAGACGATGAACACCGCCACCACCACGGCAATGCCGGTGAACAGCCAGCGCTGCCAGCCGCCGGCGTCCGCCAGGAAGGAGAAGGCCGCGCCGGTGTTGTGCGCGCGCACGACGTTGAAGAAGCTGGTGACGTAAGTGGCGTCGCCCAGGCGGTAGTAGCCCAGGATCAGCGTCTTGGTGAACTGGTCGGCAATCACCAGCAGCACGGCCCAGCCCAGCCAGGGCCACAGGCTGGCGCCGCCGACTTTCTTGGCGCGCGCCATCAGGCGTGCACCCGGGTCTCGCCCGCGCCGTGCAGGTTGCTGTCGCAGCGCGCGCACAGCGTGGGGTGAGCCGGGTTGCTGCCCGCGTCGGCGCGGTAGTGCCAGCAGCGCTCGCACTTTTGGTCAGAACTGGCTGTAACGCTTATCTGTAGCGCGTCACCAGCTATCAAATTGACAGTAGAGACGATGAGCACGAACTTCAGATCCTGGCCCAGGCCGGCCAGCAGCGCATGGTCTTCGGGCGCGGCGGTTAGCGTCACCGCGGCCTGCAGCGAACTGCCCACGGCGCCCGACGTGCGTACGTTCTCTATTTCCTTGTTCACCGCGTCCCGGATGGCGCGCAGGCGCTGCCACTTGGCCAGCAGCGCGGCGTCGCCCGCCGGCAGGGTCTGGAAGGTCTCCAGGAAGATGGAGTCGGACTGGCCGAACAGCTTCCAGGCCTCTTCCGCCGTGAACGACAGAAAGGGTGCCATCCAGCGCAGCATGGCGTGGGTGATCTGGTAGAGCGCGGTCTGCGCGCTGCGCCGCGCCAGGCTTTTGGCGCCCGTGGTGTACAGGCGGTCTTTCAGTACGTCGAGGTAAAAGCCCCCCAGGTCTTCCGAGCAGAACAGCTGCAGCTTGGCGACCACGGGGTGGAATTCGTAGACCTTGTAATGCGCCAGCACCTCGGCCTGGAACTCGGCCGCGCGCGCCAGCGCCCAGCGGTCGATCTCCAGCAGCTCGGCCTCGGCCACGGCGTCCCGGGCCGGATCGAAGTCGCTGACGTTGGCCAGCAGAAAGCGCAGCGTGTTGCGGATGCGGCGGTAGGCATCGACCACGCGCGCCAGGATCTTGTCGTCGATCGCCAGGTCGCCCGAATAGTCGGTCGATGCGCACCACAGGCGGATGATTTCGGCGCCGAGCTTGCCGCTCACCTCCTGCGGCGAGACGGTGTTGCCCAGCGACTTGCTCATCTTCTTGCCCTGGCCGTCCACGGTGAAGCCGTGCGTGAGCAGCCCGCGGTAGGGCGCGCGGCCAAAGATGGCGCTGGACAGCAGCAGCGAGGAATGGAACCAGCCGCGGTGCTGGTCATGGCCTTCCAGGTACAGGTCGGCCTCGGGGCCTTCGTCGTGGTGCATGCCGGCGTGCGTGCCGCGCAGCACATGCCAGAAGGTGGAGCCCGAGTCGAACCAGACTTCGAGGATGTCGGTGCTCTTGGTATAGAGCTTGGCGTCCTCGGCACCGAGAATTTCTTCTGCAGTGGCGCGGCTCCAGGCCTCGATGCCGCCCTTTTCAACGATCTCGGCGGCCTGGTCCATGATCTCCATGGTGCGCGGGTGCAGTTCGCCCGAGTCCACATGCAGGAAGAAGGGCAGGGGCACGCCCCAGCTGCGCTGGCGCGAGATGCACCAGTCGGGCCGCCCGGCGATCATGTCGCGCAACCGGGCCTTGCCGTTCTCGGGGTAGAAGCTGGTATTTTCGATAGCTGCCAGCGCAATCTGGCGCAGGGTTTGTGCGGGTTTTTGTTTTGGGTCGGTGAACACGCCATCGCCCTCGTCCATGCGCACGAACCACTGCGCGGCGGCGCGGTAGATCACCGGGGTCTTGTGGCGCCAGCAATGCGGGTAGCTGTGGCTGATGGTGATGCTGTCCAGCAGGCGCCCGGCGACCTTCAGCGCGTCGATGATCACCGGCACGGCCTTCCAGATATGCTGGCCGCCGAACATCCCCAGCTCTGGCGCGTACACGCCGTTGCCCTGCACGGGGTTCAGGATGTCCTCGTATTTCAGGCCATGGGCCACGCAGGAGTTGAAGTCGTCCACGCCATAGGCCGGCGCGCTGTGCACGATGCCGGTGCCGTCCTCGGCCGTGGCGTAGTCGGCCAGGTACACCGGGGAGATGCGGTCAAAGGCCTTGTCCACATGGGCCAAGGGGTGCTTGAAGGGCATCAAATCGAGCTTTTTCCCCAGGGCCGTGGCGAGCACCTGGCCTTGCAGCTTCCAGCGCTCCAGGCATTTCTCGACCAGCGCACTGGCGACGAGGAGCAGGCCGCGCTCGGTATCGACCAGGCTGTATTCGAGCTCGGGGTTGACGTTCAGCGCCTGGTTGGCGGGGATCGTCCAGGCGGTGGTGGTCCAGATGACGATGAAGGCTTCTTTGGTCAGCGCGGGCAGGCCGAACGCGGCGGCCAGCTTGGCCGGGTCAGCGGCAGGGAACATCACGTCCAGCGTCTGGCTTTGCTTGTCCTGGTACTCGATCTCGAATTCGGCGAGCGAACTGGCGCAGTCAAAGCACCAGTACACGGGCTTGAGGCCGCGGTAGACGAAGCCGCGCTCCATCACTTTTTTCAGCGCGCGCAGCTCGCCCGCCTCGCTGGCGTAGGCCATGGTCTGGTAGGGGTTGTCCCATTCGCCCAGCACGCCCAGGCGCTGGAAGTCGGCCATCTGCTGCGCGATCTGCTCGGTGGCAAAGGCGCGGCCGCGCGCCTGCATCTCGTCGCGCGGCAGGTTGCGGCCGTGTTTTTTCTCGATGGCGTTCTCGATCGGCAGGCCGTGGCAGTCCCAGCCGGGGGTGTAGAGCGCGTCAAAACCCTCCAGCTGGCGGCTCTTGACGATCATGTCCTTCAAGATCTTGTTCATCGCGTGGCCGATGTGGATCTGGCCGTTGGCGTACGGCGGGCCGTCGTGCAGGATGAACTTGGGCGCATCGCGTCGCGCGTCGCGCAGCTTTTTGTACACGCCTTGCTCGCTCCAGTCCTTGGCCCATTGCGGCTCGCGTTTGGGCAGGTCGCCGCGCATCGGGAAGGGCGTGTCGGGCATGTTCAGCGTGGCGCGGTAGGCGGACGCTTCGGGCTTGGGCGTTTTGTTCTCGGACATGGGAGGGAAACCTTCAAATCAAGGGCGTTCCAGGCGCTGGGCCTGGAAGGGCGGTGCAACAGCTAAGGCGAGGGGCGGGGCGAAGGCGGCCCCGTCAAATTCGGTCGCGCGTGGTCTGGCGACGGGTCTCGGCGTGGGCCGTGGCAAAGAAGGCGCGCGCGTCCTCGCAGTCCCGGGCGATGCCGGCGGTGAGGGCGTCAAGACTGTCGTATTTCAGCTCGTCGTGCAGTTTGTGCAGTAGTTCCACGCGCACGATTTTACCGTAGCCCCCCTCGGCGCCCAGGTGCGTGGGCCAGTCCAGGCAATGGGTCTCCAGCAGCACGCGCCCGCCGTTCGCGTCGCGCGGGTCGAGCGAGGGGCGCACGCCCAGATTCGCCACGCCGGGCAGGGGCGCATCGTGCAGGCCATGCACCAGCACCGCGAAGATGCCGCTGGCGGCCGGCTTCCAGTGCGCAAAGCGCAGGTTGAGGGTGCGAAAACCGTCCTGATCCGCCCCGCTGGCGGCCGAGCGGCCCAGCTGGCGCCCGAGCTTGCGCCCATGCACCACATGGCCGCTGATGGCGTAGGGCCGGCCCAACAGGCGCGCCGCCTCGGCCATGTCGCCCGCGGCCAGCGCCGCGCGCACGGCGGTGCTGGAGACGCGCAGGCCATGCACCTCGTAGCTCATCATGCGCGCCACCTCGAAGCCGCCGGCCGGGCCGGCGGCGTCCAGCATCGCATAGTCACCTGCGCGCTGGCTGCCAAAGCGAAAGTCGTCGCCCACCAGCAGGTAGCGCGCGCCCAGGCCGCGCACCACCACCTCGTCGATGAAGGCCTGGGCCGGCAGACTGGCCAGCTTGTCGTTGAAGGGCAGCACCACGGCCTGCTGCACGCCGCAGCGCGCCAGCTCGGCGAGCTTGTCGCGCAGCGTGCCTATGCGTGCCGGGGCGATGTCCGGCTTGTGGTGCACGCGGGCAAAGTAGTCGCGCGGGTGGGGCTCAAAGGTCAGCACGCAGCTGGCCACGCCGCGGTGCTGCGCCTCGTTGTTCAGCAGCGCCAGCATGGCCTGGTGGCCGCGGTGCACGCCGTCGAAGTTGCCTATGGTGAGCGCGCAGGCGCTGGCCACTTGCGGATGATGGAAGCCGCGGAAGATCTTCATCGCAGTGCTTTACTTTTAATAGCGTTTGGCGCAAGTCCATCAAGCGCTTGACGCCTGTTTGTTGCGAAAGGGGTATATTGTGCGCTACCGGCGCACCGCATGGGGCGGCCGGCGAAGCATCAACGTTGTCATTCCATTCTTGTGTTGCATGACAGGAGGCGGGTGGTGAAGGTCTTGAAGCTCTCGGGCCAGGGGTTGCCGCAATCGTGGATATCACTGGAGCAGGCAGTGACGCATTACGCCGCGGGCGAGGTGCGCTGGGAGATCGGCGCCCAGGTGGCGCTGTTTCGCGGCGGGCACAACGCCGTCACCGGCGAGCAGTCGCAGATCGCGGTCAGCAGCATCATAGGCACGCGCGGCGTGCCGCATATCAACCCCTTCGATCTGCGCCCCAGCCTGACCAACGCCAAGCTGTTCACGCGCGACCGCAACATCTGCGCCTATTGCGGCGGACGCTTTCACGAGGAAGACCTGACGCGCGAGCACATCGTGCCCTTCGCCAGCCGCGGCCTGAACCACTGGATGAACGTGGTCACCGCCTGCCGCGCCTGCAACCACCGCAAGGGCCCGCGCACGCCCGAGCAGGCGCATATGCCCTTGCTGTATACGCCCTACGTGCCCAGCCTGTGGGAAGACTTCATCCTGAGAAACCGCCGCATCCTGGCCGACCAGATGGAGTTTTTGATGGCGCATGTGCCCAAATCGTCGCGGCTGCTCAGTTGAGGCTGGCATGCGGTGCGCGCCGGCATCGTCGTTCGTGGGGCCGGGCACGTAGTTTCACTAGGGCTGGGGCGATGGTGGAAATCTAGAATGCCCCGTTCACCGCCCTTCAACCGTCAACCCGTTTCTTCGCATGACCCCCAAGAAATTTTCTCGCCGCGCCCTGGTCGCGGCCTGCGCCGCATCGGCGTTTGCCTTTCCCGCAGGTCTGGTCTGTGCCCAACAGGCCAAGGAGGTGAAGCTCGGCTACGCACTGGCCGTCAATTCGCACTACGGCGCCGCTGCCCAGGCCTGGGCAGACTCTGTGGAAAAGGCGAGCAATGGCGCCTTCAAGTTCAAGCAGTTCCCGTCCAGCGCACTGGGCGGCGAGCGCGAGCTCATCGAGGGGCTGCAACTGGGTACCGTTGAGGCCATCATTGTTTCCACCGGCGCTTTGAGCAACTTCGTGCCCGATGTGGGTGTGGTGGACATCCCGTTCCTGTTCCGCGACACCGCCCATGCCCGTGCGGTGCTCGATGGCGCCTTCGGCCAGGATCTGCTGGGCAAATTCCAAAAGCGTGGCCTGGTTGCGCTGGCCTGGGGTGAGCAGGGCTTTCGCCACCTGACGAACAACAAGCACCCGGTACAGAAGATCGAGGATCTGAAGGGCCTGAAGATCCGCGTGACCGAGAACCCGGTGCATATCACCGCCTTCAAGACCCTGGGCGCCTCGCCCACGCCCATGTCCTGGCCCGAGGTGATTGGCGCGCTGCAACAGGGCACCATCGACGGTCAGGAAAATCCGGTCTCGGTGCTGGCCTCGACCAAGCTGTGGCAGGTGCAGAAGCACCTGACGCTGAGCGCCCATGTCTATGCACCGGTGGCGCTGATCGTCTCGCCCGGCTTCTGGGGTGGCCTGACCGATGCGCAGAAGAGCGCCTTCACGCAGGGTGCCAAGCTGGGCGCACTGGCCTCGCGCGCTTTTGTCGATGCGGTGGAGAAGAAGGGCGTGGACGAGGCCAAGAGCCACGGCATGCAGGTGGTGATGGGCGTGGATCAGGCCGCCTTCCGCGCTGCGCTGGAGCCGGCCTACAAGCAGTACGCCACCAAGTTCGGGCAGAAGACGCTGGATGCCATTGCCGCGGTGAAATAAGTCCGTTGTTGTCCTGAAAGAATCCGCCCGGCTCCGCCCGCGCGGATTCTTTTGCTTGATGAAGAAAGCGGCACGCCCCGGCCTGCCGACCCGCATATGCTCGATCGCGTGGAACGCGCCCTGGTGGCCTGCAATCGCTGGCTGCTCATCGTTTTGCTGCTGGCCATGGCCTGCATCGTGTTTGCCAACGTGGTGCTGCGCTACACCACGGGCGACTCGATCGTCTGGGCCGAGGAGGTGGCGCGTCACCTGATGATCTGGGGCACCTTTCTGGGCGCCGGCCTGGTGCTGCGCTTTGGCGGCCATGTGGCCATAGACAACCTGCACAACGCCGTGAGCACGCGCACAGCACGCGTGATACGCATGGTCGTCGTCGCGGGCGTGGGCCTGTTCTGTCTGGTGATGGCGTATTTCTCGGTGCTCTATGTCTGGGCGACGCGCTTTCAGACCACGGCCGCCACCGACGTGCCCATGGCCTGGATCTATGTCGCCATGCCGGTGGGCTTTGGGCTGATGTTCGTGCACCTGCTGTTCATTGCACGCGGCTACATCGCTGCGGGCAGCTATGTCGAGTCGGGCGAGATGGGCGCCGACGCGGCGGCCTCCATTTGAAGGGCAGGGTAGACATATGGCTGTCACGCTGTTCATCGCCGTCGTCGTGCTGCTGGCCCTCGGTTTCCCGGTGGCCTTCGCGCTCGCCATCTCGGCGGCCTTGGCCGTGTTCGTGGGTGGGCGCTACCCGCAACTGGTGGTGTTCAAGGAGATGTTCACCGGCATAGACAGCTTTCCGCTGATGGCCGTGCCCTTCTTCATACTGGCCGCCGAACTGATGTCGGGCGGCGCACTCACCGCTGTGCTGCTGCGCTTTGCCGCGCAGTTCGTCGGCCATCTGCGCGGCGGCCTGGGCTATGCCAACGTGTTGTCATTGACGCTGTTCTCGGGCATCTCGGGCTCGGCCCTGGCCGATGCGGCCGGCCCCGGCTCGATGATGGTGAAGATGATGGACAAGGCCGGCTACGCGCGTTCCTACGCCGCGGCGCTTACGGCCAGCACGGCCATCGTCGGGCCCATCATCCCGCCTTCGGTCAGCATGATCATCTATGCGCTGCAGGACGAGAACGTCTCGGTCGGCGGCCTGTTCGTCGCCGGCTTCGTTCCTGGCATATTGATCGCCATCGCCATGGCGGCGGTCAACTGGTGGGTGTGCAAAAAGCGCGACTACCGCTCGCGCGAGCCCCGCCCCAGCGGCCGCGAGATATTGGTCAATAGCTTCAAGGCGATTCCGGCGCTGCTGCTCATCGTGCTCATCATCGTCGGCATACGCTTCGGCATCTTCACGCCCACCGAGGCGTCGGTGGTGGCGGTGTTCTACGCCCTGGTCTGCGGCAAGTGGGTCTACCGCACGCTGCAGTGGAAGGCCGTGCCGGCGATTGCGGCGCGCTCGGCCATGCTGACGTCTTCGGTACTGCTGGTCATGGCCACCTCGGCGGCCTTCGCGTGGGTGCTGACGGTGGAGGGCATTCCGCAGTACCTGTCGCAGCTCATCGTCAGCTGGGAGCTGTCGCCCGTGATGTTCTTGGTGGCGGTGAACGTGTTGCTGCTGGTGTTCGGCATCTTCATGGAGCCGCTGCCGGGCGTGATGATCCTGGTGCCCATACTGGCGCCCATCGCCAGCGCTTTAGGCATAGATCCGACGCATTTCGCCATGGTCGTTATCGTCAACCTGACGCTGGGCATGATCACCCCGCCCGTGGGCGGCCTGCTGTTCGTCACCGCCGTGTCCACGCGTGTGTCCATCACGGCGCTGACGCGTGAGATGCCGCCGTTCCTGCTGGCGCATTTCGTGGTGCTGGCGCTGCTGACCTTCGTGCCTCAGTTGTCCACCTGGCTGCCGCACTCCCTGGGGTTCTGAATACAAGCCCCCCCGCAGGCGACAAACCTGCGGGGACTTTTGTTGGGCGTGGCTGAACCAGGGCAGCAAATCTTCATGTGCCGCTGCGAACAGCAGCATTCGCGGCTGAGGCCGCTCATGCGACACTGGTAGTTTCAGGCTGCGGCCTTTCGCGCCGTCACCACAAAACCCTGCACGGGTTCGCCCGCCTCGTAGCGCAGGACCAAATCCTCGATTTCGACGCTCTCAAATCCGGCCTGGCGGCACAGCGCATGCACATGGCTGCGCTTGTGGGCATAGCGGCCATTGGGCTGCAGCACCAGGTCGGGGCCATCCTCGGGGGCGGTTTCGCATGAGAAATACAAGTCGCCAGCGGGCAGCAAGATGCGGTGCGCGTTGGGTATGGTCTGGCCCAGGTCGCCGGTGTAGATGAACACGTCCAGCGCCGTAATCACCTCATAGAGGGCGGCTGGCGTGGCCTCCAGCGCCTCCAGCAGGTTCACGGTGTGAAAGCGGTCGTAGACGTTGTGGCGCGCAGCCTGCTCGATCATCTTGGTGGAGACATCCACGCCAATCAAAAAGCCATCGATACGCCCCAGGCACACGCCCAGCAGGCCGGTACCGCAGCCCAGGTCAAGAACGTTGAGGCGCTTTTCCGGGTAGCGCGCAAGTATCTTGTCGCCGACGATCTTGGGCAGCTGGTAGCGCAGGCCGCGCACCGTGTGCTGGTCATACACCTCGGCCATGCCGTCGAACAACTGGCGGTTGAGTTCCACCGGCTGGTGCGCAGGGGTGATGCCATGCGCCAGGGCGTTGTAGTAGGCGTACACGCTGTCCCCCGGCGCCAGAGCCAGCAGCGTGGTGGTGTCGGCAACCGCCTTCGCCGGCTTGCCCGCTGCCAGCAGCGTCTTTACCCGGCCGAGCAGCGCGGGCTCGTTTTTGGGGTTGGCCTCGATAAGTGCCGTCCATAGCTGCAGAGCCTCTTCGTGCTGGTTCAGCGCGCTCAAATCCTGCGCCAGCAACTGGCTCAACTGCAGGTCGCCCGGCACCAGCACAAGGCCGCGGCGCAGGTGCTTGATGGCCATCTCCTTATGGCCCGCGCGATGGGCTATGTCCACCACGCCGGCCAGAACCATCAGGTTTTTGGGCTCCAGTGCGGCCACCTTCTCCGCGGTTTCCACTGCCTCCTTGAATTGATTCTGGCGCGCCAGCAGCAGCGCCAGCTCCAGCAGGCCCGGGCCCCAGTCAGGCGCCGCGGCCACGCTTTTGCGCATGGCTTCCAGGGCGCCCTTGAGGTTGCCGGATTTTTCCGCCATCAACCCTGCCAGCATGTAGATGCGGGCATCACCGGGCCAGATGCGCTGCGCGGTATTCAGGGTCTGGGCAGCCTCGCGCAGTTCTCCGTTGCCGATCTGGGTACGAGCGGTTTCCAGGTGTTTGCGGATGGGGTCGGACGAGGGCGGGGCGGTACGGGTGTTCATGGTGGTGGGCAGGTGGTGGCAAGACATAGCGCGCCGCTCCACAGTCAAGAAAACCAGCAATTATCAGCCATGTATCAGTCATGTGTGGATGAGGCAGTACCGGCGCCTGGGGACGATGACGATGCGGTAAAGATTGCCGTTCGTCCATCAAGGGCTGGGGTGTCGTAGCGTCCTTTCATGAGTGTCAGTGATGTTACAGAATTGTTAATTTGCATGTCTGCGTGTGGGATTGAGTTTGTTTTGCGTCAAAATCAGTCGATTAAAGCCATGTCGGTTGAATAGGTTTCGGAGTGTCAATGCGTTGTCGTTGGCTGACGTAGCGACTGTTCTGCGCCCAGTGGCCGGTAGCGCGCAAAAAAAGAGGTTCTATGAGATTGATCAGTACAGTCCAGCGTTTGAGGGCTGCGTGCGGTACACAGGTGGCTACCAGGATGGAGGGGCGCCACGCATGCCAAATGGGGGGCTGGCCGCCGCGCTGCTGATGGCCCCGCTGGCTCATGCCGAATTCCAGAATGGGGGCTTCGAGCAAGATTGGACTGGCTGGGAAGCACCCGTGCCTTTGCGGCGCCCGACGACTGACATGGCGCCCTTTCCACCCATCAATACCGGCGACCTGGGGCTTTATCCCAGCAGTGGCTATGGTTCTGTGTCTGCTGTGGTCGGCACGTTCTCGGATACGAATACCAGCAGTGTGCTCAAGACACCATTGTTCGGAAACAAGAGCGCCCGCGTCGGGGACTCACAATCAGGCAATCGCGGTGCAAGCGTCCGCCAGACTGCCACCATGGGGGGCGGCGACATCGATCCGGCTGATGGCAAGGTGCATATTCGCTTTGCCATCGCTCCCGTACTTTCGGACGGTGGCCACCCTGGGCCGCGGCAACCCTTCTTCTTCGTCGAGGTAAAAAACATAACGAAGGGAACGCAATTGTTCCGTACGTTTAACTTCGCGGGTGAAACAGGCGTGCCTTGGCAAAGCAGCAGCGTTGGCCAATACAAGTTCACCAATTGGCAGGCTATCGATATCGGTCCCGGCAGTGGCGTGCTGGACGTGGGTGACCAGGTGGAGGTCATCATCAGCACGGCAGGTTGCGCCTGGGACAAGGTCATCCCGTTCTTCGCCTTACCGCCCGAGGTGCGGCGCGTGATCTACACCACCAACGCCATCGAGAGCGTGAACGCACGGCTGCGCATGATCATCAAAACGCGCGGGCACTTCCTCAGCGACGAGGCGGCCACCAAGCTGATCTGGCTGGCGCTGCGCAACATCACCGCGGACTGGGGGCGGGCGGCCAACCACTGGAAATCAGCGATGAACCAATTTGCGATCCTCTACGAGGACCGATTTACCAGATCGGGCCA
>RRZT012745133.1_pt1 | contig 11034 bp, 8 predicted proteins | sample 2165551 | NCBI WGS metagenome assembly RRZT01 (sample SAMN10456910, study PRJNA506462) | wastewater metagenome | biome: wastewater; feature: sludge; material: wastewater sludge; isolation source: wastewater sludge with Escherichia coli K12::gfp cells carrying plasmid... | place: USA: Moscow, Idaho ...
ATCACATCCTGGGGCTGTAGCCGGTCCCAAGGGTATGGCTGTTCGCCATTTAAAGTGGTACGTGAGCTGGGTTTAAAACGTCGTGAGACAGTTTGGTCCCTATCTGCCGTGGGCGTTGGAAATTTGAGAGGACCTGCTCCTAGTACGAGAGGACCGGAGTGGACGCACCTCTGGTGTACCGGTTATGACGCCAGTCGTATCGCCGGGTAGCTATGTGCGGAAGAGATAACCGCTGAAAGCATCTAAGCGGGAAACTCTCCTCAAGATGAGATTTCCCGAGGGTTTAACCCTCCTAAAGGTTCGTCGAAGACTACGACGTTGATAGGTCGGGTGTGTAAGCATAGCGATATGTTAAGCTAACCGATACTAATTGACCGTGCGGCTTGATCCTATAACTATAGTAATTTGATAATTAATTAAAAGAGAATTTTGTTAATTATTCTAACCCTAAATACTTTTCCAAAATTAAATGATTAAATGATATCATTTAATTTATAAGTTACGCTTGGCGGCCATAGCGCTTTGGACCCACTTCTTCCCATCCCGAACAGAACCGTGAAACGAAGCTGCGCCGATGATAGTGTGTTTTCGCATGTGAAAGTAGGTTACCGCCAGGCACTTCTCAAAAAAACCCATCACTCTAGCTTGTGATGGGTTTTTGTTTTTATGCAATAATAATTTCAATTCTTTTTATTCAATAATTCACGTTAATCTGATTGAAATCACATTGAACGTACATGACTTACTAAATTTTATCGTAAGTTCTTAACTTCTTTTTCGGAGGGTAAAGCGATTATGAATGAATCTGATATTAAAAAAGATAATTGGGAAAGACATTTACTGGAAGATCTTGCTTTAGCTTCTTTAAATGAGCACCGGCGTGCGAGAAGGTGGGGGATTTTTTTTAAGCTGATCACTTTTCTGTATCTTTTTGTTTTATTATTTTTTGCATTGGGCTGGATTGATGATGGAAAAGTTAGATTAGCAGACAAGCATAGTGCGTTGATAGATTTACGTGGAACGATTACTGCTGATAGTATGAACAGTGCTGATAAGATCAATAGCAGCCTCCGATCTGCATTTCAAGATAAAAATACAAGGGGTGTTATTTTGAGAATAAACAGTCCAGGAGGAAGTCCAGTCCAAGCAGGACATATTAACGATGAGATACGCCGTTTGCGTGTCAAATATCCAGATATTCCTCTTTACGCGGTTGTTGGTGACATTTGCGCTTCTGGGGGATATTATATTGCAGCCGCTGCAGATAAAATATTTGTGGATAAAGCAAGTCTGATTGGATCTATTGGTGTATTGATGGATAGTTTTGGTTTTACGGGGACTTTGGAGAAGCTTGGTATTGAAAGGCGTTTACTAACTGCTGGGGATAATAAAAACTTTCTAGATCCTTTCTCGCCGTTGGACCCAACTCAAATAGATCATGCAACGAAATTATTACGTGAAGTTCATGAGCAGTTTATTCAGGTAGTTAAGGAGGGAAGAGGAGATCGTTTGAAGAATAATCCAGATATTTTTAGTGGGATTGTCTGGACTGGCCAAAAAAGTATTGATTTGGGGCTTGCTGATGCAATGGGTAGTGCAGAGTATGTCGCTCGTGAAATTATTAAAGCAGAAACACTGACCGACTTTACCCCTCGCGAAGGATTTTCAGATGTATTTTCCAAGCGGTTTAGCCAAATCATCTCAAATCTTGTATTTGACGCAAAGTGGACAATCTACTAAATAAACTGTGATCCTTAACGAAGGATGGATTCAAGTAAGTGCTGCAATCAAGTTTCGCAGCTGTTCCAGTTCCCAAAGTTGGATAAAATAGCGTGATTGTTTGTTTAAGAGGCTTTTGGGTTTATCGTTACCCTCTAAAGAAAGAGAAACGATGAAGACAGAGAAAGATAGTTAAAACTGAATTGGCCCGGCTTTTCCGGAGATTTTTAATCTCTTCCGGGTTTAATTCCCCGCCCCTTGGGGCGAAAGCTGGTTGAAAACCAGCAGATTGAAGAGCGAAATTAATACCCCGCTGCTTGCGGCGGGGTGCTTTATTTTTCTCTTAACTGGGTTGTCTGAGTCTATTAGGCCATATAAATGATATTGACCTGGTTTAATGAGGGTTCGTGATTTAAAGCTCACAATTTTCTACTGTTACATAGAATCCCATATAGGTAAGATTCCTAATTCGTCGGATTTTACTTGAAATTCACAATCAACGCCGATACTAGGAACCCATATCAGTTTCTCCCCATAAAACATTAAAGGTATTGTGTTACGTTGCCATGGTGGAATTGATGCTTCCCGCAGTAGGTTTTTTAAGCTTCTTCGCGGACGATTGCAGGCCGGCATAAAAAGTTCGCCGCCCTTGCGTGAACGAATAGTGATTAACTCAGTGGATATTTTCTTTTGACTAATGCCTTGATTTTTTACTTCTGTAAAACGGATAGCGCCATTAAAATGGCTCAATACTAAATGTGCTTCCCCATTCCAAACATAGTGTGCAGAGCTTTGAAGAGAAGTTGTACTGGGTAAGATATAAATTGAGCCTTTGTAGCAGCGAATTTCAGTATTGCCAAAACTAATGTAGGGTTGACTGTCTGGTCCTGCAGACAAAATCTGGTGCAGAATGGTTTCTAATTTTACTGTGCTCGGAGGTGTTATACCTTGTTGTAATAAGTTGTAACGTAATAGATTTTTAGCGCGAGCAAAGCTAAGCAGACGTAAGTGATTGATTTGAATTTTTCCTGAAACTACACAATGTTCATTATCAATGATGGCTAATTCATCTAGCAGTAATGACGCTTCTGAAAAATGGCGGCTGGTGCGTAGTAATGTTTTAGGGTAATTAGGATATCGCTTTTTTAATATCGGCAAAATATCATGACGCAGAAAATTTCTATTAAAAATAATGCTGTCATTACTTTCATCATTGATCCAATTCAATTTGTTTAATCGCCCATAAGCTTCTATTTCGTCACGAGAAATTTCTAGCAATGGTCGCAGTATTTGCGGTGCTGCAATCGATGGTTGTTTTCTGACTAGGGGCATGCCACATAACCCTTTTATGCCAGCACCACGAAATAATTGTAATAATAATGTTTCTGCTTGGTCATCCAAATGTTGCGCTAATACCACATAATTTGCTTGTATCTGGTTGAAAACACGATATCGTTCTTCTCGGGCTCTTGCTTCAAGGCTCTCACCTTTTTCTTTCTTGATTTTTAAATAAGCAATGTAAATAGAGACGCCATAAGCATGACACAGATGACAACAAAATTTACTCCAAAGGTTTGCATTGCTACTTATGCCGTGATTGACGTGTACTGCCGATAGCGTGAGAGGTATTTCTCTGGATAGTGTGACGAGTATATGCAGCAAAACAACTGAATCGACACCGCCGCTCAGAGCGACAGCTAAATGGTCGCCTGGTTTAATGTGTGTAAATAATACGTCCCGAATGTTACGCAAGAAATTAATCGACTTTAACTTCCTTGAATGAACCATATGTCATAAGCCGCTCCAGACGCTTTTCTAGGAGTGTTTCGATAGAGTACTCCTGGAGGTTACATAGAGATTCTTGTAAAACATTTTTTACCGCATGCATGGTTGCTGGATAATCACGGTGAGCGCCACCGATAGGCTCAGTAATTATACCGTCAATCAGATTAAATGATTTTAACCGATCAGCTGTGATGCCCATGATTTCAGCAGCTTCAGGAGCTTTCTCTGCGCTTTTCCATAAAATTGATGCACAACCTTCCGGGGATATCACAGAGTAAGTGGAATATTGCAACATATGAATCACGTCACCTACTGCTACTGCTAAGGCTCCTCCTGATCCACCCTCTCCAATAATTACACAAATAATGGGAATTCTGAGTTGTGCCATGACATAGAGATTCTTGCCAATAGCTTCTGATTGTCCCCGTTCTTCTGCGTCAATCCCTGGGTACGCTCCAGGGGTATCAATAAATGTAATTAAAGGGATAGAAAATTTCTCTGCTAAATGCATTAAACGCAGAGCCTTACGATACCCCTCCGGTTTTGGCATGCCAAAATTCCGGTAGATTTTTTCCTTAGTGTCACGTCCTTTTTGATGCCCAATTATCATAATAGTTTGGCCGTTAAAACGAGCCAAACCAGCCACAATAGCATGGTCATCAGAAAAATTACGATCGCCATGTAACTCTTCGAAATCTGTAAATAAATGTTCTATATAGTCCAGTGTGTAAGGACGCTGCGGATGCCGAGCAACTTGTGATATTTGCCAAGGAGTCAATTTTGCATAAACATTCTTTGTGAGTGACTGGCTTTTAATTTGCAAACGCGCGATTTCTGCTGAGATATCCAGCGCAGATTCATCTTGTGCGAAGCGTAATTCCTCAATTTTTGATTCAAATTCAGCAATACTTTGCTCAAATTCCAGAAAAGTTATTTTCATGTAGGCTGAGATATAATCTTAAAATCGTGATGATACAGGATTTGTAGAAGAATCTGCATGACAGAGTGCAGAGTGTGTTTGAAACTTAATGTTGGTCAATAGTCTCAAATTTATGTGGAGCGATAGAGTTAACCAATAGTGTTTAATTGGCGGTATGACTTATTGGAAAATAACCAAAGCAACAATGATCTTAAAATTAGCCTTTTACTTCAATTAATTGATTGTAAATTACAGCTTTCATTTGCTTGCTATTGCTCAACAGTTTTGCTATGTACCGATATCAACGTTGTGAGGAGTTTTTTTATGAATAGGCGTACTTTTCTCCAGGGAATCAGTTTAGCTGCTGCATTACCTGCCGCGGCACTTCTTATCCCTGATCAATCACTTGCTCAAGCTATTAGTGGTGCAGTGGTTGCGCGACTGAGAAAGCCTTATGAAGAGTGGCGTGACTTAGTGTCTCCTGAAGCTTTTCGGGTATTATTTAATGAGCATACTGAGGATCCGGGTAGTAGTGAGTTGAATCATGAACATCGAGAAGGGACTTTCATATGCGCTGCGTGCTATTTGCCTTTGTTTGAGAGTCAGCATAAATATGAAAGTGGAACTGGATGGCCAAGTTTTACACAACCTATTGCTGGGCATATCGGTACTAAACGTGATTTTAAATTGATTATCTTGCGGATAGAGTATCACTGTGCACGATGTGGAGGGCATCAGGGGCATGTTTTTAAGGATGGCCCGCTGCCTAGGAAGGAACGATGGTGTAATAATGGAGTTGCGCTAAAATTTGTCCAAAAAGCAAATCAACTACCGGCGCTGAGGGGATAAGTTTATGTGGGAGCGAGTTTTTCATCTACGGTATTTTTTTTATGTGATTTTCTTATGGATATCTGTAAGTGGTTGTCAACAAATTGATTCAATGATTGCAGAATCGGAGTCTACTTATTTGACTAATGAGAATTTAGATACCGCAATTTTTGCAGGCGGCTGTTTTTGGTGTACTGAGTCTGATTTCGACAAAATGCCAGGGGTGGTATCAACGATATCCGGTTATATTGGTGGTACGGTTGTGGATCCAACATATGAACAAGTGGTCGCCGGAAAAACGGGGCATATTGAGGCAGTCATGGTTTATTTTGATAAAACGAAAACTAACTATTCTAAGTTACTGAATGCCTATTGGCTCACAATTGATCCGCTAACGCCTAATCGACAGTTTTGTGATTCTGGTGCGCAATACCGTAGTGCAATTTTTTATCAAAATTCTGAACAAAAAGCACTGGCTGAAGCTTCAAAAAAGATACTCGACCTGTCAGGGCGATTTACTAAGCCCGTAGTGACTGAAATTTTACCAGCAACGGAATTTTATCGAGCTGAAGACTATCATCAAGATTATTACCAAAAGAATCCGTTGCGATATAAGTATTACCGGAACAATTGTGGACGGGATACGCGCTTGGAAGAATTGTGGGGAACGCAACATTAATAAAATTAAATCTGTTTTATTGGGAGGGATTACCCCCACAGTTTTTTTAAGAGATTACTGGCAAAAACGCCCGTTGCTGATCAAAAATGCATTACCTGGATTTAATGGCTTGTTAACACGTGATGAGCTGATAAATCAAGCGTGTGCTGAAGATGCACAATCCCGATTGGTTGTTCAGAAAAAGGGAAAGTGGCATCTTAAGCATGGCCCATTAAGCGATCATGACTTTGCCAAGTTGCCCAAAAAACAATGGACTTTACTCGTCCAAGAAGTGAATTATTTTCTTCCTTCTGCTCGTGATTTGTTAAAAAAATTTAGCTTTATTCCACATGCTCGCCTGGATGATTTAATGGTGAGTTACGCGCCCAAAGGCGGTGGAATCGGACCACATTTTGATTCCTATGATGTGTTTCTGTTACAGGGTATGGGTTCCAGGCGCTGGCAAATATCTGCTCAACAGGATGATCAATTTATTGCTGATGCACCGCTTAGGATATTGAGGAATTTCTTGCCAGAACAAGAGTGGGTACTTAATGCTGGCGACATGCTTTATTTGCCTCCAAAATACGCTCATAACGGTATCGCAGAGACCGATTGCATGACTTATTCCATTGGTTTCCGTGCACCTAGTTTCCATGAATTAATGATGCAATTTCTAGTTTATTTGCAAGATAATTTAGCTGTGGAGGGGAGATATTCAGACCCTGATTTGCAATTGCAGGCTCATCCATCAAAAATTAACGCGGCAATGCTGTCTCAAGTGAATTCAATTCTAAAAAAGATACGATGGAATCGCAACGATATTGAAAACTTTCTCGGTATTTATCTTTCAGAGCCCAAATCACATATTTTTTTTGAACAATCAACAAATCCTCTGACTTCAGATTTATTTCTACGAAAAATTATGAAGAATGGTATACGGCTTAACCTAAAAAGTAGAATGTTAAGTGGTGCTAATAAGTTATTCATGAATGGTGAAATTTCTGAGGTTGGTGATGGCGCATACCATTTCTTGGTTAAGCTTGCTAACGATCAAGAGATTTTGCCACCCTTAAGTATAAATGAAGAAGCTGGGGGAGTACTTTATCAGTGGTATATCAATGGGTATATCGAAGTGATTGAATAGAGCTTGCTTGCAAATTATAACGTGTTGCTTGAATTAGTTGTGCGAATTGTGATCTGACAAATCAGATCGCAAGGGAGGGAATATGGCTACCAATATCGCTTATACACCAGATACCGCTATTACTAAAGCCATGTTCAACTTTGATGCATTCGGCTTACCCAATTACAAACTCAGTGGTGCAATTCGCGTTTCTGTTTCAGATAACTTTAGCCAAGCCGATTATCTGAATCCAAGTTATTCTAACTTCAACTCAATACTTTATACTAGAGGCGCAAACGAGGTTGCATGGACTACGCGCATGGAAAGCAATATTCAAACAATTCTGCAGACTTACTCGCAATTTGCAAATATTACTTTTCAGTGGGTAGGAGACTATGACAGCCTTGCAAGCAGCACTGATACTACACCAAACCCTGAAGATGTCGGCAGAGCTGATGTTTCTGATATTAATATCAACTGGATTTATCGTTCTGACGTGAATTTTGCCGGAATTTCCGGGGGAAATGCGGATAAGTTTCTGTTTAACTATACAGGAGGGGCGGGTGATATTTTTCTTAACGCTTATGCACCAAAATTCAATGGTGATCTAACGCTTGATTTAAATACACGCGCCCGGCAAACGCTGATGCATGAACTGGGGCACTCGCTGGGTTTCTCTCATCCGCATAGCGCATATAATATTAGTGCCCGTACACCTACCATCACCGCAGATTACACTGCTACCAAAGATCTGGGATTTTCACAGCTTGGCTTTCGCACTAACAGTGCAGAAGACATGTACAAAGAATATTTCACGATCATGTCATATGATAATCAGCATTCCTTGCTGCCTGGTTCAAACGTCACTTTTCAGGCCTATACTCCGATGATTCTGGATGTGATTGCACTGCAACAGGCTTATGGTGAAGGAACAGGAACGAGCGGATCAGGCAATGATACGATCACAGTGGGCACAGCTGGGTATCGCACCTATTTCGATACAGGTGGTATCGATACTGTCGATCTATCAGAATATACTGGTGGCGCTTACTTAAATATGGGAGTTAACATCATTGGCGCTACTCATTTAGTCGGAGTGTCGGTGAGTACTTATGATGCGCAAAATGCTATTTCCTTGGGTAAGGATCCTGCCAATTTGCGCTGGTTCTATGGGGAGTACGAGAAAGCCTTCGGTTCGGCAGCGGCTGACCAGATCATCGGCAATTCACTCGATAATGTAATTGACGGAGAAAATGGCAATGACACTCTCACGGGAGGGGGGGGCAACGATAGCTTGAACGGTGGAGATGGGGATGATATTCTCAATGGGCAAGAGGGTATAGATACAGCGATCTATACTAGTAGCCGCAGCGACTTTACAATTACTCGCAACGCCGATCGTGGCATCATTATTCACGATAACGCCAACATAGAAGGAACTGATACGCTAAGCGAGATTGAGCGGATTAGCTTTAGCGACGAACGGCTTGCATTGGATGTCGATGGTAATGCCGGCATCGTTGCTAAAACGCTTGGCGCAGTATTTGGTGCGGGTTCGATTGCAAACAAAGAATATGTGGGAATCGGATTAGGATTGCTAGATGGCGGAGTGAGCTATAGTAACCTGATGGAGTTGGCCATTAGTACCAAACGAGGAGTGAATGCCAGCAATAATGATATCGTTAATTTGTTATATACCAACGTGGTAGGTACTGTACCATCGACCAGTGATTTGAATTACTATGTTGGACTACTCCAGAATGGCGCATACACGAAAGTCGGCCTCGGTATACTGGCGGCGGATTCAACAATCAATGCCAGTAATATCAATCTCATAGGATTAGCGACGGCAGGGCTGGAATTTGTGTAATGAGCAATTGATTGAGAAAAATATATATTTTATGCATTACTTTCGTTGAACGAATGGAAACGTGAGATGGAATTTACAGAATCATCCATGCGTTAAACAGGCGACAGGCAGAATTAAATTCTGCTAATTTGCGCTGCAAATAGTTGGATTCGTCATTTTTCGAGACTTATAATGCCATCACCCTTTACCTCTAGTGAAACCACCCCCATTGATTCGGCCAATGACATTACGATTGACTCACTATTGAGCAGCTTTCGCTGGGCAAGTGCAACAATTTCATATAGTTTTCCAGCCAGCAACGATCCATTGTTCTGGTCATCGCTTTCGAGCGGATATGGTTCTCAGTTCGGTGATGGCGAACCGTGGAATAGCGCTGCCACTCCACTGACCACAACTGATCAAACAAATTTTGTGAAAGCACTGCAGCAATGGTCTAATGTGGCTAATTTAAATTTTGTGCAGGTGGCGGAAACACCCGGGGAAGTTGGCGACATACGTGCAGCCTATACTGAAGATCCCGATGAGTTAACACTTGCTTGGACATATCTTCCCAGTCCCAGTGTCTTGGCGGGTGATATTTGGATTAACACTCAAGGTCTCCTTCGTTTTCAGGATTGGGATCCAGGTAGTGTTTCTTTTGAAACCATCTTACATGAACTTGGCCATGCCTTGGGTCTCAAGCATCCGTTTGTGGATCCTGATGACCCGTCACAAACCGTGCTGCCGGCAAATCTGGATAACACCCGATATACCGTCATGAGTTATACCTACTCAAACTTGGAAGGTGATGTAGGTACAGAGTTTTCGTTTCATCCCACTACGCCGATGGTGCTCGATATTTCTGCCATGCAGTTTTTGTATGGGGCTAACAATTTTTATCATATTGCCAATGATACTTATATTTTCGATGATGCAAATATCTATCACGAAACTATCTGGGACGCAGGTGGTTCTTCCGATACTATTCATTATGCAGGTGAAATCCCGAGCCTAATCGACCTGAATCCGGGCAGTGCCTCGCAAATAGGTCAGCCGGTATACGTGCAATCTAATGGCGTAAATATTGGCTCGCCAATTCATAATATTTGGATTGCTGATCATGTGGCGATTGAAAATGTGATTGGTGGTCAAGGAGATGATATATTCACTGGCAACGGTGCCAGTAATAGTCTGGATGGTGGATCAGGGATTGATACTGTACTGATCGGGTCTCCACGCAATGAATTCACGATCAGTAAAACATCTGATAATTATTTAATTGCTGCTAATGCTAATCCCGGCAACCAAGATACACTGCTGAATATTGAGCGCGTAGAATTCGACGACATTGGGTTAGCACTGGATCTTGATGATCATGCAGGCGAGGTTGCAAAGCTGCTCGGCGCGGTATATGGCGCTTCTGCTGTCACTAATCAGGAATATGTCGGCATCGGTCTGGCCAAAGCTGATGAAGGCTTGAGCTACGAGCAGTTGGGCGAATTCGCTATTAATGCTAAAAATCTCATTCGTCACGATGAGATTGTAACTTTGCTGTGGCAAAATCTTTTCGGAGATGCTCCAACACAAAGTGAGAAATCCCTTTACGTCGATATGCTTGATGATGGTCAAATATCAATTGGTTCTTTAGCCATACTGGCCGCAGACAGTGGGGTGAATGTGCAACAGATTGATTTAACTGCGCTCACGCAAACGGGCCTTGCGTATATTTAATAAGAATTTTGCACGGCTAGAGTGATTTTTAGGTGTGGGCGATAATACGATAATGATTTGAGTCATATTAGATAGTTTGCTGGAAAAGATCAATCAACAGATCCAGAGGTACGACATCAAGGTGACTCTGGGTTGTCATGTTGACGCCAGTGTCACGCACAGCCCGCGCGCACCACAGACCAAGCCTTTGTATGAAGAGAACTTTGCACGGTTAGGGTCATTTTCAGGCGCAGATGATGATACAATAATGTTTTGAATCATATTGTTGAGTTAATTAATATGAGTTTTTCAGAGTTTGATGTCACCCGCCGCACTCGCAAAGGAAACTTCCTCAATCAAATCGATTACCTGATTGATTGGAAACCGATAGAAAAAGCAATCGCTGAACATTATGCCCCCACATCTGATGCCGCAGGCCG
>RRZT010394614.1_pt1 | contig 11032 bp, 10 predicted proteins | sample 2165551 | NCBI WGS metagenome assembly RRZT01 (sample SAMN10456910, study PRJNA506462) | wastewater metagenome | biome: wastewater; feature: sludge; material: wastewater sludge; isolation source: wastewater sludge with Escherichia coli K12::gfp cells carrying plasmid... | place: USA: Moscow, Idaho...
AAGTTTTCGCTGATGAAGCGATAGAACAGGGTGCCGAGCACGTATTGCTTGAAATCCCAGCCATCGACAGCGCCGCGGACATCGTTGGCGATTTGCCAGATGCGGCGTTGCAGTTCGGCGCTGGTCATGGTGTCGTTCCCGTTTCAATTCGTCTGGTTTGTTTCAGGCACGAGGCTCGCACCAAAGCGTGTCTGTCGCATTCGCTGAGGCGATGCAGCCCCTGGCGATTTCGTTCCTGGCTGCCGTCTTGCAGGTCGCAGCCACAAGGGCGTCTGGTCGAGGAGTTGTCCTTCGAGGCTCACGAGATACCTTCTCCGCCAGGCGACATCGATTGCAGCAACCCAAGGTTCGGCACTCATGGCATCCGAGCTCGCGAGGGGCTCGACTTGTTTTAAATCGCCGCCAGTCTATCAGGCGGTCGCCCCGGCGGCGACTTCCCATCTGTTGTGGATTTGGGGTGATTTCGGGCGCGTGGATCAGTCGATGGACGATTTGCCGGTGATCTTCGGCGGATGGGCTGAAGGTGCGAAGGCGATTGATTGAAAAGGCCATTTCATCGTCGGAAGGCTTCCGTGAGGTCCATTTTGCGTCGAGTCCCGGGCGGCAAGCGTGTATCATTCGGCCTTTGATTTTTCGGTCAGTTTTGACTGGTGTCCGCCTTTCATTCGGGGTGCCCGTCGGCCGGCCGTTCGTCTATTTCCTGCCGGAGCAAGCATGACCGCCCCCGTCCCACGCTTGGAGCTGCTTAACGTTACCAAGCGCTATCCCAGTATCGTTGCCTGTTCGGATGTCAGTTTGTCGGTGATGCCGGGCGAGATCCACGCCGTTCTCGGTGAAAACGGCGCCGGCAAGAGCACCTTGATGAAGATCATCTACGGTGCGGTCAAGGCCGACTCGGGTTCGATCCTCCTGAACGGCCACGAGGTGAACATCGCCAATCCGGCGCGGGCGCGGCGGCAGGGCATCGGCATGGTGTTCCAGCATTTTTCGCTGTTCGAGACGCTGACGGTGGCCGAGAACATCGCGCTGGTGCTCGACGAGCGCTTCGATATTCCGGGGCTTTCGCTGCGCGTCCGGGAAGTTTCCGAGCGTTACGGACTGCCGCTCGATCCGGACCGGATGGTGCACAGCCTGTCGGTGGGCGAACGGCAGCGCGTCGAGATCGTGCGCTGCCTGCTGCAGAAGCCGCAAGTGCTGATCCTCGACGAGCCGACCTCGGTGCTGACGCCGCTGGCCGTCGAGGCCTTGTTCCAGACGCTGCGCCAGCTGGCCTCCGAAGGCGTCTCGATCCTCTACATCAGCCACAAGTTGCACGAAATCAAGTCCTTGTGCGACCACGCGACGATTATCCGGCACGGCAAGGTCACCGGCCAGGCCGTGCCGCGCGAGGAAACGCCGGCGAGCCTGGCGCGCATGATGATCGGCCGCGAGCTGCCGGTCTGCCAGGCCCCCGCCTTTACCGGCGAACAGCGGACGGTGCTGGCCGTTGAGGGATTGCACCTGGTTTCGGACGACACCTTCGGCACCGATCTGGTCGATGTCTCATTGACGGTGAACGCCGGCGAAATCCTCGGCATCGCCGGCATTTCGGGCAACGGTCAGGCCGAGCTGATGGCGGCGTTGTCGGGCGAGGATACGGTCGAGCGACACGCGATTCACCTCGACGGTGTGCCGATCGGCCATCTCAACGCCGGGCAGCGGCGCTCCAAGGGGCTCGTCTTCGTGCCGGAAGAGCGCCTCGGGCGCGGCGCGGTGCCGGCCTTTTCGCTCAGCCACAATGCCCTGCTGACGGCGCACCGCAAGGGCATGAAGTACTGGGGACTGGTGCGCTACAGCAAGGCGCGCGAGTTCGCCGAGAAATGCGTCGCGCGCTTCGACGTGCGTTGCGGCGGCCACGCCGACGACGCGCGTTCGCTGTCCGGCGGCAATCTGCAGAAGTTCATCGTCGGGCGCGAGATCATGCTCAAGCCGAAATTGATGATCGTCGCCCAGCCGACCTGGGGCGTCGACGTCGGCGCCTCGGCCGTGCTGCGCCAGGCGCTGCTCGACCTGTCGCGCAACGGCGTGGCGATCCTGGTTATTTCGGAGGAGTTGGAGGAATTGTTCGAAATCAGCGACCGCATTGCGGTACTGGCGCAAGGGCGGCTGTCGCCGGCCATGCCGAAGAGCGAAACGAATGCGGAAACCGTGGGCATGATGATGTCCGGCCTGTTCGACGAAGCAGCCGCGCACAAGGAGGCACGCCATGCACTTGCTTGAACCGCGTGCGCGCCCGTCGAAGGTGATGCGCTGGACGGCGCCGCTGATCGCCATTGCCGCGACGCTGGTCGTCGGGTCGCTGCTCTTCTGGGCGCTCGGCAAGCCGGTTGTCGAATCGTTCCACGTCTTCTTCATCCAGCCGATGGAAACGAGCTACGGCTGGAGCGAGTTGCTGATCAAGGCCTGCCCGTTGATCCTGATCGCCGAAGGGTTGGCGATCGGCTTCAAGGCCCGCATCTACAACATCGGCGCCGAAGGGCAGTTGATCATCGGCGCACTGTTCGGCGGCGGCGTCGCGATCTACATGGACGGCAGCGACTCGGCGTGGGTGATTCCGGCGATGGTGGTGGCCGGCGCGATCGGCGGTGCGCTCTGGGGTGCGCTGCCGGCCTGGCTGCGCACGCACTTCAACGCGCAGGAGACGCTGACCACGCTGATGCTGACCTACGTCGCGACCTTCATCCTCTCCTACATGGTGCACGGCCCGTGGCGCGATCCGGGCGGCATGAATTTCCCGCAGTCGATCATGTTCGGCGACAGCGCGCTGTTCTCGATCCTGCTCGAGGATTCGCGCGTCAACACTTCGGTCTATATGACGCTGTTCGCCGTCATCGCCTTCTGGCTATTCAATGCGCGCAGCTTCATGCATTTCCAGCTCGAAGTGGGCGGGCATGCGCCGGCGGCTTCGCGCTACGCCGGTTTTTCGGCGCGGCAAACGGTCTGGTTCAGCCTCGTCATGTCGGGGATGACCGCCGGGCTCGCCGGCGTCGGTGAAATTGCCGGGCCGGTCGGGCAGCTCAACCTCAACATCTCGCCGGGTTACGGTTTTGCCGCGATCATCGTCGCCTACCTTGGCCGCCTGCACGCCTTCGGAATCGTCCTCGCCGGCTTCCTGATGGCGCTCATCTACCTTGGCGGCGAGGCCGCGCAGGTCGGTTTGCAGATGCCTTTCGCGATTACCGGGATCTTCCAGGGCATGCTGCTCTTCTTCCTGCTCGGCTCGGATGTCTTCATCGACAACCGCCTGCGTCGTTCCGCCTGATTCGCGCGAGAAAAACATGATCGAACATCTCATTCCCATCCTGGCCGGCACGCTGGCCGCGGCGACGCCGCTGATCTTTGCGGGACTCGGCGAACTCGTCGCCGAGCGCACGGGGGTCATGAACCTCGGCGTCGAAGGCATGATGCTGGTCGGCGCCATCGCCGGCTTTGCAGCGGCGGCCGAAACCGGCTACGGTGCGGCGATCGGCCTGCCGGCAGGCGCCGTCGCCGGCGCCGCGACGGCGCTGATCTTCGCCTTCTTCGCGCTCTCGCTCGCTGCCAACCAGGCGGCCTGCGGCCTGGCGCTGACCATCTTTGGTGTCGGTCTCTCGGCCTTCGTCGGACAGAGCTACATCAGCTACAACCTGCCCGGATTGAAGCCGATCGCCATCCCCTTGCTCTCGAAGATCCCGGTGCTCGGGCCGATCCTCTTCGTGCAGGATGCGGTGGTGTATCTCTCCGTCGTCGCCTTCGCCAGCGTCGCCTGGACCTTGAGCAAGACGCGCCTGGGGCTGCTGCTCAAGGCGGTCGGCGAGTCGCCCGATGCAGCGCACGCGATCGGTTACCCGGTGATCCTCATCCGCTTCGGCGCGGTCGCCTTTGGCGGCGCGATGGCCGGCATCGCCGGCGCCTATCTTTCGACGGTCTATACGCCGCTCTGGGTGCAGAACATGAGCGCCGGGCGTGGCTGGATCGCCGTCGCGCTCGTTGTCTTCGCGACGTGGAAGCCGACCCGCCTGCTGCTCGGCGCCTACCTGTTCGGCTTCGTCACCATCCTCCAGTTCCACGCGCAGGGGCTGGGCATCATGCTGCCGGTGCAGTTCCTCGCCGCGCTGCCCTACGTCGCGACGATCGTCGTGCTGGTGATCATCTCGCGCGACCGTCGCCTGTTGCAGAACAACCTCCCGGCGTCGCTCGGCAAGCCCTTCCTGCCCTGATTCCAGGCGCAGAAAAAAACAACGCCCCGGACGCGGATTTCCGGGGCGTTTTCAATGGTGCCGGACGTTCAGAGCGTCTTCTTGATCGGCGGCACGAACTTGTAGTCGATGTCCCAGGGAAAGTAGATCCACTTGTCCTGGTTGAACTCCTTGACGCACAGATCGACGACGTCGCGACCCAGCGGTTTGGCGTAAAGCGTGGCGAAATAGGCCTTGGGCAGGAGCTTGCGGATGACGCGCGCGGTGTTGCCGGTATCGACCACGTCGTCGATCAGCAGGGAGCCTTCGCCGTCGTGATCGACCCCCTTGAGAATCTTCACATCCGAACGTGTGTTCTGTGCGCCGGACTCTTCGGACTCGTCGTAGCTCGAAGCGCAGATCGTGTCGAGCAGGCGAATCTCGAGTTCGCGCGCGATCAGTGCGGCGGGGATCATGCCGCCGCGCGCGATGGCGATGATGCCCTTGAACGGACCTTTCTCCATCAGCGCATGGCAGAGGATGCGCGTGTCGCGGTGCAGTTCGGGCCAGGAGATCACGATGTCGTCCCGGTAGGGGCTGCTGATCTTGGAATTCATGGGACAGTCCTTAGATGATTGAACGGGGCGAATTATAGTCGGAGCGTTGAGCCTGCCAAAGCCCTGAGCAAGACGCGTATCCCGGAAAACAAAACGCGGCCCGAGAGCCGCGTTTCTGTTGTAGCGATCGCCGATATTACTTCGGAATGCTGCCTTCGACGCCTTCGACGTAGAAGTTCATCTTGAGCAGGTCGGCGTCGGTGTAGGCCTTGCCGGCGGCGAGGAATTCCTTGCCCGACTGGTCCTTGAGCGGGCCGGTGAAGGGGTGCAGCTTGCCGGCCTTGATCGCGTCGCGACGCTCTTCGGCCAGCTTCTTCACGTCGGCCGGCAGGTCGGCAGCGAAGTTGTCAATGTTGACCGCGCCTTCCTTGACGCCCCACCAGATCGACTCGTTCTTCCAGGTGCCGGCTTCAACATCGGCCACCACCTTCTTGTATACGACGTCCCAGTTGAGGATCGACGCGGCGAGGTGCGCCTTGCCGCCGAACTTGCTCATGTCCGAATCCCAGCCGAAACCGATGGCACCCTTCTCCTGCGCGGTCTGCACGACGGCGGGCGAGTCGGTGTTCTGCATCAGCACGTCGGCGCCTTGCGCGATGTGCGCGAGGGCGGCTTCACGTTCCTTGCCCGGATCGAACCAGGAGTTGATCCAGATGACCTTGGTGGTGATCGCCGGGTTCACGCTGCGCGCGCCGACGGTGAAGGCGTTGATGTTGCGGATGACTTCCGGAATCGGGATCGAGGCGACGTAGCCGACCTTGTTGTTCTTGCTCATCTTGCCGGCGACGACGCCGAGCATGTAGGCGCCTTCATAGGTACGCACATCGTAAACGCCCAGGTTCGGCGCGGTCTTGTAGCCGGTGGCGTGCATGAAGGTGGTCTTCGGGAAAGCCTTGGCGACCTTGAGCATCTGGTTCATGTAGCCGAAGGACGTGCCGAAGATGACCTTGTGTCCCTTTTGCGCCAGATCGCGGAAAACGCGTTCCGCATCGGCGGTTTCCTGCACGCTTTCGACGAAGGTCGTCGTGACCTTGCCGCCCGACTGCGCTTCGAGCGCCTTGCGCCCTTGATCGTGCGAGTAGGTCCAGCCGTGGTCACCCGTCGGGCCGATGTAGACGAAACCGGCTTTCATCGGATCTGCGGCGTGGGCGGCGACACTGGCGACAGCCAGAACCGCGACGGAGGTCAGGGTTTTGAGGCGGGACAGCAACATGCTTGATTCTCCTTGGAAGGGACGAGGGTAAACGGGTCTACTTTAGCAGCTTCGGTCGTCGCTTCACATCATGAAATGCGCGAAACGACATCCGGAAACGGCTACAGCAAGGCGTATGTCCGGCTTCAAGGAAAACTGGCTGCGGATTAAACCTGAAAAACTCGGTTCTTCACCGCAAAGGCGCAAAGATCGCAAAGGTTCGCAAAAAAAATCAAAGCGCTACGCGAACAGCACCTGTCTTCCATCGCCACCCACAGGGTGAATGGTCAAGTACGATCAAGCGGTTGTTTCCTTTTGCGATCTTTGCGCCTTCGCGCCTTTGCGGTGAGGTTTTCGGGTTAACTCGTCATTTCTCGACGAACGCGCGCTCGATGACGTAGTCGCCCTGCGCGCCGATGTGCGGTGAAACCTCGAACCCGCGAGCATCCAGCAAGGCGCAGCAATCGCGGATCATGTGCGGGCTGCCGCAGATCATCGCGCGGTCGTGTGCCGGGTCGAGCGACGGCAGAGCAATGTCCTCGAACAGCTTGCCGCTTTCGATCAGCTCGGTGATCCGCCCCCGGTTCTGGAATGGCTCACGCGTCACGGTCGGGTAGTAGATCAGTTGGTCGCGCACCATTTCGGCAAAAAACTCGTGGCGCGTGAGTTCGTCCGAAATGAAGTCGCGATACGCCAGTTCATCGACGGTGCGCACGCCATGCACGAGAACGACCTTTGCGAAGCGCTCGTAGGTCTCCGGGTCCTGGATCAGGCTCAGGAACGGTGCAAGGCCGGTGCCCGACGCCAGCATGTAGAGGGTACGTCCCGGCCGCAGGTCGCGCAGGACGAGCGTGCCGGTTGGTTTGCGGCTGACGATGATCTCGTCGCCGACGGTGAGGTGCTGCAGCTTGGAGGTGAGTGGGCCGTCCGGCACCTTGATGCTGAAGAATTCGAGGAAGTCCTCGTGGTTGGCGCTGGCGATGCTGTAGGCGCGCGTCAGCGGGCGTCCTTCATGCTCCAGACCGAGTATGACGAACTGGCCGTTGATGAAACGCAGGCCGGCATCGCGGGTGGTGCGAAAGCTGAACAGGTTTTCGTTCCAGTGATGGACGGAAAGCACGCGCTGCGAGGAGAGGGAAGCGGCTGAACTCATGGCGATCTCGATGGAGGTTTTCGATGCCAGCGATGCTATTTCGGCCTAACATATCTGTAAAACAGATTGTTTAGATAATTTATATCTGGGATTTGGATATGAAGTTTACTCTGCGTCAAATAGCCGTTTTTGCCGCCGTGGCCCGCCAGGAGAGCGTATCCCGCGCCGCCGAGGCGCTTTCCTTGTCGCAGTCGGCGACCAGCACGGCGCTCGCCGAGCTCGAACGCCTCTACGAAACGCCGCTCTTTGACCGGATCGGCAAGCGACTGCGCCTCAACGAGTCGGGGCAGTCGCTGCTGCCGCTCGCGCTCGACATCCTTGAACGTGCCGAGGCGATCGAGGACGCGCTGGAAGGGCGTGCCGGCTACGGGAAGCTGCGTGTCGGCGCGACGCTGACCATCGGCAATTATCTTGCCACGCTGATCGTCGCCGACTATCTCAAGCGACATCCTTCCGGGTCGGCCGAACTGCACGTGCGCAACACCGCGAGCATCGTCGAGCAGGTGGCGCGCCACGAACTCGACGTCGGGCTGGTCGAAGGTCATTGCCAGCATCCCGAACTCGTTGTCGAACGCTGGGTCGCGGACGAACTGGTCGTCTTTTGTGCGCCATCGCACCCGCTGGCGCATCAAGGCGCGGCACGTCTCGGCGACCTTGAACAGGCGTCCTGGATCGTGCGCGAGGCCGGTTCCGGCACGCGTGAAACGCTCGATCAGGCAATGCGCGCGCATCGCTTCAATCCGAACATTCGCCTCGAACTGGAGCACACCGAGGCGATCAAGCGCGCGGTCGAGCACGGTCTCGGCATCGGCTGCATTTCGCGCCTGGCGCTGCGCGAAGCGTTCCGGCGCGGCAGCCTGGTCGCCATCGAGACGCCGGAACTCGACCTGCGGCGCGATTTCCAGTTCGTGTGGCACCGGCGCAAGTTCCGGACCGCCGGGATGCGCGAATTCGTCGATCTTTGCCGTCAGAAGACGGCGGGCGTCACGCGCAGCGACGAGATCGACTGGCCGTACATCCCTTGAACCTTACCTCACGCGCTACAGCAGCGCCTCGATGTCGACCGCAAGGCTCTCAGGCGTCGCCGCCGGTGCAAAACGCCTGACGACGCTGCCGTCACGGTCGACCAGGAACTTGGTGAAGTTCCACTTGATTCCCTCGCTGCCGAGCAGGCCGCGCGCTTCCTTTTTCAGGTGCTGGAAAAGCGGATGCGCGTCGTCGCCATTGACGTCGATCCTGGCGTACATCGGAAAAGTCACGCCGTAGTTCTTCTGGCAGAAACTGCCGATTTCGTCCGCGCTTCCTGGTTCCTGTGCGCCGAACTGGTTGCAGGGAAAGCCGAGCACTTCGAATCCGCGATTCTTGTAGCGCGTATAGAGCGCCTCAAGCCCGGCGAACTGCGGCGTGAAACCGCATTGACTGGCGGTGTTGACGATGAGCAGCACCTTCCCCGCGTAGCGGGTCAATAACTCTTCGCCACCCGTGAGACGTTCGGCCGAGAAATTCGAGAGCTCGTAGTTGGCATGATCTATCGTGTTCATCAACTTCTCCAGCGTTTAAGTTGTCTACAATGGGTTGTCTATCACTCAGACAGCAATCCTGTAAGGAGAAATCCATGACTCAGAGAAACAAGACAATCGCGCTGGCCCTGGCTGGTGCCGGGATCGTCGGTGCGCTGACGGTCGGGCACGCGGTTTGGGCGCAAACAGTGGAAGATCCGGTGGCGACCACGACCACGTCGCGACCGGCGGGAAAGCTCGAAGCGCAGTATGCCGTGCTGGCCGGATCGGGGCAAAACGCGAAGTCCCTGATCGCCGGGCTGCGCGACGGGAAGCCGGTGTTGCTGCTTGCCACGCCGGACAGCACCAACCCCGATGCGGCCTCGCTGACCTTCACGCCGCTGACCCCGAAGCTCGGGTACGGCAACGTCAATGTCGCCCTGGCGCTTGCCCAGGCTGATCTGGCAAAGGCCGGGATCACGGCGCCGACGCCAGAACAACTGGCGGCCGTGCTGAACGGTGGCGATGTGTTTACCGCCGACGGTCAGATGATTACCTTCGCCGGCATTCTCGCGCAGCGGCAGGCCGGCATGGGCTGGGGTGCGATCGCGAACGCCATGGGGGTCAAGCTCGGCGCGGTGGTCAGCGCGTCGAAGAACAACAAATCGCTCAGCGAATTCAAAGCCAGTAACGCGCAGAAGGCGAAGAACGTCGCCGTAAGCACGACGTCGAACGAGCGCGGCAAGTCCGGCGCGCAGAGCGACAGCCGCGGAAATTCCGGTAACAACGGTGGCGGCAACGGCGGTGGTAATGGCGGTGGCAACGGCGGTGGTAATGGCGGTGGCAACGGCGGTGGTAATGGCGGTGGCAACGGCGGTGGCAACGGCGGTGGCAACGGCGGTGGCAACGGCGGTGGCAACGGCGGTGGTAATGGTGGTGGCGGGCGCGGCAAGTAGCGCGCGATCGGCTGACCTCGCAACTTAAGCGTTTCGCGACAGTCCCAAAGACAAATGGCCGTTTCAGTTCAGCACTGAAGCGGCCATTGTCTTGTGCGGCCCGGAACGGGCGCGCGGGCGTCAGCTGTAGTCGCTCATCGGCGCACAGGCGCAGAAGAGGTTCTGTACAATTAAACCCACGAAGAGATCAGGGCGAAATCGTGGCGTTAGCTTATTCATATATCCGTTTTTCGACGCCAGAGCAGCTCAAAGGCGATTCGTTGCGCAGGCAGCTTGAGCTATCTGCGCGCTATGTCAAAGAGAATAACCTTACTCTGGACACGTCCTTGACGTTAAGGGATTTGGGCCTTTCGGCGTTTCACGGCAAGAACCTTGAACGCGGCACGCTTGGCGCATTCCTTGCTGCCATCGACAACGGGACTGTCCGACCGGGATCATTCCTTCTCGTTGAATCGTTGGACAGACTAAGTCGAGCGCAAGTGATGGATGCGCTGGATCTGTTTACCTCGATCCTCAACAAAGGCATCACCATCGTAACGCTCTCAGACGGACAAGTTTATTCGCGTGAGAGTGTTGCGGAAAACTGGACGGGCCTGATCGTCAGTATCGCGATCATGGCGCGCGCGCATGAGGAAAGTTCGACCAAAAGCAAGAGGCTTCTGGCTGCATGGGTGACGAAGGTTAGCGATGCCAGAAGAGGAAGCAAAAAAATCAGCAAGACGTGTCCATCGTGGCTGAAACTCTCAGCAGACAGGACAGAGTTCATTCTGATCCCCGACAACGTTTCCACGATCAAACGCATCTACAGAATGGCGCGGGAGGGCATGGGGACCTACATCATTGAGCGCGTACTTAACCAAGAGAGCGTGCCAGTGATCGGGATCTCAAGTCACTGGCATAGATCATTCCTTCTGAATATTTTGACGAATCCGGACGTGATCGGTGAATACCAGTACTTCAGTGGAAAGGGCAAAAACCGGAAGGCGGTCGGTGATCCTATTTCAGACTACTACCCGCGAATAATCGGCGACGACGAGTTCTATTCCGTGCAGAAGATCCTTGCTGCCAAGAGAACGAGTTCGGCCGGTCGAAAAGGGAGGAACGTACCAAATATTCTGAGTGGCCTCTGCAAATGCGGCTATTGTGGGGCGACGATGAACTACATCGACAAGGGGAAGGGCTATGACTCGCTGATCTTCTTGGTGTGCTCCACAGCCAAGCGTGGGATCGGTTGCAAATATATTCCATGGCGGTATTCGGAGATTGAACGAGTAGTGCTCAACCTCGTGAACGAGCTGCAAATTGAAGATATCTCAAACGACGGCGGAACGAGTTTTGCGCAAGAATTATTGGCAACGCAGGGGAAGCTAGAGCAGCTGACCAAAGCACAAATGAACATTGTGGAAGCCATCGAAGCGG
>RRZT011900122.1_pt1 | contig 11030 bp, 5 predicted proteins | sample 2165551 | NCBI WGS metagenome assembly RRZT01 (sample SAMN10456910, study PRJNA506462) | wastewater metagenome | biome: wastewater; feature: sludge; material: wastewater sludge; isolation source: wastewater sludge with Escherichia coli K12::gfp cells carrying plasmid... | place: USA: Moscow, Idaho ...
GGAAAACTAGCGGAGATTGCCAATGGTAAAAATAATTATGGCTTAACTTTTCAACGCTTCGTTTTAAGAGCTTTATTGGAAGATGTGATAGTAGCATCCAATATCAGACTGAAAATTATGACAAGAGGTCAATATACTTTACAAGGAACCAGTGAACGGGAACGAAAAAACTCGGCCGGTGGACTTGAAATTGAAGTTTTTGATAATTATACCGGTTATGCTCGTCCTGTTGGAACCTTGTCGGGTGGTGAAGGGTTTCTAGCTTCATTGGCGTTAGCGTTGGGGCTAGCAGATGTGGTTCAAGCTTATGCTGGCGGAATTCATCTTGATACTATTTTGATTGATGAAGGGTTTGGGACACTTGATCCGGAAGCACTTGATATTGCGATAAAAGCGTTGATTGATTTACAGCGTGGAGGAAGATTGGTTGGGATAATTTCTCATGTACCGGAACTGAAAGAGCGGATTAATGCCAGATTAGAGGTTGTCAAAACAAAACAAGGTAGTAAAGCTTCTTTTAAGGTAGGATAGGAGTTAGTTATGACTTTAAAATTGTTATATGGTAGAGCCGGCAGTGGTAAAACCAAGTATTGTTTAGATGAAATTAATAATAATTTGTTAAATGTTCAGGCAGAAACTCCGCTAATATTATTAGTGCCGGAGCATACTGTCTTTAAGATTGAAAAAGAATTGGCACAATATAAAAATTTAGGAGCGTTTAGTAGAGCCTATGTGTTTGGGTTTCGTCGCTTTGCTCAAAAAATTTTACAAGAAACCGGTGGAGCGATAACGCCGCATATTACCGAACTAGGTAAAAAGTTATTGCTAAGTAAGTTATTGGCGCAACATGGTCCTAAGTTAAAATTACTTAGTACGGTGCAGTCTCAAAGAAACTTTACAGAAACTTTAAGTAAGATTATCGAAGAGTTTAAAACCTACAATTTAAGTTATCAAGAGATTGTCGATAGCACGAATGCCTTACCTGATTCGGTGTTAAAAGATAAATTAGCAGATTTAAGTTTAATTTATCGTGAGTTCTCGCAATTGATGCAAGGGCAATATCTTGACAATGAAGACTGCTTAAGGTTAGTGGCAGAGAAGTTAAAAGATGCACCTATGACTCAAAATTGTCAGGTGTGGTTAGATGGCTTTGGGCGGTTTAACCCTCAAGAACTTAATATTATTGAAAGTTTATTACAAGTCAGCAGTAGTGTTACAATCACCTTGACGATTGATGGAGAAAATTTGCAGAGTTATCGCCATGACAATGATCTTTTTAATATGCAATATAAAACCAGAAGCAAATTAATGGCACTTGCAGAAAATAATCACAGCAAAATTATTGAAGAAAGTTTAACTAAACAGTGGCGGACTAATAGTGAAACGCTACAGCATATCGAAAAAAATTTATTTAAGTTTCCGCTACAAAGTATTAGTAATGCTACTGCTATAAAAATAGTGGAGGCAGCAAATGAGAGAGTGGAGATTGAAGGGATTGCTGTTGATATTATCAGATTGTGTCGTGAAGAAGGTTATCAGTGGCGCGATATTACAGTATTGGTGCGAGCTAAGGAGCGTTATAATAATTTAATTGAAACTATTTTTAAGGATTATCAAATACCGTTTTTTAGCGATAATAAAAGAGCTAGTTTGCATCACCCTTTAGCGGAATTTCTGCGATCAGCCTTAGAGGCTATTGACGGCTTTAAATATGAACCATTATTTCGCTTGTTTAAAACAGGCTTTTTTGAGGTTGAACTGGGTGAGATAGATTTACTGGAAAACTATGTCTTGCAATTTGGGATTAAGGGCAAGAAGTGGTTTGAAACTTGGTCTTATTATAAAAGGTTATCATTAGATGAAGATGATGAACTGGGCGAAGCTCAATTAGCATCTTTAGAAAAAATTAATGATATTCGCCAAAAAGTTATAACACCGTTACAAGGTTTTGAAACTAAATTTAAACAGGCGTTGAATGTTAAAGAACAAACTGTGGCATTATATGAGTTGTTGGAAACTTTGACAATACCCGAAAAATTATCGCAGTTATCAGTTGAAGCACAAATGAATAAAGATTTGGCTTTAGCGAAGGAGCATAAACAAATTTGGGATAATATTGTGGAATTGCTGGAGCAACTGGTTGCTATTTGTGGTGGTGAAAAATTTAGTTTAGATCAATATTATGATATTTTGAATGATGGTATTGATAATTTAAAATTGAGTTTAATTCCGGTTGGGTTAGATTATGTTACGGTGGCTGACTTTGAACAAAACAGCAATCAAAATGTGGCAGCGGTCTATATTGTTGGCGTTAATGAAAGCTTAATTCCGAAAAAAGCTGGGAGTGAAGGCTTGTTAAGTGATGCCGAGCGCATGAAAATGGCAGAACTGGGGTTAACGATTGGTGGCGGTATTACCGCTGAAAATTATGAAGAGTGGTTTAAAATTTACACCGCTTTTACCATTGGTAAAAAATATTTATGGGTTAGTTATGCGTTGGCCAATAGTGAAGGAGCGGGTTTAAAGCCATCGCTATTAATACATTCTTTAAAGCAAATGTTTAAATTGAAAAATATTGTTAGTTTACCGTTAGAGTTACCATTTGGAGAAGAAAAGATGATGTTGGCAGTAAAACGTCAAGCTATCTCTAAGTTAGCCAATGCTTTGCGCAATTACAAAAGCAATGGACAACTAGCGCCATTGTGGCAAGATGTTTATAACTTTGTCTTACAAGAAGAACCGAAACTACTTAGTAAAACTTTAGCCGGGCTATTTCATACCAGAACTGATCTAAAGCTAACTGAAAAATTAGCACAAAAATTATATACTATTGATAAAAAACTGATTGGTAGTGTGACTAGATTTGAAAAATTTCGCGCGTGTCCGTTTCAACATTTTGCCCAATATGGCTTAAAATTAAAAGAACGCCAACAATTTAGTTTTTCGGCTCCGGATTTAGGACAGTTCATTCATGCCACCTTAAAATTATTTGGTGAAAAACTACGACAAGATAAGCTTGATTGGGGGCTGGTCTCGGCGGAAGAAGCACAAATAATTTGTGACAACATTATTAAGGAATTAGCGCCTAAATTACAAAGTGAGATTTTATTAAGTTCTAATCAATATCAATATTTACTACAAAGAATTAAGAAAACTATTATTAAATCAATATATCGCTTGATTAATTTTGCACAGGTTAGTGAATTTAAGCCGGTTGGTTTTGAAAAGTCGTTTGGCTTGGGGCAACATGATTTAAAACCGTTGGTATACCCTTTAGAAAATGGCTATACATTGGAAATAACCGGACAAATTGATCGAATTGATGCCTTAGATTATGAAGGACGAAAATATTTATTGATCATTGATTATAAAACCGGTAATGCTTATATTAATTTATCGGAAGTTTATCATGGCTTAAAATTGCAATTGCTAACATATTTACTAGTTGCACAAAATTCCGCCCAACTGTTAGTGGGTGAAGAGGCTTTGCCGGCCGGAATTTTATATTACTTTTTGAAAAATGTGCAAGTAACTGCTAATAATAAATTAGGCGAGGGCGAAGTTTTAGCGGAAATTGATAAAAAACTTAAAATGCCAGGGTGGGTGTTGGCTGACAAAGAATTATTAAAAAAAATGGATGCAGATTTTAAATTTATTAAAGTGGGTTTAAAAGTAGATGGTGAAATTAATGCTAATAGTTTACCTTATGTTAAAACTAGTCAGGAGTTTACCGCGTTGTTGCAACATATAAATAACACTTTGCAAGATATCGGCAGTGAAATTTTGAGTGGCACAGTAGCTGTTAGTCCTTATAAATTAGGCCATAATGTTGCTTGTACATATTGTAAATATAAAGCGATTTGTCAATTTGATGAAATGCTTAAATTGTATGAATATAATAATTTAAGCAGTGTAGACAGTATTGAATTGCCAATTTTAAGCGGAGGTGAGCAATAGTGGCGTGGTCGGAACAACAATTGGCAGCAATTAATATCGCCAATAAAAATTTATTGGTAGCGGCGGCGGCGGGATCAGGAAAAACCTCGGTACTGGTAGAGCGAATTATTCAAAAAATATTAAATGAAGACGAAAAACTAAATATTGATCAAGTTTTAGTATTGACCTTTACTAATGCGGCGGCTACGGAAATGAGAGAGCGGATTGCCGGAGCTATTACTAAGGCGTTAACCGAAAATCATAACTCCAAGCATTTGGAAAAGCAGTTAGTATTATTGAATATGGCAGCAATTTCAACAATTCATTCATTTTGTCAAAATATTATCAAGCAAAATTTTCATGTACTTAACATTGATCCAAAGTTTCGTTTGGCTAATGAGCAAGAAATTAATTTGTTACGGTATGATGTTATCGAAACATTGTTTGAAGAAAAATATGAAGAAGGCAACCCTGAATTTTTGAAATTTGTTGACCATTATGGTAACGATAGAAATGATGAGGCTTTATATAATATAGTTTTAAATTTATATAAATTTTCTTGTAGCCATCCCTTTCCTACGGTTTGGTTAGAACAGTTACGGACAAAATTTGTTATTGATGCTAAAACTATTGACCAAACTGAATGGGCTAGTATTGTTAAGGAGCAAATTGATTTTGATCTGCAAGAGGCCTTAGCTTATGTTGAGGAACTGATTGAGTTGGCTAGTCAGCTGGGGTTTGAATTTTATCTACCAACTTTTGAAACTGATAAAAAAATAATTTTAGCTTATCTTGAAAATCTTAAGGGTAATTGGGATGGTTTGCGTACTGAAATTTTTGCTTATAAACCGCCAATGCTTAAAGTTCCCAAGGGGATTGAAGTTGATGAGATTCAAAAGAAAATTTTTCAAGATAAACGCAATAAAGTTAAAGACTTGATAAAAAATATAAAAGAGCATTATTTTCAAATGAGTGGTGCTGATTTGTTAAGCGATTTAGCAGAATTGGAACCAATGGTTAAAACTATTACAGACCTTACCCTACAGTTCAGTGAAAATTTTGCCCGTGCCAAAGCCAAAAAAGCAATTTTAGATTTTAATGATTTGGAACACTTTTGTTTGAAAATATTAAAAGATGAGAGCTCAACTGTTGATAAGCTGGTGCCGTCAGCAGTGGCATTAATGGTACAAGAAAAATACCAAGAGGTTATGGTTGATGAATATCAAGATACTAATGGTGTGCAAGAAGCTATTTTATCGTTAGTGCGCAAACAAAATAAACCGAACTTATTTTTGGTAGGAGATGTAAAACAAAGTATTTATCGTTTTCGTTTAGCGGAACCGGAGTTGTTTTTAGAAAAGTATAATGAATATCCAGAGCTTGGCGCTGATTTTGCCAGAATTGAATTGGCGCAAAACTTCCGCAGTCGAAAAAGTGTATTAGCTGGAATCAATTTTATTTTTGCACAAATTATGAGTCCTAAGGTGGGAGAACTTGATTATACTAGAGCAGAGTGGCTTAATCCTGGACCGGACTATCCCACAACAGACAAAACAGTGTTTGACGATAAGATTGAATTTGACTTGATAGCGGTAGCACAAACTTCTAGTGAAGAAAGTGAAGAAGAGGAATTAAGTGGTTTTAAAATAGAAGCGGAACACATTGCCCAAAAAATAAAAAGACTATTAGCCAGTGAAACTTATGTTTTTAACAAGGAAACACAAGACTATGAAGCGCTACAACCGAAGGATATTGTTATTTTATTACGCTCGGTCAAAAATAAAGCCAGTGTTTTACTGGAAAGTCTTAAAAATAATGATTTGCCGGCTTATGCCAATTTAGATAGCGGTTATTTTCAAGAGTTAGAAGTAAAGGTGCTGTTAGCGTTATTAGATATTATTGATAATCCACGACAAGATATTCATTTAGCGACAGTGTTATATTCACCGATACTGGGTTTATCAACAACGGAATTAGCGCAGTTGCGGATTGCTAATTTAAAAGAAGACTTATGGAGTTGCTTAGTCTTAAGTTGTGAAGATGAGACCTTGGAGGAAACTTTACTGAGTAAAATCAGAAGCTTTAAAGATAATGTATTAAAGTGGCGGGCGTTAGCGACAATTAAAAGTGTTCCCGAGCTTATTTGGCAATTATTTGAGGAAACAGGGTACTATGATTATGTTGGCGGCATGCCAGGGGGCTTACTTCGTCAAGCTAATTTGAGAATGCTTTATGATCGAGCGGAAGAATATGAACAGACAAACTATCGCGGGTTGTTTCGTTTCTTAAGATTTGTTGATAAAATTAGAGACGGTGGTAATGACTTGGCGGTAGCTAGAACCTTAGGGGAAAGTGAAAACGTCATTAGAATAATGAGTATTCATAAGAGTAAAGGTTTAGAATTTCCGGTAGTAATTTTGGCTGATATGGGAAAAAAAATAAATTTACAAGATAGTAAAAGTGAATTACTCATGCATAAAAAATTGGGGCTGGGGCCTTATGTGACGAAAGATGATTTGAATTTACGCTATCATAGTATTGCCAGAAGGGCTATTGCTTATAAGATGAATATGGAAAGTCGAGCAGAGGAACTGCGAATTTTATATGTGGCGTTAACGAGAGCCCGTGAAAAGCTGATTTTAGTGGGTAGTGTCAAAAAAATAGAAAATAAAACCAATGAATGGTGTCGTGAAGTCGGTTTGGCAAAAGCTAAGTTGCCGGATTATCTTATTGCGAAGGCACAGAGTTATTTAGATTGGGTTGCACCGGCGATTGCACGGCATCACGATGGTAGCATCTTATTAGAATGTGGACAGTGTTTAAAAACAACTTCAAAAATTATTCATGAAGATTATTCACAGTGGTCGGTTAACATTATTAATTCAAGTGATATTAAAATTTGTGCGATAGTAAAAAGTGACACTGACGAACTACTGTCTAAAATTGCGAAAAATCAATTTATTGACAGTGGTGGCGAAGAAAAATGGGTACAACATGTTTTAGGTTGGCAGTATGAAAATAAGCACTTACAGGAAATTCCGGCGAAATTAACGGTTACGGAATTAAAAAGGCAACAAGATTTTTTAGCTGATGGTAGTGAATTATTGATAAAAAAACCTGATATTATAAAAAGACCACAGTTTATTCAGCAGAAAACAACATTAACCGGTGCTGAATATGGCACTTTATTGCATACGGTAATGCAATACTTAGATTTTCAACAAGATTTAAGTTTAAGTGGTCTAAAAATACAGTTAGAAGAGTTGGTAAGAAGCGAAAAAATTGCTAAAGAGCAGGCTGTTAAAGTCGATCTAGAAACTGTGGCTGCTTTTTTCAATAGTGACTTGGGGCAAAGACTACTAAAAGCGGATTTGGTGAAAAGAGAAATGCCGTTTGGAATGATGGTTAAAGCTTGTGAATTTTATCATGAGGTTACCACTGAAACAGAAGAAATTTTTATTCAAGGAATAATTGATCTGTTGTTTATGGAGAATGATAAGTTGATTTTGGTAGATTATAAAACTGATAAAGGCGTTGCTATAGCTGAAGTTGTAGCTAAGTATAAACTGCAACTAGAACTTTATAGTAGAGCGATTGAAGCTATATTTAAAAAACCGGTAGCAGAAAAATATCTGTATCTTTTTAGTAATAATAGTAGTATCAGAGTTAAATAGATACTAAAAAAGTAAATTTTGCATAAAGTAAGCCCCAACGGCAACTATCATAGTTTAGCCGTTGGGGCTTAAATTGTTATATTAATTTTCTAACAGGTTTTTTCACCCCAGATGGGATGGCGTACTTGTTTTAAACTTAACTTAGTGACCAGTTTTACTGCTTCTGCTAAAGTGATATCGGTTCGTTGGTCTTTTTGTTCTAGTACACATAACGGATTTTCCACCCCGATTTCACTGCCGGGCATAAAGATATATTCTTTATTGATATTATCACCATAGATATAACCTGCTGTCAGGTGTGATTTGATCATAAAACTCATATTTTTCTCCTAAAACATGTCTTTTTTCCACAAGACTAGTGAGCATAGTGCTGTTAGGGTAAACGCAATAACACAAACAAAAATGAAGCCGTTATCTTGCCCAAACGGAACATCGACATTCATACCAAAAAAACTAGAAATCATCGTTGGTATTGCTAAAATAATCGTGATGGAAGCTAAAAATTTCATTACTAAGTTCAAGTTGTTAGAAATAATAGAAGCAAAGGTATCAGCCATTCTGCTTAAAATTTTACTGTGCATTTCTACCATTTCTTTAGCTTGTTGATTTTCAATGATAACATCTTCCAACAAATCTTCATCTTCTTCAAACATTTTGATAATATGTTGAGTATTGTTATTAGACCGCAAACGTAATAACTTATCTAAAACAGCACCGTTACTTCGTAAAGAGGCGTTAAAATAAGTTAAGCCTTTTTGTAATTCCAGTATTTGCAGTAATTCTTGATTTTTCATCGATTGGCGTAAGCGCAATTCGATTTCATCAGATAACTTACTGATTTGTCTTAAATATTTTAGATACAATGTTGCAGATTTATATAAAATCTGAAATAAGAATCTGGTTTTTTTAAAGGTCCTGAAAAACTTGGCGGTTCTTTCGTTAAAATCGGCGATTACCGGATTATCCTCCAAGCTTACCGTAATAGTATAATTACCGGTTAAAATAATGCCTAATGGCAAGGTATCATAGCTATCCTTTGCTCGCATAATTGGAACGTTCGTAAGAATAAGAATGCAGTTATCATCAATTTCAGTACGAGAACGTTCTTCAGCATCAAGGGCTGCTTTTAAAATATCTAAATCAACATCAACTGTTTTGGAAACAGCAATTAATTCGGTGGGCGTTGGGTTAACTAAGTTAAGCCAAGCGCCTTTTTCAAGGTTATCAATTGATAAATCAATTAGATGACCTAAATCATTGCTACGGCAGATTGTTAGCACGTAAACTCCTCCTTGTATAGAGGAATACGTTATTTTCTGATGGATAAGATAGTGATAAAATAGCGTAGTTCCCCTAATTTATTTAATTTTATTGACCAGCGTAAACTAGGGTGGTCTGCGTCCATTTATCTCACCTACCTTTTAATTATTGAAAGATTTCATAAATTTTAGTTTACATTAAAAATAATACTCTTTGCTACTCAAATAGTCAATAAAAAGCATAATATTTAATAGTGAAATTAAAGATTATTTCTTGACAATAGATAATTTGCTTGATATAATTTATTTTGTGTTAAGCAAGGAGAGGTGTCCGAGCGGTTTAAGGAGCTGGTCTTGAAAACCAGTGATTCTGAAAGGGACCGTGGGTTCGAATCCCACCCTCTCCGCCATAATAAAATATTTACGGAGTGGTACTCAAGAGGCTCAAGAGGACGGTTTGCTAAATCGTTAGGCGCGCAAGCGTGCGTGGGTTCGAACCCCACCCACTCCGCCATTTAATAAGTTAAGACTTTGGATAATTCCAAAGTCTTTTTTGTTTTTATATAATAAGCATGATATAATCTCTTTAAAATTTAGATAATATTATTAGGAGAGTGATTTTTTTGGAAGGTCCCCAGACGGTTTGGTTTGAAATTTTCTTAGTTTTATTGTTGATTTTAGCAAATGGTATATTTGCCCTTTCTGAAATAGCAATATTATCATCGCGAAAAGTTAGATTGACGAAACTTTCTGAAGAAGGAAATAATCGCGCGACGGTTGCCTTAGAACTTTATAATGAACCGACACAGTTTTTATCAGCAATACAAGTGGGAATAACGCTAATTGGCATTGTAACAGGAGCATATGGTGGAGCTACTATTGCAAAATATTTAGCAGTTTGTTTGAGTAGTTATAATATTTTGCCTATTTATGCTGAAACTTTTAGTATGACGCTAGTCGTTGTTGTCATTACATATCTGTCATTAATTGTTGGAGAACTTGTTCCGAAAAAAATAGCACTAAATAATCCCGAAACTATTGCTTGTTTTATTGCAATACCAATGAAATATTTTGCAAAGATAGTATCGCCTATAGTTGAAATATTAAGTGTATCCACCAAACTTGTTTTACATATTTTAAAAATTAGTCCATCAACTGAAGCACCTGTTACGGAAGAAGAAATTAAGGTTTTAATTGCTGAAGGTGCAGAATATGGAACATTTGAGCATGAAGAAAAAGATTTGGTCAATAGAGTATTTAACTTTACAGATTTAAAAGTTAGTGCGTTGATGACGCCACGAACAAAAATAGAGTGGCTTGATAATCAGAAAAGTAATGACTATAATATGGATGTTTTAATTAATAGTAGTCATTCTTGGTTGCCGTTAGCGAAAGGAAATTTAGATGAATTAGTCGGTATAGTTAAGGCCAAGGATGTACTTTCGAGTTATTTGAAATTAGAATATTTTGAGTTAGAATCAGCTTTGCAGGAACCATTAATTGTTCCTAAGAGTATGACTGCATTTAAGTTACTAGATCTTTTTAAAAAGAGTGGTATTCATATTGCTTTAGTGATAGATGAATTTGGTGGTTTTACTGGGCTAGTAACTGTTCATGATATTTTAGAGCAATTAGTAGGAGATATGCCGCAAGAAGATGACGAACAGCAAATTATAACTAGAGAAGGTGGCTCGTGGTTAGTTGATGGTCTTATCCCTATAGAAATCTTTAAAGAATATTTTGATATTAAAGAATTACCATTAGAAGATGTGGGAGAGTATCATACTTTAGGTGGTTTTATTACAGCTTATTTGGGTAATATCCCCAAAGTCACTGACTGTATTAATTTAGATGACTTGAAAATAGAAATTATTGATATGGATAAAGCTAGGGTTGATAAAGTACTGATATTAAAAATTAAATAATATGTTATTGACAGCTATGTTGTTATAAAGTAAATTTATAATAACATAGCTGTTTTACAATAGGCAGTTATTGAATTTACCATAATAAAGTAAATGAATATAATGATTAACAATTAATAATTATTTTAAATTAAGACAGGAAAAAAGAACTATATGGCGAAATTTATTGGAATAAAGTATTTTACAATAAATAATTATTGTAGTTTAGAGTAGGAGTTGAATTTTTATGAAAGGGA
>RRZT010595508.1_pt1 | contig 11029 bp, 9 predicted proteins | sample 2165551 | NCBI WGS metagenome assembly RRZT01 (sample SAMN10456910, study PRJNA506462) | wastewater metagenome | biome: wastewater; feature: sludge; material: wastewater sludge; isolation source: wastewater sludge with Escherichia coli K12::gfp cells carrying plasmid... | place: USA: Moscow, Idaho ...
CTGCCCGCGCCGATCCGCGCCGGCAGTCCGGTGGCCGACAGCGAGCCCGAGGTGCTGGCCTGGCACGACGACGCCGGCCTGCTGGAGGCCACCAAACGCGCGATCACGCGCGCGCTCGGCCTTGGTTTCCGGCGCGAGATGATCGTGCTGCTCACCTTCCGCGGCCGCGAGCACTCGCGCTTCACCGCGCTCGAGCACCTCGGCCCGCACCGCCTGCGCGCCTTCACCGGGCGCTCCGCCCTGCGCGGCGAGCCGGAACACTCCCAGGGCGCGCTGCTGATCGATTCGGTGTACCGCTTCAAGGGCCAGTCGGCGCCCTGCATCATCTTCACCGAGATCGACTTCGAGACGACCGAGGGGCAGATGGACGCGCTGACCATGCGCAAGCTCTTCGTCGGCGCCACGCGGGCGACGATGAAGCTGATTCTGGTGGCGTCGGAACGCGCCGCCACGATGCTGGCACCCGCGTATGCTGCAATTGAACGTGAATAACTGCACACCCCCTGGGCATAACCCCACGCCTGGGCATCACATTTTCATGGGATGATCTAGCAACGAAAAGTTACATCTCAAGCCCAGTGCGCCCGCATGCCGGAACCGACGCTACCCAGCCCGACGCAGCCCGCCCCGAACGATCTGACGACGAAACCACTGCAATGCAACGCTAAAACTCGCCTGCTGTTCTGCCTCGACCCGTTCAAGGACCTGCTCGACACACGCTGGAGCCTGAGCTGGCGCATCGGCGGCGTGCTCATTGCGATGTTGCTGCTGGTGGTCGCCTCATTCGCCACGCTCTACGTCGGCGACCAGATCAACGCGTCCGGAATGGTGGTGACGCGCTTCATGGCACGCGGACAGGCGCCGCTGATCGCCCACAGGTATCCGACAGCCGCCCGCGACCAGATCAGCGTGCTGCTCTACGACCAGGCCTATCTCAGCGACAACAACATCAGCTGGCCGATCCCCTATGCTGAGCACGCCGACTGGCTGCTGCGCATTGCGAGCGATCCGGCGGCCCGCCCTCGCGCGCTGTTCATCGACATCACCTTCGGCCAGGAGCGCGAGGACGACAGCATTGCCGCCCTCCAGAACGCGCTGTGCACGGCTCATCAGGACTACGGCGTGCCGGTGTTCCTCGCTGCGCTCGCTTCACCGCGTGACGGCCGCTTGAAAGTACGCAGTGGCCTGGCTGAGTTCGACCCGCGCAGTGGCCGCCGCTGCTTCACGCTGGTGGACGTGAAGTACGATCCGGACCCGCTCGACGGCCTGGTGTGGGCCTACCCGATGAGCCGGCACCTCGGCCCCGACGGCTGGGTCAGCGGACTGCCAGCCAACCCGGCGACACCAGCGCTCCGGAGCGCCGCGATGGCAATTGCCGAGGATGCCGCCGGGCTGGACCTCGGCCCGGAGACAGCGCCGATGGCCATGGTGTGGGGTCTCAAGACGGCGCCCGGCGCGGGCGAGCAACCCGGCCCGCGCTGTCATCCGGGCGAGGTGCAATTGTCACGAGTCGTACCCGGCTTCATCCGCAAGCGCTTCGTCGATGAGCCGCGGAGCCTGATCTGTCCCTACCACGCTGCCCTGTCCATGGCGGACCTCAATACCTTGGATGACGCGGCACTCGCCCATCACCTGCGGGACCGCTTCGTGCTCATCGGTGCTGCAGTGCCGGGGTACAACGACTTCGTGCGCAGCCCGATCCACGGCCTGATCCCTGGTATTTACATGCACGCCATGGCGCTCGACAACCTGTTGAGCTACCAGGACGAGTACAAGCTCGCTACCGACTGGTCCGAGCTCGACGAGAGCCCCGCCCTCGTCTATGCCGCGGTGATCGCGGTGGCTGCGATCTATCTGGTCCATGTGGGCTGGGCGCTGGTCAAGGCCTTCCTGCTATCCCAGGCCTGGTTCGCCCGAAGGCTCTCCACAATCCCCTGCCTCGAGTGGTATCTCCAGACGCGCACGCATGGACGCCGCGCCGCCCACCTGCTCGTCTCGGCCGCCACCTGGCTGCTCGGGCGCGTGGCCCAGGGGGCGGTCGCCATCGTGCTGATCGCCCAGCTCCAGTCGGTGTTTCGCATCGGCATGCTGCCCGTCGTCGAGCTGGTCGCGATGGCGCTGGTCGTGGAGGGGCTGAACGTCCTGGGCCGGCTCAAGCGCCTCATCACCGGCGAAGACGACCCACCCGTCAAGGCCCTGCCTTGGGCCTGGCTCGACGCGCAGACGAGCAGGATCAAGGCCCCGGAATCCGACTCATCGCCCACCTAGGAGCCCACATGAAGACTGCTGTCACCCTTCTTACCGTCGCCCTCGGCCTCGCTAGCGCCGCCGCGTGCGCGCAGAACACCATCGTCGGCACCAGCCCGAGTTCGCTGAAATCGCTCGACACCTATGCAGAGCCGGGAGGCAGCCCGGGCGGCGCGGTGCCGGTCTCCGAGCTAGCAATGCCGCTGACGATCATCGAGAGCCAGTCCGGTTATCACAAGGTCCGGATCGATGGCCAGCCGGTGTGGGTCAAGAGCGCCCAGGTGCGCATCAAGCGCGCCTCGAAGGCCAGCTGCGCCGGGACGGACGAGCTGCGCGCCGCGAACGAGCAGGTGGGTGCGACCGCAGGGATCACACGCAATGACTGCAAGTAAGCCCCGCCCACGAATCCGCGCGTGCCTGCGCCTGGTCGTCGTCCTTGGTAGCGTAGCCCTGCTCGGCTGCCAGGCCATCCCGCAAACCCTTGCCGGCATTCCCGGCCTGGGTGAGATCGTCGCCCCGCCGCTGCCACCGACCGCAGAGCTGCCGCCACCGGCCGCGCGCGCTTGGCCCGACCCGGCCCAGGACGTGATCACCCAGCGCGCACGCGGCTATGGGCTGGCACGGATGCCACAGCTTCAGCTGTACCTCAACGGCCTGCTGGCGCACATCAAGACCAGCGCGGGCGTTCCGGACTGGCCGGGCGAAGTCCATATCCTCGCCACGTCCACGCTGGAAGCCTATGCGACGGCCGCGGGCAACATCTACGTGTCGCCGAGCTGGGCAGCCGAAGCGCAGACCGAAGACGAGCTGGTCGCCCTGCTCGCGCACGAGTTCGCACACGTCTATCTGCACTATCACCAGCTCGAGGGCGCAGTTCAAAGCTCGGACCAGCTCGCGACCTTGGCCGCAGTCGGCGTCGCACTGGCCAGGAAGACCGGTCAGAGTACGGGCTGGAACCAGGTCGACACCCTGGTCACCAGCTACATGATGGGGCGGACGCTAACGGCCGCCTCCTGGGGACGCGGCCAGGAGTCCGCTGCCGACGCCTTCGCGATGAACCTTAGCTTCAAGATGGGCTATGGCTACGAACACGGCATGAAGGTCCTGCTCGAGCGCCTCGCCAGCTGGGAAGAAACCAACAGCGAACGCCAGCGCGCGCTGTCGCAACAACTCCTTGCCGAGTTGCAGAAGCAGTCCCACGACGCGGTGATGAACGAACCGGGCAAGGACCGCTCGAGCCCGCTGGCGCAAGCCATGTTCCAGCCGCTCGCCGGCATCAATGCGGGGATCAACACCCTGCTTTTCCAAGGTCAGGAGGCTGCGAAGGGGATCGCCAACGCCACCACCAGCACCCACCCGCAAATCCTGGCCCGCCTGGATGCAGTCGCAAAATCGGTCGAGCCACTACCGGAAGCACTGACCAGCCGCGAGCCCGTCACCGCCCCACTCGAAAAGGCCCTGCGCGACAAGCAGACCGCAAGCCTGCTCAAGAACTACGAGCTTGCGGCGCAGGTGCTGGCCGACCCGAGCGCGCCCGACGCCCTCCGTCTGGCGCGCCAGGCGGCCAGCGGCCTGAGCGCACGTCACGCCTTTCCGCTGATGGCCGTTTATCGCGCAGAACTGGCGCAACCGCCCGCCACAGGCAAGCGCGCACGTAAGGCCGACCCGGGCGCGGTGCTCGATGCCAACCTCGGTTCGGCGCCCGATCGCGCCTGGATGCTGTACCTGGAGCGCAGCAACCAGCTCGAAGCCAGCGGCCAGCGCAAGGACGCAATCCAGGTCATGGACCAGGGCTTCGCCCATTTCGAAGCCAGCGCCAGCATCTGGCCACAGGCGATCGCGTTCTACGGCCAGACGCAGGGCTGGGCGCAGGCCCAGGCGCTCGCCCAAAGCTGCCGGGAGCGCTTCGGCTCGCTCGCGCCGGAAACGACCGCCTGCAACACAGCAGCGGCCACACCGGAAGAACGCGCAGCGGCCCAACGCAAGACCGACGAGAAAGCGGATCAGCTCGTCAAGAAGCTGTTCAACAAGAACTGAACCGCCGTATCCAATCCCCTTTCTTTCCTGTAATCACAGAGGCGCGTCCACTCATGAACACCCGCAAGAAACTCACCGCACTTGCTGTCACCGCGTGCGTCGGCGTCAACGCCGGCTGCGCCAACATGCCGCAGGGCGAAGCCTTCAACAAGGAGAACATCGGCACCGTGGTCGGCGCGGCGGCCGGCATCCTGATCGGCAGCCAGATCGGCAAGGGCGGCGGCCGCACCGCGGCCATGGTGATCGGCGCACTTGCCGGCGGCATGCTGGGCAAAACGATCGGCGCAAGCCTCGACGAGCGCGACCGCCAGGCCCTAGCCATGCAGACCCAGCAGGTGCTGGACAACACCGGAGACGGCCAGACCACGACTTGGAAATCCGACCACAGCGGCGCTTCGGCCACGATCGTGCCGGTGTCGACCGAGCAGGTCAGCCGCGAGATGGCGGTCAAGCGCACGGCCAAGGTGCAGGCCGTCTCCAATCTGCATGTCATCAACAAGCCCTACCGTGCGATCAAGAGCGCCAACGTGCGCAACGCCCCGGACGCCAACGCCGAAAAGGTCGGCGGACTGGCCGCAGGCAGCACTTTCACCGCGATCGGCCGCACCGACAACAACTGGCTTGCCGTCGGCCGCCGTGGCGTGACCGTGGGCTATGTGTTCGCGCCGCTGGTCGAACCCGTGCCCGCCCGCCAGCAGGTCGCCAAGGCCGCGAGCACGCAGACCCCGGCCGCCAAGCCGGTCGACACCGCCACCGACCTTGACGCCTTGGACGTCGCCAGCGCCCAGCGCCAGGGCTTCGACCTGGACAGCCTGCCGGTCGTCGAGGACAAGGTCGCGGCGACTACGACCTGCCGCACCCTGCAATACACCGTTAACGCCGAAGGCAAGCGCGAACAGCAGAACGTCAAGGCCTGCCAGTCGGCCGACGGTGCCTGGGAACTGACCTAAGGACCGCATCCACATGAAGCAATACCCTGTCCTCGGGCTGCTTGCGCTCAGCCTCTCCGCCTTCGCCGGCGACGCAAGCCACCGCCTGGCATTCTCCAAAGCAGAAAATGTCGAAGTGTTCGTAGACCACCGCGCCGGCGAGCCCTGGTGCGCCCCGGCCCTGCAGATGCGCTTCGCCTTCAGTGGCTCTCCCAGCCTGGAAGCGATCGAGCGCCTGATGCCGCGCCTGGGCGGCCTGCTCGCCAAGGAGTGCCCGCAAGCCGCAAGCGCGCAGTGGAAGAGCGTCGACGCGAGCGGCCGCGAAACCCGCAACGGGCTCAGCGAGAAAGCCGGCGGCTGGCTTGCCCTCGCTGCCCAGCCGCAGCCCAAGGCGGCGCTCACCAGCGCGCCGGCGCCCGCCACCGAGGCGCCCCCCGCGGAAAAGCCCGCGCCTGCCGCAGCACCGGCACCTGCAGCGGCACCTGCCCCCGTTCCGGCTGCGACCGAGGCTGCCCCCGCTCCGGTCGCTGCGACCGCCCCGGCAGCAGCAGCCACGCTGGCCCAAGTCGTGCAGCCGCAGCCCGTTGCCGCAGCGCCCGCCCCCGCTGCTCCGCCCGCACCGGCGCCGGCCGCGGCGCCGACCCCGACACCGAGCGAGCCCGCTACGCCGGTCGCCGTTGCCGCGCAACCCGCGCGTGCAAACTTCGGCGTTGCCGGTTGGACACCGCCACGCGAAGACACGGTGCTGGCAGGCGCGCGCTTCCTAACCGAACTGCGCGATCAGGCGGGTTGCCGCTACCGCGTCGGCTACAAACCCGACGTCGCTGCGGAGTTCCTGCGCGTCGAATCGAAAGGCCCGATGTGCGGGGACGACGGCTTTGCCACCGGCGAAGGCGAGCTGAACATCATGCGCAGCGATGGTGTGCTGCTCCGCAAGATCAAGGCCACCTTCAACCGCGGCCTGCCCATCGTCAACGGCAACACCGCTTGGCCGATCGCCGGCTTCGATGACGAGCAGAACCTGCTGCTGCTGCTCGGCAGCGATGCGGAGAATGGCGTCCATTATCTGGCGCAGTTGCCGCGGGACCGTCACAACGGCAGCTGGCAGGCCGGCAGCCTGTTCATCATCGCGCTGACCGAGAAAGCCGATCTGTTCCGTAACCTCGACACCATCCGCAGCACCTTGATGCAACCGATCGCGGCACTGGAAGAACAAGGTCCGCGCTTCAACTCGGTCCGCGTCTATGCCATGCGCAGCCTCCAGCAAGGCCTGCTGCAGGGGCAGCGCGACACCTGGCTGTACGAGGTGGTAATGCAGCGCGACTGGCGCAGCAAGCAGCTCGGCTTCGACCCCAACCAAGCGGTCAACCATCTCTTCAATCACGAGCGCAAGCAGGCCGAACTGGAACAACGCCAGGCCGCCGAACGCGAGCGCGCCGAGCGCCAGCGCCTGCAGCAGATCGCAATGCAGGCCGAGAACGAGCTGCAGGTCTTCGAGGGCTTCGGCCGGCTCGTGCGCGATCCGCAGCAGCTGATGGCCAGACTGGTCAACGACCTGAACGGCGCGAACGACTTCGCCCAGTTGATGGGAGGTCGCAGCAAGCCGGTGAGCCTGATCCTCCGCGTGAGCGACACGACCAACGACGGTGCTCGCGTGGTCTTTCCCTACGAAGCCCGGCTGCTCGCCGGCAAGACCGAAGAACTGGCCAAAGGCTGGTACCTCGTCACCGCCGATGCGAGCCTGGACGCCAAGGCGCGCGACGCGGCGGGGCTCCCCCTCACCCAGCTCGCCGCCAAGACCGTCGTCGCCTGCGAGAAGGACGGCTGCGCCGACCTCCGCGACCCGCTCAAACTCACCCGCCATCGGCTCGGGCAGCCCGAATGGACGCCCGAGCGCGCCAAGGATCAGGTGCGCGCGGTTTGGCCTGACCGCTACGTGCAGTAAGGCGCACAGGAATGACCATCATGCAGAAACACATCAAGTTCATCGCACCCGCCGTCCTCGCCGTCGCCATCGGCGGCTACTTCGGCCTCGGCGCCTACGCCAGCAGCAAGGCGGAAAAGCAATTGGAAGACTGGGTGTACGACAACGGCCTGAGCGGCCAGGTGAGCTGGCGTGCAGTCAGCTCGACCCCGCTGGGCGGCACGGTCACCATCGACGGTCTAGCCATCCGCAGCGAGAACCCCCTGGTCGGTAAGCTCGACATCGCCATCGATCGCGTCGCCATCTCGGACTACGAGGACAGCAAGGACCGCAAGCGGGTCACGCTCGACCTCACGGGCATCCAGATGCCGACCGGGCAGAAGAGCGCGGTCGACGCGCTGAAGCCCCTGCTCCACGCGAGCGGCCGTAATGAGCTGCAGCCGTTCGACCTTCACGTGAAGGCCGACTACAAGGACAAGGAGCGCGAACGAAGCCTGGGGCTGGAATACAAGGCCACCCTGCCGGACCTACTGGCGACGGAAGCCAGCTTTGAACTCAGCAGCCTGCCCGACCCTACCGAGCTCGCCAACGCGGCCGCGATGGCGGGCAACCCTTTCGGGGGCGGCATGCTGGGCGCGCTCGGAGCACGCGAGTCGATCGAGATCGGCAAGACCTCCGCCTCGGTGCGCGACCTGGGCTACTTCGCCCGTCGCGGTCTGATCGAGCAGCGCTACAAGTACCCGGTCGACCCGCTCAAGGGCGACCCGGACAAGCAGCGCAAGGCTGCGAGTGAAGCGGACATCGCCCAGCAGTTGCGCGGCTGCGAGCAGGAGCTTGCCAGCATGCTGTCCGCCCCCAAGGACGCCTGCGCGGCCTGGGTGGGGCTCGTGAATGGCACGGGCGAGGGCGCAAGGATCTCGATCGCACCGGAACGCCCGATGCGCGTGGCGGAGTTCGCGCGCGTGATCGGCGCCCCACAGCAGGTGGGGCCGATGCTCAAGCGCCTTCAGCTCAAGGTAAACGCCCTGTAAGGCCCACCAGGCATGTCGCCGCGCTGGCGGCATGCCCCTGCCTTCGGCATCGGGCTCCCACAACTGCAGCCGAGACCACACGGCGCACCGAAATTGCCCCCGCGCGCGCGTCGCAGGAATAGCATCTGAGCTTGCCATCACACAGCGCGAGGCATGTCATGAGCCACAAACACCTGCACACCCTCGAAGCCATCTTCCGCGACCCGCCACCCAGCAACCTGCAGTGGCGCGAGGTGGAGTCGCTACTTCACCACCTTGGCGCGGTGGTCGAATCGGGCCACGGGGCACGATTTCGCATCGTCATCAACCGCCACGAGTTCTACCTCCACCACCCGCACCACAGCAACGAATTCGGCAAGCAGGCGGTGAAGGCCTTGCGGGAGTTCCTCGCCAGCGCGGGCGTCACGCCCTCGCGGTACGAGGAGGGTGGACAATGAGTGCTCGCGCGCCCGAGGCCTGCTGACCCTGGCGCTCACACGCGCAGATCGACCTGGCTCACCGTACCCACCCCGCCATCCTCGCGCAGGTAGATGCTGCTCGCGCGCATCAGGCCCTGGGTGTCGTTGGCAGCGTCCTTGAGGCCGAACGCGGTGTCGACCCGGCCGAGGTAGAACGCGCCGACACCGGCCTCGGTCAGGCTCTGCAGCCTGCCCTCGGCATCGGCATCGGGCGACCACAGCCGCAGTTGCGACCAGGCCGCGTCAGCCTCGTCGATCCAGCCGTTGCCGTCCTCGTCGAGCGCGGCGAGCTCGGCGAAGCCGTCGCCGCTGGCCGGGCCGAAGAGCTCGCGACCGTTGTCGATACGACCGTTGCTGTTGCGGTCGAAGGCGAGGAAGCCGCTGCCGCCCAGCAGCGGCAGTTGCTCCTTGCGGCCGTCGCCGTCGAGATCGAAGTCGAAGCGCACATCCGACAGGGCCGCGGCCGGGCCGCCGAAGTCGAGCACCAGCGGGTCCTTCAGGCGCTGGTCGCCGGCACGCAGGCTGAACGACACCGACTCGGTGTAGCTGCGCGCCATCGCGAAGCCGAGCTCGAAGCGGATCTCGGCACCGTCGGCGGTCCGCACCACGCCCGCGGCGCTGAAGCTCATGTGCTCGGACTCGGTGTAGGTCGCGCTGAAGTCGTACTCCATGCCGAAGCCGACGCGCCGCGCCGCCTGGCCTGCCCCACTGCCGGCTTCGCCGCTGCCCGCCGGGCCTTCTGCAGGCAGCGCGACCGCCGCGCCCGGCTCGAGCGCGCGCAGATCGAAGCGGCGCACCGGCTCGCCGGTCAGGAACTCGATCATGCGCACCAGCATGGCCAGGCGCGGATCACGGTCGATCGGGTCTTCCGCGACCTGGTCCACGGCGCCGGCCTCGGCCTCCGCGCTCAGTGCGGCCTGGGCGGCGGCGGAGATCTGCACCGCCCCGCGCCCGGGCTGAGCCCCACCCGCCGCCGCAGCCGGCGCGTCACGCCAGAACTCGAGGCGCTCGCTCGTTTCGAGTGACTGCGAGAAGCGGTGGGAGGACTGAAGCTCGATGTTGAAGGCGGCGACTTTCACGGACGGACCAGCGCGTTGCGTAGGGACAATCCCATTAACGGCCTCTGGACCAAGGACTTGACCAGGACCTTCGCCGCGGCCATGCGCCGCGGGTCACCACTGGCGATCTCGACCCGCAGCGCGGCACCGGACTCGCCGCCGTGCAGTCGCGATGAGTCGGGCCGATGAGAAGGGGCGACTGAACTATAAAGACTCATGATCGTTCTCCGTGCGTCGGACCTTTTCCAGCGGCCCTCGCAAGGACAACGATCAAACTCGGACTTTATTCCACACCCTGTCGTGCCGCCCGAATCGACACGGGTGAGCAAGCGCGGCCCAGGACCCTGAATCAATTTTTTTCATGGTTGAATTCCATGACAAATGTCAAATGCTGCGCCGCAAGATATTCGTATGGTGACTCACACGCCCCACGTAACGCGGGCGCCTACGAAGCCCGCAGAGAGATCAGGCCATGACTACCAGGATCACCATCGACGGCAACGAAGCGGCTGCTTCCGTTGCCTTTCGCGCATCCGAAGTGATCGCGATCTACCCCATCACGCCCTCGTCCAACATGGGCGAACTGGCCGACGAGTGGGCCGCCCACGGCAAGACCAACATCTGGGGCAGCGTGCCCCGCGTGGTCGAGATGCAGTCCGAGGGCGGCGCCGCCGGCGCGGTACACGGTGCGCTGCAGGCCGGAGCGCTGGCGACCACCTTCACCGCGTCGCAGGGCCTGCTGCTGATGATCCCCAACATGTACAAGATCGCCGGCGAACTCACGCCGACGGTGTTCCATGTCGCGGCGCGCGCGCTCGCCACCCATGCGCTGTCGATCTTCGGCGACCACTCCGACGTGATGTCCACCCGCGCCACCGGCTTCGCGCTGCTGGCGTCGAACTCGGTGCAGGAAGCGCACGACTTCGCCGCCATCGCCACCGCGGCCACGCTCGCCGGGCGGGTGCCGGTGCTGCACTTCTTCGACGGTTTCCGCACCTCGCACGAGGTCGCCAAGATCGACTTCATCCCGGACGAGGTGCTGCACGCGCTGCTGCCGGATGACCGCATCACCACCCTGCGCGCACGCGCGCTGTCGCCCGAGCATCCGGTGATCCGCGGCACCTCGCAGAACCCGGACGTGTTCTTCCAGGCGCGCGAGGCGCAGAACCCGTGGTTCGACGCCTTCCCCGCCGTGGTGCAGCAGGCGATGGACGAATTCGCCGCGCTCACCGGTCGCCGCTACCACCTCTTCGACTACGTCGGCGCGCCCGATGCCGAGCGCGTGATCGTGATCATGGGCTCGGGCGCGGACACGGTGGAAGAGACCGTCGCCCACCTCACCGCC
>RRZT012847832.1_pt1 | contig 11028 bp, 8 predicted proteins | sample 2165551 | NCBI WGS metagenome assembly RRZT01 (sample SAMN10456910, study PRJNA506462) | wastewater metagenome | biome: wastewater; feature: sludge; material: wastewater sludge; isolation source: wastewater sludge with Escherichia coli K12::gfp cells carrying plasmid... | place: USA: Moscow, Idaho ...
CTTTAGAAACTATTTTTTCTCCAATGTCAGATTTGTTGTCTTTATATTTTGGAAGCTTGATATATTGAACAGGATTTTCCTTTATGAACTCACAAGGGAAGACAGCATACTTAAAAGCTCCAGATAATGTAGATTTTAAAGTTTCTAAAGAGTTTTTGCTTATTCCAGAGAGATATTTTTTATCAATAAAATCTTGTAATATTCTGGGAGTAATGGATTTTAATTTGATATATCCTAAAGTAGGGTTAATATGGTTAGTTATTAAATTTTTATAATATGTTTGTGTATTGTGCTTGCAGTGTAGAAGAACATACTTTTGATACCAGTATTCAAAATATTCAGAAACAGATAAAGAGCTTTCTTTTATAACTTTCCCTTCATCTTCGAACTCTTTAAGGGCTAATCTAAGAGCTTTTTCCGCTTCTTTTTTAGTAGCACCACCTTTTTTTTCAACACGTCGTCTTTTATTCCCAATTTTTTCTAGTTCAAAGCTATAGTACCAAAAGTCACCTTTTTTTCTAACATGACCTGTCATTATCTGCACCTACAATATCGTCATTATTTAGTTTTTTAACATTAAATGGATCTGTTAAGTCTTTTCCCATTGATTCTTCTAAAAATTTATCAAAAGAAGACTTTCTAATTTTTAAACTGCCTAACTTTAATACGGATATTCTTCTTGCTTCAATAAGTTTGTAGACATATGAAGGATTTGTTCTAATCATTTTAGCAATTTCTTTTACTGTATATAATATTTCTTCCATAGTAAACCTCCTATAATAATAAAATAAATAAAATTAGTACAAAAAATATTGATGTAATACACCTGTTTTTGACTTCTTAGTTGAAATACGGTATAATAAATTAAGGAATAACAATATAAAACGCAAACGGTATTAAAAAGTTAATATACGGTAATAGCAACGTACAAAAATATAGTTGTCAATCTTTTTTTATTTTTTGTTATTTTTCAGAATAATTAAGAGATATATTTAGGAGGGTTAAATTGGAAGACTACTACGAAGGTTTGTATATAAGATCAGGTGAATATTTAGCAGAATTAAGAAAATTAAAAAAATATACATTAAGAGAATTATCTGAAAAATCTCAAGTTTCACAAGGTCAAATTTCAGATATTGAGCATGGAAGAAATTATGGATCTGAAGAGAGTTTAAATAGAATATTAAATGCGTTAAGAGTTGCTAAATGGGCAAAACGTTGGTATTTTGATAGAAGAGATTATGACAAAAATAATTCTAAATTAAAGAGACCTTTACCAACGATGGGAATTATTAGTGAACTAGATCCATTTGAGGAAATTGAAGATGAGTGGATTAATAGATTGCTAGATAATGAAAGGAAACAGGGAGGGGGAGGATATGAACTACCGATTTTTAAAGATGACCCTTTTGAAGAGAAGTTAGATGAATTAAAAAGAATTTTAAAAGAGCATGAAGTGATGGAAAACTCAATTTGGAATCAGGAAGATTTTAGACTTTCAGATATTTCAAAAGAGGGGATAGAAGAGATAAAAAAATATATAAAATATATAAAAACTATATATCCAAGATTAGATAATATTTAAATGATTGAAATACTATAGAATATATGTTGAAAAAACTATTAAAAGTAAAAATATTCTTTAAATAAAAGGGGAATGAATTTAAAGAACGTTAGGAATTAAGATAAAAGTAAAATTTAAAAAAATGAAAAAATGAGGGATGGGAATGAAAGATAGAGGAAAAAACCAATTTTATGTTGGGGGAGAGAATTGGTTGGAAATTGAAAATAAAAGTGGTGATATAGAAAAAAAAGAAATAGAAAAAATAAAACTGTATTTAAAAAAATATCTGTTGTTAGATAATGTTAATTTTTTATTTGGAACAGGCAGTTCTATTCATCTAGGGGCTGAGAGTATACAAGGAGTTCCTCAACAAATAGAGGAAGCAATAGAGCAAGAGGATTCAAAGCCTTTATATGAAGAGTTAAAAAAAATATATGAAGAAAAAATAATTTCTGAAATAAAACTATCTATGTCAAAAGCGGGAGAATATTTTATTTGGGAAAATACTAGAAAAAATTTAAAAAATGAAATACAAATAAAACTTCAAAAGTTAGACATTAAAAATAATAAAATTTGCCTAAAAAAGGCTTTGGAATTAGTAGATGAAGGAGAGAAAGAAGAATTGCTAAAAATAGCAGTTGAAGTAAAATTAGAAGACTTTCTTAACTATTTGTATGCCTTAAAATATTTAATAAAGAAATCAGAAGGGCTGATTTCTTTAAAATCAAAAATAAATGAAGAAGAGTTAGAGAAGCTTATATTGATAATAAAAAAAGCAATATTCAAAATGTGTGATTTAGATAAGATATCTTTAGACGAAAATATTTTTTTGAAAAATTCTAGGAATTCAGATATAAAAAATTCAATGCAAAAAGAAGGAAAGTATATGTTTCATAAAAGCTTCTTAACTTCTATACTTCAAAGACCATTGAATCTTAGAAGAGCAAATATATTCACTTTAAATTATGATTTGGCATTTGAATATGCTTGTGATGAATTAGGAATTCAATATATTAATGGATTTGTTGGATTTAACGAAAGAAATTTTAGACCTGAAGTGTATAACTATGATTTTTTTTATCCCGGGGATACAACCGAAGGAAAAGTAAAAAGAATAGAGAGAGTTATAAAATATTATAAATTGCACGGGTCACTTAATTGGGTATACAAAAAAGAAAACAAAAATAACCCATACGGATTATATGAAGTTCCTATTGATTTAGTTAGAATGAAGATTAAAGATGAAAAGGAAGAAAAAAATATGGGAGATATAATGATTTATCCAACTTCTTCTAAAAAAGAATATACACTTAACTTCCCCTATTCTGAGTTATTTAGAAAATTTTCTGATAGACTTCATCAGTCTGAGGCAGTTTTATTTGTAGTAGGGTATAGTTTTTATGATGAACACATAAATGATATTATCTATCAAGCTTTAGCTAATCCTTCATTTACTCTCATAATTATAGACTATAATGGAACTAAAGGTGGTGGAGAAATTTTAAAATTAGAAAATTTAAAAGATCCTAGAATAATTATTTCACAAGGAGAGTATTTAGGTGATTTTAAAATATTTTCGAAAGAGTTGTTGCCGAGTATGGATCATGAAGATACTAGAGTAAAAATTATAGCAAGTTTAGAAAAATTATTTTCTTCTAAAGAAAAAGTGGAGGAAGAAAATGTTTAATAGGGAGATAGGACGAGTTGTAGCTGTGGACAGTTTTAGAGTTATAATAGAATTAATGGATGAGATAAAAGGAACTCAAAAAAGTGGTTATCATGATATTTATGAAGTAGCAAAAGTGAATTCTTATGTTGTTATACCGGTAGGAAGTGATAAAATAGTAGCATTAATTACTCGAGTGAAAACTTTTGAAGAAAATGAATTTGAAAAGGTTGCTGGTGAAATAAGATTTTCTAAATCCAAAAGACATTTAATTGCAACTATGCTAGGAACAATAACTGAAGAACAGTATGTAGACGGAGTATATAATTATCCTATATTGGATAATCCAGTATGGTATATTATTAAAAATGATTTAGAAAAAATTTTTGATATCTCAGTGCCTCAAGAAAATGTTGATTATCAGAAAGACTTCTATCTTCCAATAGGAAAAATTAGTAATTTTCTTGATTATGATATAAAAATTAATCCAGATAAATTTTTTACAAAGCATTCGGGAATATCAGGAAATACACATTCTGTAAAATCATGTACAATATCATCTATATTGCAATCACTTTTTAACTATAATTACTCATTAGATGAAAAAAATAAAAAATATTTAAAAAATGCGACAGTAATTATTTTTGATACTAATGGAGAATATAAAAAAGCCTTTGAAGGACATGAAAATATAAATTCTTTTACAATCTCTGAAGAAGGAATAAAAGTTCCTTATTGGTTTATGAATTATGATGATTTTGAATATTTGTTTGAACCTTCTGCGGGGACCCAAACTCCAATATTGAAGAAGGCGTTAGGAATTTCAAAATCACAATTTGAAAATAAAATAAAAGGAGAAAATTTTCAAAATAAAATTCATATTACATACATAAATCAGTTGTTAGAATTAAAAAACCTTTTAGAAAATAATGATAAAGATTTACTACAATTTCTAATTCATAGGTTAGAAAATTTTAAAAAGGATTTCTTAAGTAATTATAGTAACTCTCCAATAAACAAAATATTGGATGACTTATTTAATGAAAAAACTACAAAAAATTTACATGAGGCTTATGGAATAAAAGGTTCAATAAGTACAGAAATTGTGAGACAATCTTTTGATAATTTAGAAAAAGAATTAAATATATTAATAGAAAAAGAAGATATTTTATCAGATTCTAATATAGATATCCCTAAATATTTTGACTTTTCTAAATTAGTTTATGAAAATTTAGATAAAGCATTAGATGAATTAGGAAGTAATAACTCTAAAAATAAAGAATATCTCTCAGGATTAAAAATGAGATTGTTAAGTTTCTCTACTGATTTAAGAAAATCTGAACCATTAATGTTTGGCAGTATAGAGAGCTCATTAACAAATTTTTTAGAATATATATTTGGTGAAAAAATAAATAGTAAAGAAAATTTTTTTTAAATTATAAACAAACAATAAACAATAAAGAAGATAAGAATCAAATTATTATATTAGATTTATCTTTAGTTCCTTTTGAGTTATTAGAAACTATAACTGGATTAATAGGAAGGCTGATTTTAGAATTTACACAACGGATTAATAAAGTTATAGAATACAAAGAAAAAAGAGGAGAATATCCGATAGCAATAGTTTTGGAAGAAGCTCAAAATTATATTCCTGAAATCGATAAAAATGGAAAAAAGTCAATAGCAAAAAAAGTTTTTGAAAGAATAGCACGTGAAGGAAGAAAATTTGGAGTATCGTTGATAATATCATCTCAAAGACCTTCTGAATTATCAAAAACAATATTATCTCAATGTAATACTTTTATAGTTCACAAATTACAAAATCCGGAAGATCAAAGGTATATTAGGCAAATTGTTTCTTCGGCAAATGAAGATTTATTAAATCAATTACCAATATTACCCCCTCAGCATGCGATTATTATGGGGGAAGCAGTAAGAACACCGACTCAAATTAAAATTAATGATATAATAAGTAAACCTGATAGTAATAATCCTAAAATTGTAGAAAATTGGTTAAAATCAAAATTAGAAATAGAAATAGAAAAAGTAACTCAAAAATGGTTAGAATAAATTATGAATGGAGAAAGTAAATAATGAAAAAAATAAATTATAAAACTATGGATATAGTAGCAGACAATATAGAAAAACTAAAACAAATCTTTCCTGATGTTTTCAGTGAAAATAAAATAGACTTTAAAGTATTAAAAGAATTACTAGGAGAAAGTATAGAAATAGAAAAAGAAAGATATTCTTTTAATTGGAATGGGAAAACAGAAGCTAGAAGAATAGCTCAAACACCAAGTACAGGGACATTAAGACCTTGTGAAGAAGAATCTAAAAATTATATGGATACAAATAATATGTATATTGAAGGAGATAATTTAGAGTATTAAAACTTCTTCAAAAATCTTATCATGGAAAAATAAAAATGATATATATAGATCCACCTTATAATACAGGAAAAGATTTCGTATATAAAGATAATTTTAAAGATAATTTACAGAATTATATGGAAATTACTGGGCAAATTGGAGAAGAAGGGAATAAAATAAGTACAAATTCAGATTCTAGTGGGAGATATCATTCAAATTGGCTTAATATGATGTATCCTAGATTAAAATTAGCTAGAAATTTATTAAGTGATGACGGAGTTATTTTTATATCTATAGATGACAATGAAGCTACAAATCTTAAAAAGATTTGTGATGAGATTTTTGGAGAGGAAAATTTGGTAGCACAAATAATTGCTCAAACAAATCCACGTGGGAGGACATTTGATAAATACATAGCCAAAACTCATGAATATATTATTGTTTATACTAAAACAAATTCAGAGCAGGCAATGTTTCAAATTCCAAAAACAGATAAAGCGATTGATGAATACAAAAAAGAAGACGATTTAGGTAAATTTAGATTGTTGGAATTAAGAAATAGAAATCCTGTTTTTAATAGATTAAATAGACCTAATTTGTATTATCCAATTTATTCAAATGCTGAAATGACAAAAGTTTCTTTAGAGAAAGATGAAGTTTTTAATGTAGAAATATTGCCAGTAAACTCTTTAAAAGAAGACGGCTGTTGGACATGGGGAATGTCAAAAGTACGAGAAAATATTAATTTACTTGTTCCAAGTAAAGCTTCTACTGGAAATTTAAGGGTATTCAGAAAAGATTATCTGGAAGGAAGTAGTTTATTAACAAAAAGCAAATCAGTATGGAGTGATAGTGAAATAAACCATGAAAATGGAAAAGAAATGTTAGGAAAAATTTTTAATAAAACTCCTTTTGATTTTCCGAAATCAGTAGAATATATTATAAAATGTCTTCAATTAGGCACTATAAAAGAAAATCATCTAATATTAGACTTCTTTTCAGGATCAGCAACAACAGCTCATGCAGTTATGCAACTAAATGCAGAAGATGGTGGAAACAGAAAATATATAATGGTTCAACTACCAGAAATAACCGCAGAAAATTCTGAAGCATACGAAGCTGGATATAAAAATATTTGTGAAATAGGAAAAGAAAGAATTAGACGTGCAGGAGAAAAAATAAAATCTGACGAATCTCTTCCTTTAGAAAATAGAGAAAAATTAGATATAGGTTTTAAAGTATTTAAACTTGATAGTTCAAATATAAAAATATGGGATGGGACTACGGATAATTTAGAAAGAACTCTTTTAGACTCAGTAGATAATATTAAATCAGATAGAACTTCATTAGATGTACTTTATGAAATACTTTTAAAATATGGATTAGATTTAAATATTCCAATTGTAAAAAAAGATGAATTCTATTCGATTGGTGCTGGTACGCTTTTAATAAATCTTGATAAAGAAATAGATATGTCTATTATAGAAAGTATATGCGCAGAGTATAAATTATTAGTTTCAATAGATGTAGATTATAAGTCGACAGTTGTATTAAGAGATAATGCTTTTGCAAACTCTGTAGATAAAAGTAATGCCATACAAAAATTAAAGCAAGCAGGTATAAAAGAAATAAGAAGCATATAAAAATACCTAAGATTTTTATAGGAGGAATAATGTCTAATATCAATAAAATAAAAATTTTTGAAGAATCAAAAGTTAGAACTCTTTGGGATTCAGAAGAAGAAAAATGGTATGTTTCAATAGTTGATGTTATTAAAGTCCTAACAGAAAGTACTGATGGAAGGAAGTATTGGAATAAGCTAAAGCAAAGATTAAAGGAAGAAGGCAATGAAACGGTGACAAATTGTCACCAGTTGAAAATGAAAGCAGAAGATGGGAAAATGAGAATGACAGATGTAGCAGATACAGAGCAACTTTTTAGACTGATACAATCTATTCCCTCGCCTAAAGCAGAGCCTTTTAAACAATGGCTTGCACAAATAGCAACTGAGAGACTTGATGAAATGCAAGATCCAGAATTAACTATCGATAGAGCTATGGAGCAATATTTTAATTTAGGATATTCAGAAAATTGGATTAATCAAAGAATAAAAAGTATAGAAGTTCGTAAGGAATTAACGGACGAATGGAAAAATAGAGGAATAAAAGAGGGAGTTCAATTCGCTATATTAACAGATATAATAACAAAAAGTTGGGCTGATATTTCAGTAAAAGAATATAGAAAATTAAAGAATTTAAAAAAAGAAAATTTGAGAGATAACATGACTAATATGGAACTTATTCTTAATATGTTAGCTGAAGCTTCAACAACGGATATTTCAAAAGTTGTAGAGCCTAAAAATTTAGAAGAAAGTATTGAAATAGCTAAACAAGGTGGAAATGTTGCAAGAAAAGCAAAAAAAGAATTAGAAGCACGAACAGGAAAAAAAGTTGTTACCTTTAAAAATGCTATGGACTTATTAGAAAATAAAAATAAGTAATTCTACGAGAATCTCTTGCAGAATTAAGATAGGTGGGATTATGAAAATAAAATTTGAAAATAGTCTAGAGCACCAACTAGAAGCTATTGAGGCTATAGTTGGAATATTTCAAGGGCAAGAAATTTGTAAAACTACATTTACTGTAGAAAAAAATATAAGACAAATGAGATTAGGAACAGTAGAGAATGAACTGGGAATTGGGAATAAATTATTACTTTTTCCAGAAGAAATTCAAGAAAATCTAAATAGTATTCAAACTAAAAATGGATTACCTATAACTAAAAAACTTTCACAGAAAGACTATAACTTTTCTGTTGAAATGGAAACTGGAACCGGAAAGACATATGTTTACCTAAGAACAATTTTAGAAATGAATAAAAGATATGGATTTACTAAGTTTATAATTGTTGTTCCTTCTATCGCAATTAAAGAGGGAGTAAAGAAATCTCTTGAAATTACAAAAGAGCATTTTAAAGAACTTTATGATAATATAATTTATGATTATTTTGTATATGAATCTAAAAAAATAGATCAAATTAGAAATTTTGCAGTCAATGACTGTATTCAAATTATGGTTATTAATATAGATGCCTTTAATAAAGATACAAATATTATTAATATAGAAAGGGACCAGGCTAATGGATATAGACCCATAGATTATATTCAGCAGTGTAGCCCTATAGTAATTATTGATGAACCACAAAATATGGAAAGCGAAAGGGCTAAAGAAGCACTCAAAAACCTTAACCCACTTTGCACATTAAGGTATTCTGCAACTCATAAGGAAAAGTATAACTCAGTATATAAATTAGATTCAATAGATGCTTATGAGAAACAGCTAGTTAAACAGATCGAAGTGGCAACAGTAGGAGTAACAGATAGTAATAATACAGAATACATCAAGCTTAACAGCGTAAAAACTAATAAAAATGGAATTAGTGCAAAATTAGAACTAGATATAAAAAGTGGAAAAGCTGTTGTAAGAAAAGAAGTTGTAGTAAAAAAAGGAGATATTCTTAGTGAAAAAGCTAAGAGAGATATTTATGATGGGTATATAGTAAATGATATTTATTGTGAATTAGGAAATGAATGGATAGATTTAGTAAAAGTTAACTTAAAATTAGGCCAAGTAAATGGAGGACAAGACCCAATTCTTATTAAAAGACTTCAAATTAGAAAAACTATACAGGAGCATTTTGAAAAGCAGAAAAGATTAAGACCTTTGGGAATAAAAGTTCTATCGCTATTTTTTATAGATAAAGTCTCTAATTATAGAGTATATGATGAAGATGGAAAGGCTCAACTAGGAAATTATGCAGAAATATTTGAAGAGGAATATATAGATATTATTGAAAAAAATCCTGAGTATAATAAACTGTCAGATAGCTCAATGCCACTTTTTCAAAGAGCTTCAAAGGCTCATGATGGATATTTTTCTATAGATAAAAAGAAAAATAAAAGCGGAAAAGATGTAGAGTTTTATAAAGATACAAAAGGAACTACTGATGCAGATAACGATACATTTAATAAAATAATGAGAGATAAAGAGAAACTTTTAAGCTTTAGTGAGCCACTGTCTTTTATATTTTCTCACTCTGCTCTTAAAGAAGGATGGGACAATCCTAATGTTTTTCAAATTTGTACTTTAAATGAAACTACTTCTGAAATGAAAAAAAGGCAAGAAATAGGAAGAGGACTTAGAATAGCTGTAAATCAACATGGTGAAAGAGTAAGAGGTTTTGAAGTAAATACTCTTACAGTAATGGCAAATGAGTCTTATGATAATTTTGTAACTAGTCTTCAATCAGAAATGGAAAAAGATGAAGGAATTAAGTTTGGATATATTGAAGACCATATTTTTTCAAATATTGTAATTAAAGTAAAAACTCATGATGAAGCAGGAAAAGAATATACAAAAGAGGATTATTTAGGACATAGTAAATCAAAAGAAATATTTAAAGCTTTAGTAGAATATGGTTATGTTGAAATTTCAGGAAAAGCTACAGATAAGCTAAAGAAAGATCTTCTTGAAAAGGAAGTTGAAATTCCTACAGAATTTTCAGATATAAAAGAGAAAATAGTTGAAAAATTAAAATCTAGTTCAGGAAGATTAATAATTAGAAATGCTGATGAAAAGGTAAAAGTAGAGATAAATAAAAATATTTATTTGGGTGAAGATTTTAGAGAACTTTGGAATAAAGTTAAATATAAGACAACTTATTCTGTAGATTTTAATGAAGAAAAATTGATTAATGAATGTTCTAAAATTTTATCAGAAAGTGTGTATATTCCATTTCAAAAAGTTTTATTTACAAAAACTAGATTAGAAATAACTAAAGGGGGAATTTTAGAGGGAAAAGAGTTACAAATTGAAGATAGTTTAAACGGGGAGCAATATAAGGAAAATTTTCAGTTACCAGATATAATTTCATATCTTCAAAATGAAACAAACTTAACGAGAAAGACTATTGTTGATATATTAATAAAAAGTAAAACACTTAATAGTTTTAAGAAAGATCCTCAAAAATATTTAGAACAGGTAAGTGAGCTAATAAAAAGAACTATGCAAAGCTTTATTGTAGATGGAATTAGATACGAAAAAATCGGTGAAAATGAATATTACTGCCAAGAGCTATTTGAAACAGAAGATTTGTTTGGATATCTAAAAACTGCTCAAGATAAAAAAAGTAATATGATAGAAAGTAAAAAATCTCCATATTCTCATATAATTTTTGATTCAGAAACAATAGAGAATCCTTTTGCTCAGGAGATGGAAAAATCTCAAAACGTAAAAGTTTATGCTAAATTACCTAATTGGTTTAAGATAGAGACACCTTTAGGAAATTATAATCCAGATTGGGCAGTTCTAATTTCTTCTACTGGAGATTCGAATGGAGAAAAACTTTACTTTGTTGTAGAAACTAAA
>RRZT010564966.1_pt1 | contig 11027 bp, 8 predicted proteins | sample 2165551 | NCBI WGS metagenome assembly RRZT01 (sample SAMN10456910, study PRJNA506462) | wastewater metagenome | biome: wastewater; feature: sludge; material: wastewater sludge; isolation source: wastewater sludge with Escherichia coli K12::gfp cells carrying plasmid... | place: USA: Moscow, Idaho ...
ACCACCTGGGCCACCACCTCGCCGCCTTGCACCGCCACGCCCGAGGCGCTTTGCGCCAACTGGTTGGCTGCGCGTGCGTTGTCGGCGTTTTGGCGCACGGTGGAACCCAGCTCCTCCATCGAGGCAGCGGTTTCCTCCAGTGCGCTGGCCTGGCTTTCAGTGCGCCCGGACAGGTCTTGGTTGCCCTGGGCAATCTGCGCACTGGCGGTGGCCACGGCCTCGCTGCCCTGGCGCACACGCGCCACCACCTGGGCCAGGCTGTCGCGCATCATCCGCATCGTGGCCAGCAAACTGGTGGTGTCCCCTGGGCGCAACTGCACCTGCACCGCCAGGTTGCCCTCGGCAATTTCATGCGCAATCGCTGCAGCGTAATCGGGCTCGCCCCCCAGTTGGCGGGTGATCGAGCGGGTGAGGAAAAATGCCACCCCAGCACCCACCAAGGTGGAGAGCAAGGCAATTACCAGCATCAGCCGGCTGGTGTTACTGGCAATGTCTTCAATGCGGTGCGCTGCCGCTTCCATCAGCTTTTGCTGGAAGGCCACCACGCCTTCAATCGCCGTAATCGCCTGCTGGTGGCCCTGGCGGGCTGGGCCGGAAAGCACCGCACGCGCCTGATCGCCATCCCCCGCCAAACCGAAGGCCATGGCCTGGTCGAGCTGCCCCACATACGCCAAGCCCGCATCTTTGGCACGCTGGAAATTGGCTTTGCCCTCGGGCGACTGGATAGACTGCTCCAGCAGCTTGAGCAACTCGGTACTCTGTGCGCGCAGCTCCGTCATGCGTTGCTTTTCTGCATTAATGGTGGCCTGCATGGTGGCCGTGTCCAGAGACAACACCACGTTGCGCACAGCGTTGGCTTGGCTGTTGAGGTTGTCAATGATCTGGTTGGCACGCGCCACCTTGACCATGCGATCTTCCACCAGCAAGGTGGCCTCAGCACTGGCGCGTGCGAGCTGCACCCAGGCCACCAGAGCCATCACAACACCCAGCACAATGACCAGGGCAAAGCCCAACCCCATGGCGGTGCCCACCTTCATGCGCGAGCGCGCGGAGGAAGGCGAAACAGAAGAAGTGGAAGAAGTCATAAACGATGTGGTTGGCAGAAAGAGAAGGCACCACGAAAGTCGCGCCGCACCGACAGCGTAGGATTAACCTTCGGCCCTTTGTGACAATTCGCTGCAACATCCTACCGCAGGAAAAAGACGCCTCGCCACTCTTATTGCCCCCGGCACCACGCGCACGCGCCTTGCGGTGGCATGATGGCGGCCCGCGTGGCCTGCCCGAGTCCACGCTTTTTCGTGCGCGCAACCCTGCGTGCTGTCGTTTGCGCTTTTCTTCCCGTACTGCTTGCGCCCCTGGCTGCAACGCCCGACCGAGCCCATGACCGCTGACTCCACCGCTGCAGCCACTGCTGCCCTGCCTGCTTCTGAGCACGCCACCCCGGCCCCCACCGCTCGTACACGTCAACGCCCACGGCGCAAGCCTGGCCAGGCCGCTGCAACCCCTGCGGCCAGCCCCCGGCCAGGCCGCAGCCATCCGCTGTGGGCCACCTTGGCCCAGTGGTACCCCATGCTGTTTGGCGAGACACTGCGCCCGCTCAAGCGCGGCATCTTCCACGACCTGATGGCGGCCCACCCCGAGCTGGATGCCGAAGAACTCAAACAAGCGCTGGCCCTGCACACACGCAGCACGCGCTACCTGAGCGTGATGGCCAGCGGCCAGCCGCGCCACGACCTGCAAGGCCAGGCCGTGGAGGCCCTGGCACCCGAGCACATTCACCACGCACTGCTGGAGGTATTTCGCCGCCGCCAGCAACGCAGCAACGAAGACCTGCAGCCCAAGCTGCGCCAGCGCATCGTGCAGGCACTGCAAGCCTCGGGCCTGAGCCGCGAAGCCTATGCCGAGCTGGTGCGTGGCCGCAACGAACAAGCCAACGCCGTGCTCGATGCCGCCCTGGCCGAAGCCGCCGCGCGCGACGCCCGCGACGAAGCGCTGCTGCGCACCTTTGAAGCCAGCGGCCAAAGCGATGCCGCCGCCTTCGCCGCCATGTACGGCCTGCACCCGCGTGAGGTCAGCCAATCGCTGGCCCGCGCCCAGCAGCGCCAAGCTGCCCTGCGGGCAGCGCAGGCCGCGCCCACCCCGACTGACAACGCCGACGCAGCGACCAAAAGCTCCTAATTCAATAGCTGCTTGCGCTTATCCTGCTTGGCTTAGAGGCCAATTTGGCTTGATATTCAGCGCATCCACAGGGCCGTGAGGCATCCAGGCCTCGCCCCTGACTTAACGCACGCCGAGAAACTTGTGCGTCTGCACCGACACACGCCAGCCGCGTTGCGTGGCCTCGGCAATGCACAGCTCGGTGGCTTTGCTGCTTTGGCTCAGTGGCTGCAGCCACACCTGCACGCCGCTGGGCACCAGTGGTAGCACGCCCAGGAGCTGCTCAATATCGGCCAGCTTGCCCACGGGGTGCTTGACCTCGTTGGCCCGCCGCATGGCCGACGCCAGCACAGGCAGGCCGCCGGGCATGTGCAGCTTCGGGCTCACGGTCACCCACACGCCGTCGGCGCACAGCACCTCGTGCGTGCCACTGGTTTCGATTTGCACCGAACGTCCGCGGGCCAGCAGCTCCGCCGTCAATTCGCGCAGGTCGTACATGCACGGCTCGCCACCCGTGATCACGATGTGCCTGGCCGCAAAGCCATCCAGCAGCTTGAGCAGTTCTGCCGTGGATGCCTGGCCATAGGCCGGTGAATCGTCCTGCTTGGCCAGCACCTGGGCCAGGGTCGTGCGCTGGCTCCCCTCAAGGTGCCATGTGTGCTTGGTGTCGCACCACGGGCAGCCGACCGGGCAGCCTTGCAGCCGCACAAACACCGCCGGCGTGCCAGTGAAGCTGGCCTCGCCTTGGATGGTCTGAAACACCTCGTTGATGGGCAAGCTGTTCATTTCGACCCCGTGAAAATGGCGCTGTTGGCGCCGTGCTCCATCACCTCGACAGACACCAGGCGGCACCTGGGCGCGTAGCCGTTGGCCTCTAGCCAGGTCTCGGTGGCACCGAAAACGTACTCGGCAAATTTTTCGCAACCCGCCGCAGGCAGCTCCACCAGGTCCAGCACCCCCAGGCGATGGCCCTCACGAAACCAGGCAATCTGCGGATCATCCTCGGCCACGATGACCTTGTGGTCGAACGTGTCTTCCAGCCAGCCTTTCAGGGATTTGAGCGAGCCGAAATCGACCACCCAATGGCGTTCGTCCAGCTCGTTGGCCTCGAACACAAACCGAAAAGCCAGCGCGTAGCCGTGCATAAAACGGCAGTGCGAGCCTGCTTTGTGCTGGCGAAACGCCACCGATAGGCCAAGATGGTGGCCGAATGTTTTTGTGGATTGGTAGCTCATGGGCGGGCCGCCTCGTTCAGCCCATCGATTGCGCCCGCAGGGCGGTGTGGTCACGAAAAAGACCGCGCATTATCCCGGTGGCCCTGGCCCTGGCCGTGCCTGTTGCTTTGGCCCTGCACCACGCCAGACGCACGCCAATCACTCTTTATTTCATAGCTGCTTGCGCTTGCCCCGCTTGGCTTAGCGGCCGATTTGGCTTGATATTTAGCGCATCCACAGAGGGCAGGGCATTGCACAGCGAACACACGGATGGCTATGGTCACGTGTCTTCGCTCCACGGTGCCCACCATGCCTGCCGCTGCCTCAACCGTTCTTGCCGGGCAGGAAAAGACGCTCTCCGCCGCTAGGGCCGCGCTGTAGGTCATGCAACGGCTGAACCAGCCGAGCCACCCCTATGGCCATATCCTGGCGTATCTGATCGCGAGCTACCGTTCACGCAAATCAATCGAGCAAGTGGAGTTATGAAACAGGTAAACAACCCCTCTTTATTTGTCGCCCATTACCGTCCAGCGGACAACAGTTGGCAGCCCTTAGAGGATCACCTGTTCGGTGTCGGAGCGCTCGCTGCACAGTTTTCAGGCAAGCTGGGTTTGCAGGAGATGGGCGAGTTGCTGGGCCTGCTGCACGACCTGGGAAAGTACAGCCAATCTTTTCAGACCTATCTGAAGTCCGCCATCGGCGCGTTGAACCAAGATGAAGATGAGGACTGGGTGGACGCCAAAAACCTGAAAGGCAAGGTTGATCACTCCACCGCAGGGGCGCAATTCGCATGGCAGGTTTTGGGTAAGGCGGGGTCTCTTGAAACTGCCCAGGCGCTGGCTTTGTGCATCGCGTCTCACCATTCAGGCCTGATCGATTGCATCAGTGCCAAAGCGGATGCCTTTGGAGAAGACCTTTTTGCCCGTCGGATGGAGAAGGCGCAGCAACGCACCCATCTGGATGAAGTGCAGCGCCTGGCAGAGTCACAACTATTGCAGCGCTGCCGTGACTTGCTGACAGACGCCCGCGTTACATCCAAATTCCAGGAGCGGCTCACATTGATCGGGCGTAGCAACCAGGGACACGGCAGCCCGGTGACGATTCAACAGCAGTGGGGCCTGCTGGTACGCTTTCTTTTCAGTTGTCTGATCGATGCCGACCGCATCGATACGGCTGATTTCGAGAAGAGGCGCCAGCGCAGCTTTCGTCCTGGCGGGCGCTATACCAATTGGACGGTGTTGATTGAACGCCTGGAACGCCACTTGGCGCACTTGCCTCCCACCCGCCCCATAGACCATTTGCGTCAGGACATTTCACTGCATTGCCAACAGGCTGGGGCTCGGCCTGGCGGCATCTATACCTTGACCGTGCCCACGGGTGGCGGCAAAACCTTGGCCAGCCTGCGCTTTGCCTTGCACCACGCCAAGGAACGCGGTTTGGATCGCATCATCTACGTCATCCCCTTCACCTCCATCATCGACCAGAACGCCAAGGTGGTGCGCGACGTGCTGGAGCCTGCAGATGCCCCACAGGATCGAGGCCGTGTCGTGCTGGAACACCACGGTAGCCTCACGCCCGAGCAGCAAACCTGGCGCGAAAAGGTGCTGTGCGAAAACTGGGACGCACCCGTCATTTACACCACCATGGTGCAATTGCTGGAGGCCTTGTTCGGCGCGGGTACGCGGGGTGCGCGTCGTATGCACCAACTGTCCCGGGCCGTGCTGGTGTTCGATGAAGTGCAAACCCTGCCTGTGAAATGCGCCCACCTGTTCAACAACGCCATGAACTTCTTGGCCGAGCAATGCAGCACCACGGTACTGTTATGCACCGCCACGCAACCGTTGCTGCACGACGTCAATCCAGCCAAAGGCTCTATCCGCTTGGCATCAAAACCAGAATTGATGCCAGATGTTGGGCAACTGTTCAAGGCGCTCCAACGAGTGACGGTGAATGATCGGCGCAAAGCCGGTGGCTGGGCCGATCAGGAAGTGGCAGAACTGGCTGCAACCGAAGTGCAAAACAGCGGGAGTTGTCTGGTCATCGTCAATACCAAGGCATCAGCACGGCGCATTTTTGAGCTGTGCGCTTCTGTACTGGCATCAGATGCTATTTTTCACCTGAGCACAGATATGTGTCCGGCCCACCGCAAAACACGTTTGGCAGCATTGCTTGCACGGTTGCGTGAAGGCCTACCGACGCTGTGCGTGAGTACGCAATTGATCGAGGCCGGCGTGGACGTTGACTTTGGTAGCGTTATCCGATTCATGGCTGGACTCGATTCCATTGCGCAGGCGGCGGGCCGGTGCAATCGCAATGGACGGCGGGTTAAAGGCAGCGTGTACGTCGTCAATCCGCAGGTGGAAAACTTGGACAAGCTCCCAGACATCTTGCAGGGGCGCAATGCTGCCTTGCGGGTGCTTGATGAGTTCCGGCAAAAACCGGAGAGGTTTGATGATGACTTACTCAGTCCCGCGGCAATGCACGCGTACTACCGCTATTACTTTTTCGATCGCGCTGGAGATATGAGCTATGCGCTGGCAGCGGGCGCTGCGGCGCAAGCGGACACCCTGCTCAACCTCCTGTCGATGAATTCCGCCAGCGTGACCGAGTACGCACGCCAACAGGCGTCTGCACCGCCCCTGTTCTTTCGCCAAGCGTTCATGACAGCTGCCCAGGCCTTCCATGCCATCGATTCGGCCACGCAGGCCGTCATCGTTCCCTTTGGGCCTGACGGCGAGCAACTGATTGCTGACCTGTGCGCAGCCTACGACGTAGAGCTGGAAATCGATTTGCTCCGGCGGGCACAGCAATACAGCGTCAACGTGTTCCCCCATGTGCTCAAGAAACTCATGGCAGCGCAAGCCTTGCACGAGGTCAAACCGGACACCCGCATCCTTTGTTTGAATGAACGCTACTACAGTGAGCTGTTTGGCTTGGCCACCGAGCCTGTTTCTTCCATGGAGGTTTTGTATGCCTAAGCCGCGACGCAGTATCGAGTTTCAGGTAACTGGGCGCTACGCCTTGTTCACCGATCCCTTGAGCAAGGTGGGTGGTGAAAAATGCTCGTACCACGTTCCCACCTATGAAGCCTTGAAGGGCATCGCCAAGTCCATTTACTGGAAGCCGACCCTGATTTGGGTGATCGACGAAGTGCGGGTGATGAAGCGCATTCGCACCCAAACCAAGGGCGTCAAACCGCTGGATTTGGGCGGCGGTAACAGCTTGGCTATTTACACCTTCCTGGCTGATGTGCAGTACCAGGTGCGTGCGCATTTTGAGTGGAACGAGCACCGTCCCGAACTGAGTGACGACCGCATTGAAGCCAAGCACCACGCCATCGCTCAGCGCATGATTGATCGCGGCGGACGGCAGGATGTGTTCCTGGGCACGCGCGACTGCCAAGGCTATGTGCAGGCTTGCGAGTTTGGTTCAGGGGCTGGTGAGCTGGACGATGCCGGAGAGCTGGCCTTTGGCTTGATGTTCCATGGCTTTGACTACCCCGATGAAACGGGCGGCACAGAACTACACGCCCGCTTCTGGCGCCCAACCATGGTCAACGGGGTGATTCGGTTCTCGCACCCGCAGGACTGCACCGAACGCCGGTTCGTGCGTTCCATGAGCGTCAAAGCCTTCGGGTTGAATCAAGACATCCGGCCCGTGGATGCGGACGCCAGCGAGATGGGGGTGTCCGCATGAGTTGGTTGCCCAAGCTCCTGGCTACCTATGACGCGTGCAAGGGCAAGGAGCCGCAGGGCTCCGAACTCCTGATGCCCATTTGCCACAGCACCCAGAACGCGCAGATTGAAATCGTGCTCGATGGCGCTGGCCGGTTCAGGCGTGCATCGGTGCTAGAGAAAGTCCAGGGCGTGACCTTGATTCCCTGTACCGAAGCGTCTGGCGGGCGCAGTGGCAAGAAGCCAGTGAATCACCCGCTACACGACAAGCTGCAGTACCTTGCCAAGGACTTCACCCTGTGGGGCGGTGAGGTGACCATCGGTTTTGCCAAAGACCCTGCTGAGCCTTATCGGGACTACCTGCAATCGCTGTTGGATTGGGCCGCAGCCGATCCACATCCCACACTGCAGGCCGTTTTGGCCTACATACAGGACGGTCATGTGGTGGCCGATCTAATTCAGGCGGGCATCCTTCCCGTTGGTGACGACGGCAAGCTGCTCAAGACTTGGAATGCAGACAAGGCCACGGCACCCGCCATCTTCAAGGTCTTGGCACCGCAGCAATCGCCTGAAGAAGCATTTGTCCGCTGGCGCGTGGAAGTGGACGATGCCCCCAATTCAGCGCCATGGATGGATGAGGCGCTGGTGGGCTCCTGGATCGTGCATTACCAGCGCAGCCAGGAAAAAGTGGGTTTGTGCATGGCGACCGGCCTGCAAACAGCACTGGCCGTGCAGCACCCGGCAAAGCTGCGCCACGGTGGTGACAAGGCCAAACTGATTTCTGCCAACGACAGTTCGGGCTATACCTACCGGGGGCGCTTCACCAGCGATGAAGAAGCCTTGGGCGTTGGTTTCGTCGCTACCCAAAAAGCGCACAACGCTTTGCGTTGGCTGATTGAGCGGCAGGGCTACCGCAATGGTGATCAGGTGTTTGTAGCCTGGGAGCCAACCGGCAAGCCGATCCCCGATCCCATGTTGGCCACGTTTGCGGCGTTTGGCGGTGCATCCCAAGACTGGGGATTGGGCAGCAACCAGGCTGATGCGGGCCAGGCCTTCAGCTTACAACTGCGCAAAGCCATTGCAGGCTATGCCGCACAGCTTGCACCCAGAGATGAGGTGGTGTTGCTGGGGCTGGATTCCGCGACGCCTGGCCGCATGGCCATCACCTTCTACCGTGAACTCAGGGGCTCTGAATTCTTGACGCGTATTCAGGCGTGGCACGAGCAGTTTGCATGGCCACAGAACTACAGCAAGGAGCGCCAATTCATCGGTGCCCCGGCGCCACGCGACATTGCAGAAACCGCGTTTGGCAGTCGCCTGGACGAAAAATTGCGCGCAGCCACCGTGGAGCGGCTGCTGCCTTGCATCGTCGATGGTGCTCCGCTGCCCTTGGATTTGCTTCGATCAGCAGTGCGTCGTGTGGCCAACCGGGTTGGAATGGACACGTGGGAATGGGAGCGCTGCCTGGGCATCGCCTGCGCGCTGTTCAAAGGGTTTTTCAACGAGAGGGGGTATCTGATGGCATTGGAGCAAGAGCGCACCAGCCGCGACTATTTGTTTGGTCGTTTACTGGCGATTGCAGAAGACATCGAGAGCTACGCGCTCTACGCCGCGGGAGAAAAGGCAAGGGAGACCTCTGCGGCCCGCTTGATGCAGCGTTTTGCTGACCATCCTGCTTCGACGTGGCGCACGATAGAGTTGTCCCTGCGCCCGTATATCACCAGGCTCCGCGCTACGCGCCCTGGACCACTGCATAAAAAAGAGAGCTTGCTCGATGAAATCGTGGCGCTTTTTAAACCACAGGATTTTCTGACTGACACGCCACTGAGCGGTGAATTCCTGTTGGGTTACCACTGCCAACGCCAAGCCTTGCGGCCACCGAAAGAAGAGCGCGAAGACACATCCGAAGCCGTCCAACCCACTACCTCTGGAGAACCCGCATGAGCGCACTGCAAAACAAAATCGACTTCGCCGTGGTGCTGCGCGTGAAACGCGCCAATCCCAATGGCGACCCCTTGAATGGCAACCGCCCGCGCACCGACTACGGCGGCTTTGGCGAAATCACCGATGTGTGTCTCAAGCGCAAGCTGCGCGATCGCTTGCTGGAGTCTGGCCAGGCCATCTTCGTGCAGTCAGACGACCGCAAGGTGGACGGCGAAACCAGCCTGCGCAATCGCGCGGAATCCGCAGTCAATGGCTTGGGCAAAGACGCCTTCAAAAAGAACGCTAACAAGGATGCAACCGCCAAGCTCGCCTGCGCCAAGTGGTTCGACGTACGTGCGTTTGGTCAGGTGTTTGCCTTTGCTGCTGGCGGTGATGCGGGTGGAGTTTCTATTCCCATCCGAGGCCCAGTCACCATTCAATCGGCCTTCAGTGTGGAGCCTGTTTCCATCACCAGTACGCAAATCACCAAAAGCGTCAGCGGGGAAGGTGACGGCGCGAAACGCGGTTCCGACACCATGGGCATGAAGCACCGCGTGGACAGCGGCATCTATTGCACTTTTGGCAGCATCAATCCGCAATTGGCCGAGAGAACGGGCTTCAGCGATGCCGATGCCCAGGTGCTCAAAGCCATCTTGCCCAGGATGTTCGAGAACGATGCCTCCTCGGCACGGCCCGACGGCAGCATGGAAGTGTTGACTGTCATTTGGTGGCAGCACAACTGCAAATCCGGGCAGTATTCGTCGGCCAAAGTGCATGGTTCCTTGACGGTGAATGCTGATGGCAGTATCTGCATGAATCCATTGGCTGGCCTGGAGCCGGAAATCATCAACGGCTTTTGAGCGTGGAACTGCAAAAGCCTGCTCACTTCATGTGATGCAGGCTTTACCTGAGGTAGCACTTCATGAAAATCCTGCCCACCCAATTCGACGGCCAGGCCATCCGCCGCGTGTACGACGAGGCCACTGAGACCTGGTGGTTCTCGGTCATCGACATCGTGCAGGTACTCACCGGCAGCACCAACGCCAACCGGTACTGGTCTGACCTCAAGCGCAAGCTGGCGCAGGAGGCTGGTTCTGAGCAACCTTACGAAAAAATCGTAAGGTTGAAATTGACGGCCCCTGATGGCAAGCAGCGCCTGACCGACTGCGCCACCGCCCAGAGCCTGCTGCGCATCGTGCAATCCATTCCCAGCCCCAAGGCCGAACCCATCAAGCTGTGGCTGGCCAAGGTGGGCTACGAGCGTATGCAGGAAATGGCCGACCCAGCCCAGGCGCTGGAGCGTGCGCGCCAAACCTGGCAGCAGCAAGGCCGCAGCGACAAGTGGATCCAGCAGCGCATGACCGGCCAGGAAACGCGCAACAAGCTCACCGATTATTGGAGCGAGCACGGCATCGAGAAAGGGCGCGAGTTCGCCATCCTCACCAACCTCATCCACCAAGAATGGGCGGGCCTGAGCGTGGCCGAGCACAAAGAGGCCAAGGGCCTGACCAGCCATAACCTGCGCGACCACATGAGCGAAGCCGAGCTGATTTTTACGGCCTTGGCCGAACTCTCCACCCGCCAGATTGCCGAGCGCCACAACGCCACCGGCATGGCAGAAAACAAAACCGCCGCCCAAGCCGGTGGCCGCATCGCCCGCCAGGCCCGCACGCAGCTAGAGAGCCAAACCGGCCAGTCCGTGGTGACGGGAGACAACTACCTGCCACCGGCTGCGCCCAAAGCACCAAAAGCACCCAAGGCAGCAAAAGCGCTGAAAGCCATCCCGCCAGCCCAAGCCAGCAAGGCGCCCAAAAAACCGTAGCGCCCATGCCCACTGCAACCGCCACGCCAGAACCCGAAGCTGTTCCCCTGTCGGCCTTGCAGCACTGGCGCTACTGCCCGCGCCAGTGCGGTCTGATCCACCTGGAGCAGGTGTTTGATGACAACCTCGCCACCCTGCGCGGCCAGGCGGTGCATACCAAGGCCGACCTGCCTGGCGTTGACACCGCCAAAGGCGTGCGCGTGGAGCGCGCCCTGCCGCTATGGCACGACGCGCTGG
>RRZT010903646.1_pt1 | contig 11026 bp, 12 predicted proteins | sample 2165551 | NCBI WGS metagenome assembly RRZT01 (sample SAMN10456910, study PRJNA506462) | wastewater metagenome | biome: wastewater; feature: sludge; material: wastewater sludge; isolation source: wastewater sludge with Escherichia coli K12::gfp cells carrying plasmid... | place: USA: Moscow, Idaho...
GACACGATCCCTGACGCAAGACAGACGGCGACCCGCTGCACGACGTCGACACCGCACACAAGGAGCGTCTACTGGCCTACCTTTCAAGCGCTGTCGTGCGTGACACGGTCGCGCTGCGGCTATGGCAGGGCGGCAACCCCGACCGCCCAAGACCTCCGATCACATGCAACCCACCCCATCCGTAGGCTTGATCGTTCTGTTGCAGGGAGCTGCGATGTTTCAGTCGCGAGGCCCGGCGGCTGCTTCGATGTCTCGTCGGTGAGATTGGATTCCACGGTGCAGCTGGCGACTAGGGCATCAGCGATCGCCAGGAAACCGTGAGGCGAGCAGGAAACCTTCCCGTGCATTGTTTTGACATCTTCTATCCTTGTCTCACAACGGGTGATACGTTCATCTCATGAGGAACAGATCATCGAAGATTGTTGCCACTGTTGTGGGCGCACTTGCCCTCGCCATCGCCCCTCTGGCCGCTTGGGCAGGCTCGGAGTCGGGAACCACCCCCACTTGCACCAGCGGCGCCCGCCCGTTGGTCAGAGGGGAACACACCAGCCTCAGCTCCAACCTGAGGGTGGACATGCCCAGCGGCACCATCCGGTACAACGGTGCCACCAGGTACAACTACTCGTACCAGAGCACTAACCTGACTAGGGCCTCGTGGTACGCGTCATCCAACACGCTGAAGGATTCGGGAACATATGGGATCTGCTCGCCCACGGGCTAGGCTCGCCATCCTTCTTGTCGGGGTCGGGCTCGTTGTGTCTGGCTGCACAGCGGGCCCCACCCCCGTGGCTGTCTCGCAACCTGTGTCGCCGAGCGGGGCTTCCGGGGCGACTGGGGGTTTTGACCGGTCGGTGGTGTGGGAGCCGAGGACGCGGATCACGTTGCCTGCGATGTCGCAGGAGCAGAAGATGGAGGCTCGCGAGCAGTTCCTTGCGAATGTGTGGGGTGAGTCGAAGTCACAGTGGCCGGATCTTGGGGAGCCGCCTCAGGCGGAGTTCGTGAAGTTTGGCGATGCGGCTGGCGGGGATCAGTTGTTGGCGGACTGCTATACGGAGGCGGGATATCCCGCGGCCGTTTCACCCCAGGGTGGTGTGGAGTTCCCGGGTGGGGTGCAGGCATCGCCTCAGTTCGCCATTGTGGAATACACCTGCAATGCGCGGTTCACTCCGGATCCTTTGATGTTGCGGGATTGGAACGCGGATCAGTTGGGGTTGCTGTATGACTACCGGGTTGAGTGGCTGATTCCTTGCCTGGAGACGTTCGGGCTGTCACCCAAGGCCGGGCCGGACCGCAACACGTTCATTAATGACTTCCCGATGCCTGATTCCGAGGCCCGCTCGTGGTGGCCGGAGGAGGCGACGATTGGGTCGGCGAACCGTGATGACATCCTTCGTGCCTGTCCTCCTGTCCCGGTGGAACACTTCTATGGCAGTTGAGCAGGGTGCGTCGGGCTTCGAGTCACCAGTACAGGGGCAGCGACCGGTGTTGAGGTGGCTGCTGGTGGGTGCCACGGCGGTTGTTCTGGTGGCACTGGGATTCCTGGCGGGCAGGATGACGTTGCTGCCTCCACCCACGACACCTGAGGTCACCGAGGACATGATCACGGTCGAGGTGGTGGAGCGCACCATCGGACAGACGTTGGACTACGGTGGCCGCACGGCTCGGGCGGTGCAGCCGGTGGCCACGAACTCGCTGTCTGGGGTGGTGACCTTCGTCAGTGACAAGGCGGTGGCTGATCGGAAGGTCGGCGATGTGCTCTATGCAGTCGATGGTGTGGCTGTGCGCGTCATCGAGGGGAAGCTGCCGTTCTACCGCGCGTTGAGCGAGGGCGTGACCGGAGAAGACGTCACCCAACTCGAGGCCGCACTGGTCGAGCTTGGGCACCTGACTGCGGCGGATTCGACCTTCGATGCCGCGACCACGCAGGCCGTCAGCGCATGGCAGCGCACGCTCGGCAGCCCAGTCACCGGAACCATCGGGGTGGGAGAGTTGGTCGCTTCCCCGACGCTGCCCGCCAGCATGTCGGTCGACACCAAAGTCGCGTGGAAGGGTGCTGTTTTGTCCGGGGGCGAGGTGATCGTCTCCATGGGCACCGGCGATCCCAGCTTCACGCTTCCCCTGTCACCAGGGCAGCTCAATCTGGTGCCGCAGGACGCACCGATGACCGTCGAGGGATTCGGACAGTCCTGGCCGGCACGCTGGGAGTCGAGCGCGCAGGACCAGGACCTCGGTGTCGGCGAGATCGTCACGCTGGGAAGCCCCGATGGTGGCCCGGTGTGTGCAGATTCCTGTGACATGGTCCCGGCCGAGCCGAGCTGGGTGACGGTCCGCATCGAGGTGGTTCCCCGCACGACGGGCCCCGCAGTGCCGGTATCGGCCATCTCCACTGACGCCACTGGACAGGCCTGGGTCACGGTGGTCCACGGCGAAACGCGAGAGACACGCAAGGTCACCGTCGAACGCTCACACGGTGGGCTTGCCGTTGTCGACGGGGTCAATGCGGGCGAGTCGGTGCAGGCCCTCGCGTCGCAGAGCGAACCCACCAATCCTGGCGTGGCTGCATCGCCGGGGCAGGACGACCAACCAACCGGATCCCCGGACGCATCACCGGTATCGGAGCCGAGCGAGACCCCGTGACCGAGGTGCTGGCTGCCACTGACCTGAGCTTCACCTATCCGGGAGGTGAAGCACCCGTCCTGCACGCACTCGACGCGAGCTTCAACTCGGGCGAGGCCGTGGCACTGACCGGCTCCAGCGGCCGCGGAAAGTCAACGCTGCTGTATCTGCTGGGCCTGCTGCTGACCCCCGGCGCGGGAGAGATCTCCGTGGGTGGTGTGTCCACCTCGTCAATGTCGGACGCCCAACGGGCAAACCTGCGCGCCCGCGAGTTCGGGTTCGTGTTCCAGGACTCCGAGCTCGACCCCGCCCGTAGCGTGCTCGACGCCGTGGTTGAGCCTGCCCTCTACGCCGGACTCCGCCGCCGCGACGTCACCCGCCACGCCCGCGAACTCCTCGACAGGTTCGGCCTCGGAGCCCGAGCCGATCACCGACCAGGGCAGATCAGCGGAGGGCAGGCACAACGCGTCGCCCTCTGCAGAGCCCTGATCAACCACCCCCGCATCCTCCTAGCCGACGAGCCAACCGGCAACCTCGACCGAGACAACGCCACCCTCGTGCTCGACCACCTGATCACAGCGGCCCGCACCCAGAACCTGGTGCTGATCGTGGCCAGCCACGACCCCTACGTCGTGTCGCGACTCGACAGGGTCGTGCAGCTATGAGGCCCGGCACCCTCATCCGCGAAGCGGCAGCATCGGCGTGGGCGTCGAAAGTACCCACGATCCTGATCCTGCTCGTCACCGCAGCGATGTGCTTCACAGCCTCCGCCATATCCGGCCGCAACGCCGCACTGCAACAACAACTGGACCAACGCACCCAGGACGCCGGCGCCCGCGTCATCACCATCAGCGACCTCGGCAACGACGGCTTCCTCACCGGCACCGCCATCGAAACCCTCACCACACTGTCCACCGTCGACACAGCAGCCGCAGTCACCCAACCCGCCACCTTCACCAACACGCCCCTCGGCTGGGGCGGCCCCACCGTCAGCGGCTGGGGACTCCTCAACACCGACCCAGCCAGCATCGTCGACCTCCACAGCGGACGCTGGCCAAGCCCGGGCGAAGCCCTCATATCCACAACCGCAGCCACGACGCTACGCATCGCCCCCGGCGCAACCGGCAGCGTCATGACCAAAGACCAGGACACCTACGCCATCGTCGGCACCTTCACAGCCGAACCACCCTTCGAATGGCTCAACGACGGGCTGCTGTTCACCCCCAGAACACAACTAGTCGGCAAAGAAGCACGCGTCACCGTCACCCAACTCGCAGACCTCGCCCCCACAGAACGAGCGATCCGAACCATCCTGACCCCCAACGACCCCTCCAAACTCCGCATCACCTCACCCAGAGACCTCGCAGAAGTCTCCCTCGACGTCGGCACCGACGTGCGAGCAGCCGGCTACGACACCACCATCCTCGTCCTGATCGCCGGAGCACTCTTCGTCGCGGCCGTCGCCCTCGCCGATGTCCTCATCCGCCGCCGCGACCTCGGACGCCGCCGCGCCCTCGGGATCACACGCTTCGACCTCATGACCCTCATCTGCCTCCGCGCAACCACCAGCACCCTCCTCGGCGCCGCCATCGGAGTCCTAACCGTCCAAGCCTACGGACTCGCCACACAAACCAGACCCCCCATCCCCCACACCATCGCAAGCGCAACCCTCGTCATCATCAGCGCACTCCTCGCAACCATCCCCGTCGGACTCATCGCCGCCCAACGCGACCCCGTCGCAGTACTACGCACCCCCTAACTACCGACAACCCACGCCACACGGTGAACCCACCCACGAACGCCCACGTGATCCCGAACAAGATCAGGCAACCGGGCTGCGAGCAACCTCATCAGCCCTCGCCGCGCCGACGCCGAGTCTGCTGCGTCTCCCAGGACCGCAACTTCCAGCCCGAAAACGTCTCGATGCTGGGCGGCCGTCATGCCGTGCGCTGGAACGAGGCGCCTGTCCAGCGATCGACGCCTCAATACCACTCGTGGCACCGCACCGACCGCTGCGAGGGATCCCGAGGTCAGTCGAACAAGCCCCATTCGTGGGCCCGGGCAGCGAGGGTGGTGCGGTTGGGCAGATCGAGCCGGGTCAGCAATCGCGACACATAGGTCTTTATCGTGCTCACGGTGAGGTCCGTTCGTGCAGCGATGTCTGCGTTCGACAGGCCCTCCCCGACGAGCGCCAGCAGGCGGATCTCGGAGTCGGTGAGGCCGCGAACCTGGCGCTCACCGGCGAGGTTTCGGGCGGACGCAAGATCGTCAGCTGGGCGCGGCCCGCCCTCGTGGACCGCCGCCGGGCGAGGGCCGGCACGTCGACGCGGTCAGGCCCCGGCGAGCCAGGTGACGCTGTTGCCGAACAGCTTCGCGTAGCCGGGCCAGGCCATGAACTCCGCGGGCGCCCAGTGGGGCGAGATGTCCGAGGCGTAGGCGAGGGTGCGGCCATCGCCGACCTCGCGCACGGCGAGCAGCACCCGTCCCTCCACCTCGGCGAGCACCGTCGCGTCATCCTTGGCGGTGAGCTTCTGGTAGCCGAGGATCGCTGGCCACGTCGCGTCGAGGTCGCGCGTGATCGGGTGGTCGACGTCGGTGACGACCCCCTCGACGCCCTCGGGTGCCTCCACCCGGTCGTCGTAGGGGAGGATCGTGACCGGGAGCACGTCCTCGATGGGAGTGTCGTGGTAGTTGGCCTTCGCCTGGAAGCCCTGGAAGCTGAGGTAGCCGCCCGCCATCATCAGCCCTCCGCCGGCGTGCACCCAGTCGCGCAAGACCTTGAGCCGGTTGGGGGCGCGCAGGCCCTGCTCGAAGACCTGCGGGGGCAGCAGCAGGGTGTTGGCGCCGACGTCGGAGAGGATCACGACGTCGTACGCGTCGAGCTTCTCGAGGCTGTCCGGGAAGTCGACGGCGACATCGTGCGAGCGCAGATGGGCCACCTCATGCCCCTCCGCCTCGAGGGCGGCGAGGAGTTCCGCGCAGCCGATGTGGACCTGGGTGTGGGGGAACACGTCGTAACCCTTGTGGTCGTCGACGGCGCTGATCCAGGACTCTCCAGCCAGGAGCACCTTTGCCATGTCTTGTCTTCCTTGTCTGCTCTCGACCGCCACGGTGCGGTCGGGTCCGACAAGGCTAGCGGCCCGCCCTCCCGGGGGAGTGCGAGGCCGCGTGCCGGATGGTGGTCAGCCCTCGACGATGCCGGCCGCCAGCGGCAGCAGGTCCTCCGGGGTGGTGTCGTCGATCGAGATCAGCTGGAACACGCCGTACTTCCCGCCCTCCAGGTAGCACAGGGGGATGTCGATCACCGTGCCGCAGATGGCCTTGCCCCCGGCGCCCTCCACCTTGTTCTCCATGCCGAGTCCCCAGGACTTGAGATCCATGCTGTCGCCGACGCTCGTCAGCAGGGTGTAGGTGGAACCGTTGGAGTAGCGGATGCCTCCGAAGGAGCTGCTCGCCTCCCACTCGCCGACCTTTGCAGGAACGTCCTCGAGGGCGATCTCCTGGTCCTCGGGCAGCGCCGGCTCGGTGGCCGAGGGGTCCTCGCCGGGCTCCGTGGGCGACGGGTCCTCACCGGGCTGCGTCGTCGACGGCTCGGGGTCGGCGGGCGTTGCCGACTCGACCGGATCGGTCGCACTCGGCTTCGGGTCTGCGCTCTGGCTGGTGCTCGACGACGAGGTGATCTCGGTCGTCGGGGCGGAGTCGCCGCGGGTGAGGAAGTAGATCACCACACCGATGATGCCGATCAGCAGGATCGCGCCGCCGATGATGAACGGGAGCTTGCTCCCGCCTCCCCCGCCGGTCGGTGCACCGCCTGCAGGCGGATAGCCGCCGCCATTGCCGTACTGCCCCTGGGGCTGCTGGGCGTAGCCGCCCTGGCCGCCCTGCGCGAACCCACCCTGGTTGCCCTGGTATCCGCCGCCCTGACCCTGCTGCGGGTTGTAGGCGCCCTGGCCGCCCTGCGGATATCCGCCCTGGCCGCCCTGCGGATATCCGCCCTGGCCGCCCTGGGGGGTGTAGCCGCCCTGGCCGCCCTGCGGGTATCCGCCCTGGCCGTTGTTCCAGCCCTGATTGCTCATGTCTTCTCCCTCGTGTGCGTCCCCAGCCTAAGGGGAGGACAGCGCACAAGCCGGTCCCCGGCAGCACGCGACCTTGTCAGTCGAGCTTCCCGGCGATCGCCTCGGTGATCACGGCGAGCTGGTCGACGCCCGTCTCGGCGTCGACGACAGCCAGCGAGATGACTCCGTACTCCTTGGTGTCGAGAAAACAGGAGGGGGAACCGAACGACTCGGCGCAGATGCCTCGCCCTCCCGCCACTTTGGAGGGTTCCCCTTCCAGGGTCGCCGTCCAGCCGTCGAGGCTCATCGCGTTCCCGAAGGACGTGACAAGCACCTGGGTCCCGAGCCCCTTGGTGTAGACCACGATGTTCTCGCCGTACTCGTCGCTCGGCTTCCAGCCGTCGATGTCGGCGGGCACCGCGTCGAGCGGAATCACCGGGACCCCGGCCGTGGCCCCGGTGTCGTCGTCGGCCGCGGTGCCGTCGGGGTTCTCCGTGCCGTCGGTCTCCTTCGGTGATGCCTCGCCGCCGGACGGATCCGGGGAGGCGGCGCTGTGTGACGCGGTGTCGGTCGGGTCGGTCGTCGTGGTGTCGCCGCCGCGGGTGAGCAGGAGGATCACCACGCCGATGATGCCGATGAGCACGATGACGCCGCCGATGATCAGCGGCAGCCTCCCGCCTCCGCCTCGACCGCCGCCAGCAGGTGGGCCCTGGTAGCCGCCGTACCCGCCCCCGCCTCCGAAGGCCTGGGTCTGCTCGAGCGTCGGCGGGGTCAGCCCTTGGCCGTAGCCACCCGGTGGCTGGTCCGCCGGGCGATAGCCTCCCTGCGGATAGCCTGACTGGCCGCCCTGCTGCCAGCCTCCCTGGCCCGGATGTCCTCCGGGGGCGCCCGTCGGATAGCCGCCCTGCGGATAGCCGCCCTGCGGATTGTTGCCGCCCCAACCTTGATCGCTCATGTTCACTCCCTCGTGTGGGGCGAGCCTAGACGCCGTACGCGGTCACGTGACCCTCCAGGGGCAAAGCAGTTCCCCGGCGGCCATGCCAGCGGCCACTGGCCTAGAGTCGGGGCATGGCTATCACTGTTGTGGCACTGCTCGACGGAACCCTGATCGACCCGGCCCAGCCGATCGTCCGCGCTGACGACCTGGGCGTGGTGCGCGGAGACGGCGTCTTCGACGCGCTGCTCGCCGTCGGCGGGGAGGCCCGCGACCTCGACGCCCACCTCGAGCGGCTCGCCTCGTCCGCGACGCTGCTCGATCTTCCCCCCCCCGACGAGGCGGGGTTCCGGCGAGCCGTTGACGCGATCCTCGCGTCCTGGGACTGGTGGGCGGAGTCGTAGGCCGTGCTGCGGATGATCTACACGCGCGGGGCTGAGGGCATCGAGGACCCGAGCGGCTGGGTCATGGCGGCGCCCCTGGATGCCGGGTCCCGTAGGCAGCGCACCGAGGGGGTCAGGGTCCTGCTGCTCGACCGCGGCTTCGACGGCGGCCAGATCGCCAACCTGCCCTGGCTGCTCCCAGGAGCCAAGTCGCTGTCCTACGGGATCAACATGGCTGCCAAGCGTTACGCGGTCAACAACGGCGCCGACGACGTCATCTTCACCACTCCCTCCGGCACGCTGCTGGAGGGGCCGACCTCCAGCGTGGTGCTCGACCTGGACGGTGAACTGGTCACCCCGCCGCTCGACGGCATCCTCCGCTCCATCACCATCACCGACCTGCTCGAGGCCTGCTCCGCCGAAGGCCTGACCATGCGGCTCGCCCCGCTCCACGTCGACGACTTCGCGCGCTGTCGCGGGGCATGGCTGCTCTCCAGCGGACGGATCCTCGCCAGGATCACCCACATCGACGGCTCCGAGCTGCCGCGCTCCCCGCTCGACGAGACCCTGGTTCGCATGCTGGACGTACCGCTGGCATGAGCCTCGTCCCGGCAGACATCACCTACGCCGACCTTCCTGTCGAGGCGCTCGAGCTATTGGGCCGGGTCGCCGAGCGGGCACGCGCTCTGCTCGGTGCGCAGTTGAGGGTGGAGCGCGACGGTGCCGTCGTCACCGCTCGGATCACGGAGGTCGAGGCCTACGGTGGGGGATTCGATCCGGGCAGTCACGCCTACCGCGGCCCCTCGCAGCGCAACGCCGCCATGTTCGGGCCGCCCCTGCATGCCTACGTCTACCGACACATGGGCCTTCACACCTGCTTCAACATCGTGGTGAAGGTCGACGGGACGCCGACGGGGGTGCTGATCCGCGCTGCCGAGATCGTCGAGGGCGTCGAGGTGGCAAGGGCGCGTCGCTCGGCGAAGGGCAGGACCCGCTCGGATACCGACCTCGCTGCGGGGCCTGCGCGGCTCACCGTCGCCCTCGGCGTGACCCTCGCCGACGCAGGCTCACCGCTCGACGGGAGCTCCGGCATCACGCTGCTGCCTAGAGAGGGCGAGGCGCCGGTCATCGCCTCCGGCCCCCGGATCGGGCTCGGCAAGGCGCAGGACTTCCCGCTGCGCTTCTGGATCGAGGGCGACCCGACCGTCTCCCGTTGACCGCGGCCGCTGACGTTGTCGGTGCCCTCGCCTAGATTCTGCGGTGGAAGGGGGGACTGATGAGCCCGGACGAGACGCACCGCCTCACCTACTCCAGCCTGCGCTGGCTGCTCGCCCTGTTGCCAGGGGTGCTCTTCGTGGTCACGGTGGCGACGGCGATCGTCCAGGGCCACCTCGAGGGCTCGATCTCGGCGTACTACGGCGGCCCGGTGCGCGACATGTTCGTCGGCGTCCTGCTCGCCGTCGCGGTGCTGCTGGTCGCCTATCAGGGGGCCACCACGCTCGAGGACTACAACTTCAACGGTGCGGGCTTCTATGCGGCCTTCGTCGCGCTCGTGCCCACCGGACTGGTCGAGAACCTGGCAGGCCTCCGCGCCGGGCTGGAACTCTCCCCCGAGGGCGTGTCGCCAGCCGAGTACGTGTGGGCGCTACGCTTCAGCCTCACCGTCGTCGTGCTGCTCGGTGTCGCCCTGCTCGTCCATGAACTGCGCAGCACGCGCCGCCTCCGCCGTCTGCTGGAGGGGGACCGGGTCGTCCTCGCCTTCGTCGCCGTGACCTTCGCGACCCTCGTGGCGTTCATGGGGCTCGCCATGTGGCAACTGTGGGTCCCACCGGCGGATCAGGTGACGATGGAGGGGCTCGCCGCCCTGCCGCTGCTGCGCGACCTCCCGATCGTCGGGTCGTGGGGCATCCATGACCTCGCGGCGGTGTTCTTCATCTGCGCCCTCGCCCTCGGCGTCTGGTCGCACGCCTGGCCTCGCACGGCGGCGCGTGGGGGTGAGTCCGTCGAGGAGGTCGCGCTGCGTGGCCTCGCCGCTTACCGGGCGATCTTCGTGCTGATGGTGGCCGGGCCTCTCATTGCCTGGGCCGTCTCCGAGGCGTTGGCGTCAGGAAGCCTCGTGATCCTGCTCGAATGGTGGGAGATCGCCCTGTTCTGCATCTTCTGGGTGCTGGAGACGAGGCGCCAGTCGCGGATCGCTCAGCCTGCCTGAAACTCGACGATCCGATCGATGGCCTCCGCCACCGCGGACGGCCCTGCGGCGAAGCTGATCCGCACCGAACGCCTGCCGCGTGCCGAGTCGAAATCGCCGCCGGGCGTGAGTGCCACCCCCGTCGCGTCGAGCAGGGCGGCCGCATAGGCCGTTGAGTCGCCGAACCGCTCAAGCTGCGGGCCGAGGTCGGCGTAGTAGTAGAACGCGCCGTCCGCCGGGGCGTCGACTCCCCAGTCGAGCCTCCGGCGGGCCTCGAGCAGCAGTCGTCGAGCCTCAGCGAACCCGGCGACCGCCAGGTCGCACTCGGCGTAGGACTCCTCGGTGAAGGCCTGCAGCGCCGCATGCTGTGCGGGCGCGGGCGCGCACAGGGCGAGGTTGCCTGCGAGGGAGTCGACGGCGGGGACGAGGTCCGGCGGGAGCACGAGCCAGCCGAGTCGCCAGCCGGTCATGCCCCAGTACTTGCTGAACGAGGAGACGATCAGAGAGCGGTTGCCGAACTCGAGCGCCGAGGTCGCCCTCACGCCGTCGTAGGAGACGCCATGGTAGATCTCGTCGCTGACCAGGAGCACGTCGTGGGCTTCGCACCACGCGCTCAGCGCCGCCAGCTCCTCCGGGGTGACCATGGTGCCGGTCGGATTCGCGGGCGAGGCGAGGATCAGCCCGCTCAGGGGAGCGCGGCGGTGTTCGACCTCGAGTTGGGCGATGGTGGGTTGGAAACGCTCGGCGGGGCCGCAGTCGAGGTCGACCACCTCACAGCCGAGCGAGCTGAGGATGTTGCGGTAGGCGGGGTAGCCGGGGCGGGCGAGCGCCACGCGGTCCCCGGCGTCGA
>RRZT010041397.1_pt1 | contig 11023 bp, 9 predicted proteins | sample 2165551 | NCBI WGS metagenome assembly RRZT01 (sample SAMN10456910, study PRJNA506462) | wastewater metagenome | biome: wastewater; feature: sludge; material: wastewater sludge; isolation source: wastewater sludge with Escherichia coli K12::gfp cells carrying plasmid... | place: USA: Moscow, Idaho ...
CGTCGCGCGGTGCTCGCCGCCCTTGTCGTAGGCGTCAGCGGATGCGCGGCCAGCCCGGTGATCTCCGGGGCACCGGCCGTCGCCCCCACCTCTCCCCCGCCGACACAGAGCCCCGAGCCCGCGGCCGCCCAGAAGCCGGCCGCCGCCCTGCGCTCAGCCGTCGAGGCAGTCTCCGGCGTGAGCGGGTTCGAGGCGAAGGACTGGGCCGCGGCCGCGCTGGACCAGAGCGATGCCCACCTCGCCCTGCTCGCCCTTCCTGATCCCTTCGGCGCCGACGACCAGGAGCCCTGCGGCGTCCAGACCCCTGCGGCCCCGTCGCTGTCCACCCGCGAACAGGGAACCGCCGAACGGACCGAGCGGATCACGGGGGCGGTCGAGGCCCTCAAGGCCGCGGCGGGAGCAGCCGCTGAGGGCGATGTGCGGCTCGTCTACGCCTCGGCGGCAGCAGGGGCGACGGCGCTCGGCAACACGGCCGTCGCGCCCGCCACCTCTGAGCTGGTTCCCGTCCGGCTCCAGCCCACCACCCTTGAGGCCTCGCTTCCGATCGCGCTCGGCCACGCCTGGGCGCTGGTCTACGGCCTCGGTGTCGGACTCGGCCGGCTCGACTCCTCAGATCCGCTGCACGCTCTCGGGACGACCCGGATGGCGGCCGCGAAGGAGATCCGCAACACCCTCCGCGCCGCCGTCGACGAGGTGCCCGAGCAGTCGGCGGCCTTCGAGCTGCCGAACGAGATGTCGACCCCGGACGAGATCAGGGCCGGCTGGGCCGCGCTGGAGACCCACCTGCTCGACGGGTTCGCGCGGCTCGTCGCCGCCTCCGATGAGGGACTCTGGCGCGACCGCTTCCTCGCCCAGATTGCGCCGGTGCAGGCGGTCGGTGGCCGCCTGGGGCACTGGCCCGGTTGGACCGCCTAGCCGGAGGGCCTTGACAGAAGCACGTCGGGGGCACGAATCTCTGGCCATGACGATGGCGCAGAGCAGGCTCGGGTGGCAGATCGTGGCAGGCGTGCTGCTGACGGGGGCGGTCGCCTGGATGATCTTCCCCACCTATCCGATGCAGTGGATGGGCGACCCGAACACGGGTGCGGACGGGCCGGTGACGTATCACAGCTGGGTGGCTCCGATTGTCTGGGGTTTCGGCGCCTTCCACGCCCCCGTCCTGGTGCTGTGCGCGCTGATCGCCGCGATCGGGGCATGGCTCGGCGTCGTCGTGCGCAGGCCGAACCGGGTCCCCGCCTGGTGGGCGCTGGCCGGCGTCGTCATCTTCCTGGCCTGGTCGATCGTGCTGGGAGGACTCATGCCCGTGACGATCGCCCCCCTCGCGCTGGTGGCGGGCGGGGCGGCGGCAGTACTGCTCGCCGCCCGCCGCGCCCTGCCTCCCGTGATCAGATGGCCAGCAGCTCGCTGATCGCGGTGACCGCTTCGCCGACGGCGATCTCGGTCTTGTCCCCGGTGCGCCGGTCGCGCAGTTCGAGCTTGCCTTCGGCGAGCCCGCGGCCGATGACGAGGATCACCGGCATGCCGAGGATCTCGGAGTCGGCGAACTTCACACCAGGGCTCGCCTTGCGGTCGTCGACGAGGATGTCGATGCCGAGGGCGTCGAGTTCGCCCGCGATCCGTGCCGCCTCATCGAAGACGGCCTGGTCCTTCCCGGTCGCGACGATGTGCACCGGGTACGGGGCGAGCGCGACGGGCCAGCAGAGGCCCTTGTCGTCGGAGGTCGCCTCGGCGACCGCGGCGACGGCTCGCGAGACGCCGACGCCGTAGGAGCCCATGGTGACGACCTGGAGCTTGCCGTTCTGGTCGAGCACCTTGAGTCCGAGCGACTCGGCGTACTTCTTCCCGAGCTGGAAGATGTGGCCCATCTCGATGCCCCGGGCGAGCGTCAGCGGGCCGGAGCCGTCGGGGGCGGGATCGCCCTCGCGCACCTCGGCGACATCGAGGACGCCGTCGGAGGTGAAGTCGCGGCCCGCGGTGACGCCGGAGAGGTGCTGGTCGACGACATTGGCTCCGGTGACCCAGTGGCTGCCTTCGACGACTCGGGGATCGGTGACGTAGCGGATGCCGGTGCTCGACTCCTCGCCGAGCACCCGGGCGCCGTCGAGGCTGACCGGGGAGATGAAGCCGACCTTGAGCTCCGGGTACTTCGCGAAGTCCTCGGGGGTGAAGGTGGCCACCTCTGCCGGCTCCATGGCCGCCTCGAGGCGCTTCACGTCGACCTCGCGGTCGCCGGGAAGGCCGAGGGCGAGCGGGTACGAGGTGCCGTCGGGGGCGCTCACCATGAACAGCACGTTCTTGAGCGTCTCAGCCCCCTCCCAGGCGCGGTCTTCGCGGGGAAGCTGGGCGTTGAGCAGTTCGACCAGGCCCGCGATGGTGCCGACGCCCGGCGTCGGGAACTGGGCCATCTCGGGCGCGGCAGCCACGTCGAGCGCCTCGGGCGGAGCGATCCGCACGGCCTCGACGTTGGCGGCGTAGCCGCCGGGCGAGCGGACGAAGGTGTCCTCACCGTTGTCGGCCACCGCCAGGAACTCCTCCGAGCGGGATCCGCCCATGGCGCCCGCCATGGCGGCGACGATCACGAACTCGAGGCCGAGGCGCTCGAAGATGCGGATATAGGCCTCGCGGTGGCGCGCGTAGGCGGCGTCGAGACCGTCCTGGTCCAGGTCGAAGGAGTAGGAGTCCTTCATCACGAACTCGCGGCCGCGAAGCAGCCCTGCGCGGGGACGCGCCTCGTCGCGGTACTTGGTCTGGATCTGGTAGAGGGTCAACGGCAGGTCCTTGTACGAGGAGTACAGGTCGCTGACCAGCAGCGTGAACATCTCCTCGTGCGTGGGGCCGAGCAGCATGTCCGCGCCCTTGCGGTCGACGACCCGGAACAGGTTGTCGCCGTACTCCGTCCACCGGTTGGTCAGCTCGTAGGGCTCACGCGGCAGCAGCGCCGGGAAGTGCACCTCCTGGCCGCCGATCGCGTCCATCTCCTCGCGGACGATCGTCTCGACCTTCTGCAGCACCTTCAGCCCGAGCGGCAGCCAGGTGTAGATGCCGGGGGCGGCGCGACGGATGTAGCCAGCGCGGACGAGCCAGCGGTGGCTCGGCACCTCGGCGGCGGCGGGGTCGTCGCGGAGCGTGCGGAAGAAGAGGGAGGACAGGTTAGAAATCACGGCCGTAGTCTAGCGATCTGCCCACTAGGGTGGACGTATGTCTTCGCCCACCGCTCACGTCGAGTCGCTACGTTTCGCGGGCATCACGTCACTGCGCGACGTCATGCTGGAGCTGACTACGCCGACGACGCTGCTCATCGGCGCGAACGGGTCGGGCAAATCCAACGTCGTGAACGCCTTGGAACTGCTGAGCCGCATCGTGGCGGGGCAGTTGCAGGAGTCGGTCGTTAGGGCCGGCGGCTTTGATCGGTTGCTTCACGTGAGGCCGCGCTCCGTCGAGAGCCCCGACGACATCACCCTCGAAGTGTGGGGAGCGCCCGACCCTGGAGGCCTGAAGAACGGCTACCGAGCCATCCTCGAGGCCGGGATTGAGGACCAGCCGCTGGTCAGAGATGTCCTGTTCGTACACAACACAAAGACCTACGACCGTCCCTACAGCCAAGTCGTCGGGCTCGGGTCGGAGTCGAAACTGGCCAAAACTATCGAGACCGCACGACTTGAGGCATTCGCCGGCCACGTCCGTCCGCTCCTGCAAGGGATCCGCGTCTACCACTTCGATGACGTGAGCGACTCCGCGCCGCCGCGCAAGCTGCGTCCCGTCGAGAACAACCTGTCGCTGCACGCGGACGCCGGCAACCTCGCCCCCTATCTCCTGCGCCTCCGCGACGAACACTCCGCAACCTTCCGGCGGCTGCTGACGGTGATTCGCAACGTCGCCCCGTTCTTCGATGACTTCGTCCTCGTCCCGACCCCAGGTGGCACGGTGCAGTTGCGTTGGTCGCAGAAGGGCGCGGGCGACACCGTGTTCGGGTCGGCTCAGCTGAGCGACGGCACGCTGCGCTTCATCTGTCTGGCCACCCTGCTGCTTTCGCCGGACGCGCCGAGGGTCATCGTCCTCGACGAACCGGAACTCGGTTTGCATCCCTTCGCTATCGCCCAGCTGGCCGGGCTACTGCGGCAGGCAACTGCCGAGGGCCGGCAGGCGATCGTGGCCACCCAGTCGCCGCAACTGCTGGACCATTTCCCGATCGAGGCTGTGGCGATCCTCGAGCGCGAGGACGACGCTACGGTGATCAGCCGGCCGGACATCGAGCGACTTCGGGGTTTTCTCGACGAATACAGCCTCTCGGATCTGTGGCAGATGAACCTGCTACCCGGGGGCCGGCCCTCCTGGCAGGGCGATCCCGATGCGTGAGGTGTGCGTGGTCGTTGAAGGCCAGTCTGAGGAGCAGTTCGTCAAGCAGGTGCTCAGCGCTAAGGCACTTGCCAGAGGGGTAGCGGTTACCCCAGTCATTGTGCGGACCCGCCGGACTGCGACGAAGACTTACAAGGGCGGTGGCTCCTCATGGCAGCCGTACAAGTCTTTGGTGAACGATTTGGCTGGTCAGCGGCACCTGGCGCGAATCGGGGTCATGTTCGACCTGTACGCCTGCCCGAAGGACACGCCGGGTCTCGACCCCAACTTGAGCGGCTCAGCGCTGCATCGGTCGGTCGTCGCGGCCACCAATGCCGATCTCGACCCGCGAGGGAGCGGCCACATCGTCTCCGGACCGGTGTTGCACGAGTACGAAACCCTCGTCATCGCCGCCATCGCGACTGGCGAGACGGAGGCCGAACCGGCAGTCGTCACGCAGGCACAAGCTGCGATTGACGTGGCGGGCGGCGCAGAGGCCATCAACGGCAGCCGGGACACCGCGCCCTCCAAGCGGCTCGCGATCTGGTGGCCCGGCTACGAGAAGGTCCTCTACGGCGCCGTTCTGCTGTCTCAGGCCCCATGGGACCAGGTCACTGCCCGGTGCCCGACCTTCCACGCCTGGTGGGAGACCCTGCTCGCAGAGACTTAGTAGTGCACGGTGGCGAGCGCGCCGACCTCGACGAAGCCGAGCTTCTCGTAGGCCTTGATGGCGGGGGTGTTGAAGTCGTTGACGTAGAGGCTGATGGTCGGGAACTCCTCCATCGCCAGGCGCAGCATCCCCGAGAGGGCCGGGACGCTGATCCCTTGGCCGCGGAGGTCGGGTGAGACCCACACGCCCTGCAGTTGCGCCTGCCCGCCTAGCTTCGGGCCAAGGTCCGCCTTGAAGATGACGCGCCCGTCTTCGACGATCCCGTAGGCCTCGCCTGCGCGGAGCCGCTGCATCACGAACCGCTCGTAGCCTGGGCCGTACTTGAAGGGAGAACTGCCGATCTCGTCGGTGTACATCGCGACGGAGGCGTCGAGGTAGCTCGGGTAGTCGTCGACGGTGAGCCTGCGCACCCGCGGATCCGGCGTCGGCTCGGGGGGCGCCTCGAGCAGCATCAGAGGCTGGCGGCTGCGCACGTTGGAGATCGACCCCCATGCCCCGCGCCAGCGTTCGGCCAGCCCGATGAAGAGGCCGAGCACGGAGATGGCTGGGCCGAGGATCGAGGTGCAGCGCCGGATCGGCCCCAACTGGTTGACGAACAGCGGAAGCGCATCCGGGTCGAAGCCCGCGACGAACACGGTTCCGCCGTCGAGCAGGATCGACGCGATCTGCCCGTCCCGCTCGAAGGCGTACAGCTTGCCGAGGCGGCGACGGTCGATGCCGTAGGCGTCGACCTTGGACGAGAGAAACAGGTTCTCGACGGGGCTACGAGCCAGGAAGTCCAGCGCGGAGTCCCGATCTGCCGCGCCAAGGGCATGCAGTCGGGGATTCATGCTGGAAACCTTAGCCTGCCCCGGCCCTGCGTCGGCGCCGCGGCGCAGACCGGGCAGGGTCGCGCCCACTGTCAGGGCGCGGCAAGATCAGGAGACGCTGACCTCAGGCTGACCGACCTCGCCCATCTCGGCCGCGATCCGGCGCGCCTCGGTGAGCAGGGTCTCGACGATCTCGTCCTCCGGGACGGTCTTGATGACCTCGCCCTTGACGAAGATCTGGCCCTTCCCGTTGCCGGAGGCGACGCCGAGGTCGGCCTCGCGCGCCTCGCCGGGGCCGTTGACGACGCAGCCCATGACTGCAACGCGCAGCGGCGCCTCCATGCCCTCGAGTCCCTTGGTGACCTGCTCGGCGAGCGTGTAGACGTCGACCTGGGCGCGACCACAGGACGGGCAGGAGACGATGTCGAGCTTGCGGGGCCGCAGGTTCAGCGACTCGAGGATCTTGAGCCCGACCTTGACCTCCTCGGCCGGTGGCGCGGAGAGGGACACCCGGATGGTGTCACCGATGCCGCGGCTCAGCAGCGATCCGAAGGCGACGGAGCTCTTGATAGTCCCCTGGAAGGCCGGCCCGGCCTCGGTGACGCCGAGGTGCAGGGGGTAGTCGCACGCCTCGCTGAGCAGTTCGTAGGCGCGCACCATGACGACCGGGTCGTTGTGCTTGACCGAGATCTTGAAGTCGTGGAAGCCGACGTCCTCGAACAACGAGGCCTCCCACAGCGCCGACTCGACGAGCGCCTCAGCCGTGGGTGCGCCGTACTTGGCGAGCAGCCGCTTGTCCAGGGAGCCTGCGTTGACGCCGATCCGCAGGCTGACCCCCGCGTCCGCAGCGGCCTTTGCGATCTCGGCCACCTTGTCGTCGAACTGCTTGATGTTGCCCGGGTTCACGCGGACGGCGGCGCAGCCTGCGTCGATCGCCTTGAACACGTACTTGGGCTGGAAGTGGATGTCCGCGATGACTGGGATCTGCGACTTCATCGCGATGATCGGAAGGGCGTCCGCGTCGTCCTGGCTCGGCACGGCGACGCGCACGATGTCGCAGCCGGTGGCGGTGAGCTCTGCGATCTGCTGCAGCGTGGCGTTGATGTCGGTCGTCTTGGTCGTGGTCATCGACTGCACGGAGATGGGGGCGTCTCCCCCGACCAGCACCTTGCCCACCTTGATCTGCCGCGTCTTGCGACGCGGGGCGAGGGTGAGGGGTGCGGGCGCGGGCATACCGAGGTTCACGGACATGCTCCCAAGATTAGTACGGACGGTGAACTGGTCAGAACAGCTGGATCGGGCTGATGATGTCGGCGAGGATCAGGACGATGCCGCCGAGCAGGAGGAAGCCCCCGACGAAGTAGGTCAGCGGCAGAGCTCTCGCCGTGTCGACGGGGCCGGGATCGGCCTTGCCGAACAGCTTCGCCAGGTTGCGTTTGATCCACTCGTAGATGGCGCCTGCGATGTGGCCGCCGTCGAGCGGAAGCAGCGGAACCAGGTTGAGCAGCGCGACGAACAGGTTCACCGAGCCGAGCAGGGAGAGCCAGGTCGCCGCCTTGTCGGAGGTGCTCATCTCGGTGCTGACGCCGATCTCGCCCGCGACGCGGGAGGCGCCGACGATCGACAGCGGCGAGTTCACGTCGCGCGGCTGCCCGGTCACGAGGTCTGCTGCGACGTTGTAGACGCGCACCGGGAAGCTGGCGAGCGCGACGGCCGACTGCTGCGTCATCGTCCACATCTGGTCGACGGTCTCGACCGGGCCGCCGTGCACGAGTTCGCTCGTCGGGGACACCCCGAAGAAGCCGGCCTCGATGTACCTGGTCGGGTCGAGCCGGTCGGGCACGTAGTTGAGCTTCGTGTCGACGGTGGGCAGCGTGATCAGCTCTCCCCCGCGCTCGACGACGACGGTCGCCGGCCGGTCGCGGTTCTCGCGGATCAGGTCGCCCATCTGCTCCCAGCTGGTCAGCTGCACGCCGTTGAAGCTCACCAGCTCGTCACCGACCTGGATGCCCGCCTCCTTCGCGGGAGTGAGCGGATCGGCGTCGGTGCAGGTCTGGTCCTCGCGGTCGGAGCGCACCACGCACTCGGAGACGCTGGCGACGGTGAGCGTGGACTGGTAGGTGCCGTGGAACAGGTTGAGGCCGAGGAAGATCAGGAAGGCGATCAGGATGTTCATCGCCGGCCCGCCCAGCATGATGATGATCTTCTGCCAGGTCTTCTTCTGGTACATCAGCTTCCCGTCGTCCTCGGGCTTGATGTCCTCGTACTCGTAGGAGCGGGCCTGGTCGGCCAGCCGCGTCAGCCAGCCGGGCCGCGCGTTCTTCTTCTCCGGCGGATACATGCCGACCAGGCGGACGTAGCCGCCGAGCGGGAAGGCCTTGAAGCCGTACTCGGTGCCGCCCTTCGTGCGGGACCACAGCGTCTTGCCGAACCCGACGAAGTACTGGGTGACCTTTACCCCGAACAGCTTGGCCGGAACCAGGTGGCCGACCTCGTGCAGGGCGATCGAGGCCATGATCAGCGCGAAGAAGAGGATCGCGAAGACGATGGTGAGGAAGACGGTCATGCGCGTGCCTCCACGAGTTCGGCCGCCCGTTCACGCCCCCACCGGTCGGCCGCGAGCACGGCCTCGACGGTGAGGTCGTCGTCGGCAACGTGGCCGGTGGCGAGGTGCTCGTCCAGGCAGGCGGAGATGATCTCGGTGATGGCGAGGAACCCGATCCGGCCTTCGCAGAAGGCGTCGACGGCTGCCTCGTTTGCGGCGTTGTAGACGGCTGGTGCGGTGCCACCTGCCTTGCCCGAACTGCGGGCGAGTTCGATCGCGGGGAAGGTGTCGTTGTCGACCGGTTCGAAGGTCCAGGTCGCCGGGGTCGACCAGTCGCATGGACGCGCCGCGTCCGCGAGGCGGTCCGGCCAGGTGAGCGCGATGCCGATCGGCAGGCGCATGTCCGGCGGCGAGGCCTGCGCGATGGTGGACCCGTCGTGGAACTCCACCATCGAATGCACGATCGACTGCGGGTGGACGGTGACCACGACGTCATCGAGGGCGACGTCGTAGAGCAGGGCGGCCTCGAGCAGTTCGAGGCCCTTGTTGACGAGGGTGGATGAGTTGATGGTGATCACGCGGCCCATCGCCCAGGTCGGATGGGCCATGGCGTCGTCGGGGGTGACCGCTGCCAGGTCGTCGCGGGTACGGCCTCGGAACGGGCCGCCAGAGGCGGTCAGGACGAGTCGTCTCACCTCGTCGGCCCTTCCGGAGCGCAGCGCCTGCGCGAAGGCGGAGTGCTCGGAGTCGACGGCGACGATCTGGCCCGGCCGCGCGGCGCTGGTGACGAGCCTGCCGCCGATGACGAGGGACTCCTTGTTGGCGAGGGCGAGGGTGGTGCCCTTCGCGAGCGTGGCGAGCGTCGGCAGCAGCCCGGCCGCGCCGGTGATGGCGTTGAGCACCACGTCGACGTCGGCGGCCGCGAGTTCGGTCGCGGCGTCGGGTCCGAGCAGCAGCTTCGGCAGCCGGAAGTCGCCTGCGTTCCAGCCGCGCTTGTCTGCCTCGGCGTAGAGGAGGCCCTGCAGCTGGTTCGCTGCGGCCGGACGGGCGAGCGCGACGGTCTCGGGCTGGAACTCGATGATCTGGGCCGCGAGCAGCTCAAGGTTGCCTCCCGAGGCACCGAGCCCGACGACGCGGAACTGGTCGCGCCGATCGCGGATGACGTCGAGGGTCTGGGTGCCGATGGAGCCGGTCGAGCCGAGCAGGACAATGGTGCGCACCCGGCAAGTCTAGGCGTCCGACCGGGCGGCCCTCGCCCTCGCGCTGACTAGCATGCGCGACCTGCTCGAGGCCGAGCGTCGACTGCGCCAGGAGAGCAGGGCCGCCTACGCCGCCATGAGACGCCGCCGCAAGGCGCGAGGCGAGCGGAGGCCGAGGGTCGGAGAGGCGACGCCGGAGGCGCCTCTACGGTGGCATGGTGACGAGCGCCGGGGCGCGCTGGCCGCCCTCGAGGAACTGTTTGGTCCGTGCCGCCAGCCCCAGCTGGAGAGTCGACTCGGTCGACGGTGGCGACCGGGAAGCCGTGGACCGTTCGGCGCTGCAGGCCTGCGTTGACCGGAGGCGCGCCGCAGGTTACCTGTACTCCGGAGACGTCCTCGGCGTCCTCCGCGTCGCGCTCGACGGGGCACCGGAGCTGGGCGCTGTGTGGGGCTTCTCCCCGGCCGTTTGACCGGTGTGCCACGATCGAGGCATGACTCTGTCCGGTCCTCCCCCAGCAGGCACCACGGTTCCCGGGCTCATCACACGGTGGGCCGATCAGCACGGACGCAGCGTCGCCGAGCTGGTGTGGATCAACGAGCTGGGCGGGATCACCGCGCGGCTCGTCGCCGACGACGCGAAGGACCTGTTCGCGAAGTGGAGCCCGGTCGACCTGCTGCCCGAGGCAGAGCGGATGAGCTGGCTGTCGAGCCGCCACCCGTCACCACGGATGTTCGACTACGTCGACGAGGACGACCAGTGGCTGATCGTCAGCGGCGCCCTCCCCGGGTTGTCGGCCGTCGCCGGGCGCTGGACGGCCGAGCCAGACCGGGCGGCCGCGACGATCGGCGAGGGGTACGCGATGCTGCACTCGCTCGACCCGTCGGACTCGATGTTCGGCCCCGTCGACTGGGTCGGCGATGAGACCGATGTCGACCGGCTCGTCATCGCCCACGGCGACGCCTGCGCGCCGAACACGATCATCGGGGACGACGGACGCTTCGTCGGTCACGTCGATCTCGGCAGCCTCGGGGTGGCCGACCGGTGGGCCGACCTCGCGATCGCCTCCTGGTCGATCGACTGGGACTACGGCCCCGGGCACCAGCAGGCCTTCTGGGACGCCTACGGCATCGAACCCGACGAGACCAGGATCGCGCGCTACCGCGACCTCTGGGGGCCGGCGCCGGTGTCGCACCCGGCGTGAGCCGTCAGAGCTGCCTGGCGTAGAAGACCGACAGCGGGTCGTCGGTGTAGCTGCCGAACGGCGCACACCTGACGAACCCCTCGCTCTCGTAGAGCGCGCGGGCGGGGACGAACAGGTCCTCGACTCCCGTCTCGAGCCAGAGGCTGCGGTAGCCGGCCTCGCGGGCCGCGTCGATGAGCCCGCGCAGCATGGCCCGACCGGCGCCCGTCCCCCGCCGTGCCTCGACGGTGCGCATCGACTTCAGTTCGCCCCGCTCGGCGTCA
>RRZT010435530.1_pt1 | contig 11023 bp, 9 predicted proteins | sample 2165551 | NCBI WGS metagenome assembly RRZT01 (sample SAMN10456910, study PRJNA506462) | wastewater metagenome | biome: wastewater; feature: sludge; material: wastewater sludge; isolation source: wastewater sludge with Escherichia coli K12::gfp cells carrying plasmid... | place: USA: Moscow, Idaho ...
AGGAATTGCTGGTGATATACAAAACGCATAGACACAAAATACTCCTGAATGGATTTTGCCCTATTATAACCCCTCTCGTTGATAATTTTTTGCGTTTCGCTATATCTTATAAAGGTATCAGCCGCCACAGCCAACACAACTAGCGCAGTCACAACCCAAAAGAGGCGAGAGCTAAGGTTAAAGCTTGTTAGAGATATAGCTTTCATGACTCTTTGCCTTGTTCGAATAGATTTTTACAATAATAGCCAAAACTAGTTGACTTGCCTTACGCGCAAACACGAGCAAAGCTCCTGTTTGCGGCAGGGGCTATTCGCCCCTTGCATCCCCCGCTAAAGCTACCCGCATTCGCGGGAGAATTAATCAGATGGTTCTATTTCGAAAGTCTCTATTTTGTAGAATCGTACAAAAAACAAAGAGTAAGGCACCATGAGCGAAAGCGCTATTTTTATATTTATCTTACTATTTTACACAGCATATATCTCCATCAAACTATTTGTAAGCGTATCCCAAATTAGTTTTTTGAAAAACTTTTCTGGTATTGACAAACAATTTGACCAAAATGAATTAGAAAAAGCAAAAGAGTACGCCTTAGCAAAAGAGAGGTTTACATTTATGGAGATTCTCTATGATTTTGCGCTTTTTTGTTTTTGGATATTTGTCGGATTATCGCTTCTATCCGGCATGCTTGCGGCGGACTCTATTTTGACGCAAACTCTTGGCGCGACGCTATTTTTACTTATAGGCTTTTTACTTGAAGCGCCGATGAAAATTTGGCTCACTTTTGGGCTTGACAAGAGATTTGGCTTTACGTCAAGCTCGCCGTCTCTATTTGCCATGGACAAGCTAAAAGAGCTTTTAATTACTATGGTTGTAGGCGCGGCTTTGTCGTTTGCGGCTATCTATTTTATATCCTCTTTTAAGCTTTGGTGGTTTTTTGTCTTTTTACTTATAGCTTTTTTTATGGTTGGCGCAAATATTTTATATCCAAACTTTATCGCTCCTCTTTTTAATAAGTTTGAAAAATTAGAAGATGAAGAGATAACCGGTGGACTAAAAGAGCTCGCCCACAAAAGCGGCTTTGAGCTAAACGAGATATACAGAGTGGACGCGGGCAAAAGAGACGCTAGGCTAAACGCATACTTTGCCGGTCTTGGGCGCACAAAAAGAGTAGCGCTCTATGATACGCTGCTTCAAAAACTCTCAAAAGAGCAGATATTTGCCGTTGTAGCGCACGAGCTTGGACACTTCAAGCACAAACATATTTTTTTGGCGATGGGCTCTATGCTTGGCGCCTTTTTTGCCCTTACTTATATTTTGGGCTCTCTTGGCGAGACGTTTTACTCATCCTTAGGGCTTCATCAAAATGGCGCCGGAGCCGTCATAATATTTTTGATTTTCTCATCTCCGGCTCTCTATCTTGCCATGCCGATAATCAACTTTATCTACAAAAAAAATGAGTATGAGGCTGATGCTTACGCCGCCTCAATGGGATATAAAGAGCAGATGATAGAGGCTCTTAAGACGCTCTCAAAAGAAAATAAAGCGTTTCCATACGCCTCAAAAATAAAGATATTTTTTGACTACACACACCCGCCGATTACCAAAAGAATCGAGAAGTTAACAACCGTATGACGCTGCAAAAAGCGATAAAAATCGCAAAGCTAGAGCTACGCGAGATAGAAAGCGCGGCAAAAGAGACGCTTTGGTTATATGCAAAATATAGCGGCAAAAGCGTTGCTAGCTTGCTTGCAAACGATACGACAGAGATAGACGACGCTATTTTTGAAAATTTTTTAGAAAAGCGAAAAAATGATATTCCGTTTGAGTACATCGTAAACGAAGCCGGATTTTATGGATATAGCTTTTTTGTAGATGAAAGATGCCTTATCCCAAGACCGGAGACGGAGCTTTTGATTGACGCCGCATCGGGGATAATCAAAAAACTAGGAGCTTCATCCGTCTTGGATATATGCACCGGAAGCGGAGCTATCGCGTGTACGCTAAAAAAAGAGATTCCGCATTTGAGAGTCGCGGCGTCTGACATTAGCCCCAAAGCTTTGGAAGTCGCAAAAATTAACGCAAACAACCTTTGCGTCGATATAGATTTTTTTTTATCAGACCTTTTTGTCAATATAAAAGATAATAGTTTTGATATACTTACCGCAAATCCGCCTTATATACAAAATAGTTACAAACTAAAAGCCAATGTACTACATGAGCCGCATAATGCGCTTTTTGGCGGCGAAAGCGGGAGCGAGATTGTAGAGGCTGCGATTGACGGTTTTTTTGAGAAGGATTTTAAGGCTTTTATTTGCGAAATAGGCTTTGACCAAAAGGAAAAACTATCGCAAAAACTGAGCGAACAAAAAAATATTAAATATGATTTCTATAAAGATTATTCCGGTCTTGATAGGGGTTTTTGGATTATAAAGGAAAGTTTCTAATGTTAAAGCTATTTGCGTCGTTTTATCTATTTTGTCTTGCCGGAACCGCTGTCGGCATATTTGTACTGGGGGCGTTTGTGGCTCCGATAATTTTTCACTCAGAGACTATATTTGGCGTCAAACTGCTTGCTAGATATGATGCGGGTCTTATGATGAGCGAGATTTTCTCCAGATTTAACTACGCGCTATTAGTAACGGGAGCCATTACTATCGCTTTTGAAGGTTTTTTGTTGGTCAACAAAAAAAACAGCGTTATCATGATGGTTCTTTCAGCTTTTAATGTACTTGGGATAGGGGCTTACGCTTTTATTTTTACACCTAAGATCATAGCGTTTCAGGCGAGCGGTGAAGACACAATAAACTCTGATGCTTTTGAAGTTATTCATAAGCTCGCAGAAATTGATTTTAAACTCCTACTTTTTACGCTTATACTCTCATTTTTTATTAGATTTTCGGCGATTTTGGGGTGTAGTTTTTGGCAAAAAGAGGCTAATGAGAAATGATTGAAATAAAAAATCTACACAAAAGCTTTGGAAAAAAAGAGATTTTAAGAGGCGTAAACCTCAAGGTTAAAGAGGGGGCGACTACGGTTATATTTGGGCTCTCCGGAAGCGGAAAGTCAACTATTATTAAGCACATCGTAGGGCTTTTAAAAGCAGACTCCGGCGAGATAATCGTAGATGGGCGCAATATAACCAACCTTGACGGGCAAGAACTATTAGAGCTTCGCAAAAAGATAGGCTTTTTATTTCAAAGCGGCGCCTTGTTTGATAGTATGAATGTATATGAAAACGTCGCATTCCCGCTGAGAGAGCATACAACATTTTCCGAGGAGCGGATACGCCAAGAGGTGTATGCAGCCCTTGACATGGTGGCGTTAGAGCCGTCTAGAGTTTCAAAACTATATCCTGACGAACTATCCGGGGGAATGCGAAAACGAGCGGGACTAGCCAGAACAATTATTTTAAAACCTGAAATACTTCTTTATGATGAACCAACAACAGGCTTGGATCCGATTATAAGCGATCAGATTAGTCAAATGATTATTAAGTTGCAAAAAGAGTTTAAAATTACGTCGCTTCTAATAAGCCACGATATAAAAGAGTCTTTCAAATGCGCAGATTACGCCGCAATGCTGTATGAGGGTGTAATAATCGAAAGCGGAGACGCCGAAAACTTCAAAAACAATCCAAACGCCATCGTGCAATGCTTCCTAGATGGCAGAGAGATAATAAACCTAGACAAGACTCCCTTGCAGTAAGTCGGTAGCTTTAGGGGCTGTAAGGGAGATAAATATTTAGAGCGTTCTTCTATGAAGGAAGAATATCCGTAACCACACGGTCTTTTCCAGCTTCTTTTGCTTCAAAAAGCATTACTTCGGATCTTTTTACCATTTCCTCAAAATCTTCAAATAGCGTTGTACATACGCCAACAGAAATAGTATATTTAGCTATTTTATTCTCTTTTGTGTATATATCGCGCTTTCTAGTCATATACAAAAGCTTGTCAAATGTAGATTTGATATATTTGTCATCGACATTAACAAGAATCACACAAAACTCTTCTCCAGCGAATCTACAAATAACATCAGATGTTCTAAAGCACTCCCTAAGAGAGATAGAGAAATCTTTTATTACAATATCTCCAACATCATGCCCGTATCTATCATTGATTAGCTTGAAATTATCTATATCTATCATTGCGATAACAAGCTCTATATTGCCTCTTACAGCATTTGCATGCAATGTCTTTCCGGCGTCCATAAAAAACTGTCTATTGCTAAGTCCGGTTAAATAATCAAGGCTTGTTAGCTTTTTTTGAAGTTCAATTAGCTGGATATGTTCTACGGTGTTGTTTATACGACATATAAACTCCTCTCTTGAAAAAGGCTTTTTTATGTAGTCGTTTGCGCCAAATTTTAAAAATCTGGAGATTATACTCTCATCTGTTTCGTGAGATATAGCCACAATAGCAAGTTCATTTTTATTTTTTATTTTTCTTAGCCTACTAACAAGCTCTAAGCCGTCCATTTTTGGCATATGATAATTTGTTAAAAGTAGTTTTATGCCGTCGTTTGAAGATAAAATCTCCAAAGCCTCGTCACCGTCTTTGGCTTGATACGCAATAAAAAGCTGACTTTTTAGTATCTCAAAAAGAGCGGTTCTATCAATGACAAAATCGTCCGCAACCAAAACTTCCATTTTGGAGTTTCTACCTAGTTGACCCAATAACCTAACTAAATAGTCAATCTCTTCTATGCTTTTACTTACAACATAGTCAATAATATTTTTTGAGAGAAAGACCTCTCTAGTATTATCGTCCAAAGACTCAGTCATAACCACAACAGGTAATGACCGTGAAATAGCATAATCAAGCGCCCCCATATCAACCGTACTTTCGGCGGAGTATTCAAAAACACCTACAAAGTAGTCGCTGTTTTCAAGGGCAATTTTTAACTCGTTAATAGACTGAACAATATCAACCTGACAGTTTAACTCTTTAGTAATCTTTGCCGCTATAGCTTTTGCAAACAGAAGATCAAAAGTTTTTAATAAAACTTTTTTACCGGAAATATCCTGCCATATAGCGTCAAAAGCGGTTTTCACAAAAGATCCTTTTATTAGTCCATTTGTCTTCTTAAATAAGTAGGTACTTGCAGTTCGTCTTCGTCAAACGTAACATCGTAGCCGCCGCTTATTTTTCTTATATTTCTCACCTGTTGCTTCTCATGAACCACAGGACTCTCTTTTTCAACGTGCTTTACCGAAAAACTATTAACAGCCTCTTTTTCAAATCCGGTCGCAACCATAGTAATAACAACCCTATCAATATCGATAGTATCATCCGTGGTAGTACCGAAAATTACATCGGCGTCAGCGTCGGCGCTATCGTAAACAATTGACATGGCTTGTTGAATCTGCACGAGCGGATAGTTTGGATGCATATTAACGTGAACCAAAATTCCCATAGCGCCGCTAATAGATATATTGTCAAACAAAGGGGACTCTATAGCGTTTTTGACCGCTTGATACGCCGCGTCATTACCAGTAGCTTCGCCAACGCCCATAAGCGCAGTTCCTCTGTGACTCATAACGGTTTTCAAGTCGGCAAAGTCAAGATTGATGTCGTTTTCGCCATGGCTTAGTATAACGCCGCTAATGCCTGTTACAGCGCGCGAGAGGACATTATCAACTATTCTAAAGCTATCTTTAATACCCATATTTTTGTCAACAACGGCTAGAAGTTTGTCATTTGGTATTACAACTATTGAGTCGCATATTTTTTTAACAGCCGCTAAACCCTCTTCGGCGTATTTTCTTCTTTTTTGCCCCTCAAAGATAAAAGGTTTTGTGACCACAGCCACGGTCAAAGCGCCTATCTCTTTTGCGGCGGCGGCTACAACTTCGGCAGCCCCTGTGCCTGTTCCGCCGCCAAGTCCTGCGGCGACAAACACCATATCGGCGCCTTCCAGTATGGACTTAATCTCTTGATAACTCTCCTCGGCGGCTCCTTTGCCAACCTCAGGCTTCATACCGGCGCCAAGACCCCTTGTGAGCTTGGTTCCAAGCTGTATTTTTGTATTTGCCAAAGACGTCTCCAGCGCTTGCGCGTCGGTATTTGCCACCACTAGCTCTATACCCAAAACATGTTCGCTTATCATGTGGTTTATCATATTGCAACCGCCGCCGCCAACGCCTATAACTTTTATTCTTGCGCCAGTTTTAGAGCGTAACTCTTCAACCTGAAATACACCGTTCATCTCTTTTCCTTGCCTAAGATTTTAAAATAATTGAGTCGCCCATCGCCAAAACTTTACAAAGTAGGCGTCCACACTAACAGATTTTCTGCCCGGTAGTTCAATAGGTCTAGTATATCTTGTCTCCGCCGCTTTTGGATCGCTAATTCTAATCGATTCTTCCGAAGTTTTATTGATTTTTGGCGGTGGCGAAACAGTGGGCTCAGCTAATTTTTTTTCTTCTTCTTCTTCCACGACTTTTTTTGTTGCGGGAGGAGGAGTTGGAGTTGCAAAACTCTCTTTTAACCTAAGACGCTTAGCGGAATCGACCTCATAAAGCGCATTTCTACCGGCCGCATACAATACAAGACCGATAACGGTAGAGTAAGCGGGATCTTTGAGATTTTCAAAAAGTCCGCCCATTGCCTTTGGTTTTGCAAATCTAACCGGCATATTATCAAATATACTAACAGTCAAATCTCTTAACCCCTCAAGTTTAGTCATTCCGCCGGTAAATACTACTCCGGCTCCTATTTGGCTTTTAAAGCCGCTTTTTTCCAAAGATTTTGCCAAAATCATCAATGTCTCTTCAGCTCTAGCATATATAACATTGGAGACTATCTCTAAAGATACCTCTTGTTTTTCAGCTTCATTTCCGACCGTTGGAAGCTCAATAATGGCGTTTGAGAGAGCGTGAAGAGAGCCATACTCTAGCTTTACCTGCTCAGCGTCTCTTATTGGGGTGTGCAGAGCCATAGATAGGTCGTTTGTAATATGGTTTGAACCAACAGCCAAAAAGTCGTTAAATCTAATAGAGTTGCCAAGATGCACAGCTATATTGCTTGTAGCTCCGCCTATGTCTATAACGGCGACGCCAAGCTCTTTTTCATCTCTATTTAACACCGCTATTGAAGAGGCGTATACGCTAAGCACGATATTTGCTATCTCAAGACCCGCCAGTTTTACAGCTTTTCGCAAATTCTCAAGACTTGATTTTTGGACTGTCACGATATGCACGCTTACTTCAAGCCTGTTTCCGCTCATGTCAATCGGGTCTTCAATGAAGTCTTGCTCATCTACTTTAAAGTCATACGGCAATACATGAATAGTCTCATACTCTGTGGGAATATTAGCGTTATAAAGAGCTGTTTGAATAGCTCTATTCATCTCTTTTAACGTTATCTCGCCGCTTGGCACATTAACTATACCGTGTGAATTTATACTCTTGGTATAAGCGCCGGATATTGATACAACCGCCTCCGTTAACTCCATACCCGCTATTCTCTTAGCGTCAGAGACGGCGCTTTTTATAGATTTTGATGCAAGTTCTATATTTGTTATGGCGCCTTTTTTAAGACCGTTTGATTTTGATATGCCGGTTCCCGTTATATGCGGCTCTCCACCTTTTACCTCGGCTATAAGAGCGCATGTTTTGGTTGAACCGACGTCTATCGCCAATATCGGTTTAGAGAAGTCCAGCTTGGCCTGATTTTCCATTTTTCCCTAGTTACTTTTTATCATTTTCGCCGTTTTGGCGCATAAAGAGTTTTACCTCATACTTTTTCTTCAGGTATTCTAGCACATTTTGATTAACAAGAGAAAGCTTTGACCTTGCCAAGACTTTTGACAACTCCTGCATTTCGCTAGAATCCCCCTCTTTACTTTGCGCCGATTCCTGCTTTTCTATCCTAAACAATACCGCTTTTGAAGGCAGATACACAGCTCCGGTCGCCTCTTTTGAAACTGCTATTGAGCCAAGCAACTCAGCTGTCTCTTGCTCGTTTAATCCCGCAACCTGATTTTTTTGGTTTTTGGATAAAAAGCCGACGTCTATAGTTGCGAAATTTGTCTTAAGAACATTTTGCGCCTCAAGCTTCATAGCGTTAATCGCATTTTCTCTCTCAGCCGCCATTTTTGCTATAGGCTTGCCCTCTTCAAACCCCATCTCTCTCTCAGGGGTAAACTTATTGACTTTTATAATAACATAAACACCATTTAAAGCTATAGGCTTAATTGTGGTCGGCTGTTTTGCTTTTAAGAGTTCCGATTTTATCTCGGGCGGCATCGGCGTTTTTGGAGAGACTCTAACGCCTTTTGACACTTTACCTGAAATCTTGCCCTCTTTTAGCTCAACATATTGTTTAAGCGCCTCTTTTTTAGCCATTTTAAGTTTGGTATTTTCAGCTATCAGAGCCTTAGCCTCTTCAAAGCTTTTTTTCTTACCGTCTATAAAATATAAAGAGCCGTTTTCGGAATACTCTTTTTTCATATCTTCATCACTTGGATTCATCGTCGAAGATAACACCTCTAAGCTTTCAAGGTCGTATTCAGGTTCTGTTTTAAACTTAGCTTTGTTTTTTTCCCAAAAGCTTTTTATCTCATCATCAGAGGCGGGCTTCAAAAATGCCGCAGCATCTATAATCTTTACGCCAACCTTGTCTTTTGAAAAAACCGCGCTAGCCAAAGCCGCCGTCTCTGAAACCCCAGCCTTAGGCTCCAATATAGCGTAAACTTTTTCTATCAAAAGCTCTTTTTTAAGACCTTTTTCAAACTCTTTTGGATTCATACCAACATTTTTTAAAGCGAGTAGATACTGCTCTTTATTAAATTGACCATTTTTCAAAAATGGTTCCATTGAGGCTATTTTTGCGGCTACCTCTTCATCGCCTACCCTCATCTCAAGCTCATTTGCAAAATTTTGCAACAAAGCTTGATTTACGAGCGTCTCAACAGCTATTTTCTCTAGATTAAGCGTTTTTAACGTTTGTTCGTCAAGTTTTCCGCCCGTCATCTTTGAGTAGTAGTTGTATATATTGCCATACGTTGAAGAGTACTCGTCTTTGGTTACTTCTATATCGCCGACTTTTGCCACAGAACCGCTCATGGAGGCGTAGTCATAGCTACCCCAACCAACAAAGCCGGCTCCTACAAACGCGATAGTTGAAACCCAAATTGTAGCTACGAGATATTTTCGATGCTTTTGCATCCATGTAATCATAAATGGCCTTTTGGCTGTAAGTTAACCCTATTTTATAAATATATCTATTAAAATTCGGTAAAAAGGTCACATTAACATGGCTAACACCGTTTTGGCAAAGAGCGATTTACTTGCCGTTTGGCATCCATGCATGCAGATGAAAGATTTTGAAAACACTCCGCTAATCCCCATACAAAAAGCGTCCGGCGTCTATCTTTACGATTATGAAGGCAATAGATATATAGACGCAATATCTTCATGGTGGGTAAACAATCTTGGACACTCAAATAAGCGAATAAACGACGCCATAAAAACTCAACTTGATAATTTCGCCCATGTAATGACCGCCAACTTTACCCATACCTCCATGATAAGCTTAGCTCAAAAACTAATCAATAAATGCGACTCCAAGCTAACAAAAGTTTTTTTTGCCGACAACGGCTCAAGCGCCGTGGAGGCGGCTCTTAAAATGAGTTTTCAATATTTTAAAAACAGAGGCGAAACAAGAGAGCTGTTTATCTCCTTTGAAAACTCCTATCACGGCGAGACGCTTGGCGCGCTTAGTGTAGGCGACGTGGGACTTTACAAAAAGACATTTGAAAAGATACTCATAAAAACCATCATCGCCCCTTCTCCAAAAGACAAAAGCGACGAAGAGACGATGAGCGCTATCGCCTCTTTGGATAAAATTCTTAACGACAACGCAAAAAACTGCGCGGCGATTATTATTGAGCCGCTTGTGCAGTGCGCCGGATTTATGAGAATGCACTCGCCGCTTTTTGTTGAAAAACTAAGAGAGATATGCGACAAATACGATGTTCATTTGATACTAGACGAGATAGCGGTCGGCTTTGGACGTACGGGGAGTCTTTTTGCTTACGAACAAGCTGGTATAATACCGGATATATTGTGTCTTTCAAAAGGCATAACAGGCGGATATATGCCGCTCTCCGTTGTAATGTGTCGTGAAAAAATTTATGAAGCTTTTTATGACGAAAGCGTAGAAAAAGCGTTTTTGCACTCTCACTCATACAGCGGCAACGCGCTTGGGTGCGCGGCGGCAAACGCTGTTATAGATATTTTTGACGATGAAAAAATTATAGAGAGTTTGGCTCCAAAGATAGCGCAAATATCAAAGTTTTTAGATGAGTTGCAAAATGATAAAAGAGTCAAAAACGCAAGACAAACAGGCATGATAGCCGCTTTTGAGTTGCAAACCGACAAAAAACGACCATCTCTTGAAATTTTCAAAGAGGGGTTAAGGCGCGGCGTGTTTTTAAGACCGCTAGCAAACACCGTATACATAATGCCGCCGCTCGTTATCTCTCATAATGAGCTTGAGGCTTTATTTGACGGCGTTAAAAAATCAATTATGAAGGCGTAACTTTTGAATATTCCACACAAGCCAGTACTTTTAAATGAAGTATTAGAGGTTTTCAAAGAGCTTAAAGAGGGAGTATTTGTAGACGCGACGCTAGGATATGGCGGACACTCGGAGGCTATTTTGTCTGCTCATCCAAATATAGAGCTTATAGGCGTAGATAGAGACGATGAAGCGATAGCTTTTAGCTCAGAGCGGCTCAAAAAGTTTGGCGATAGAGTCAAAATCATCAAATCTGACTTCGCCTCCGCTCTTGCAAAAATAGATACATCTAATATAGTAGGAATCTTGGCGGATATAGGCGTCTCGTCTTTGCAACTTGACAAAAGAGAGCGCGGTTTTTCGTTTGAGTCTGAGACGCTTGATATGCGAATGGACTCTTCGCAAGAGTTTAGCGCATACGACGTGGTCAACGGCTACTCTGAAAATGAACTTGAAAGAATCATCAGAGTTTATGGCGAAGAAAAAAAAAAAAAAAAAATAGC
>RRZT011107805.1_pt1 | contig 11023 bp, 12 predicted proteins | sample 2165551 | NCBI WGS metagenome assembly RRZT01 (sample SAMN10456910, study PRJNA506462) | wastewater metagenome | biome: wastewater; feature: sludge; material: wastewater sludge; isolation source: wastewater sludge with Escherichia coli K12::gfp cells carrying plasmid... | place: USA: Moscow, Idaho...
CGAACTTGGCAACCGGGTGCGTGCCAGCGGCATGTCGGTCGTCGGCGTCTGCCGCACCCCCCACCTGGTCGGCAGCGAGGTTCCCGCCGATCTGGCGGGCGATCTTGCCGCCTCGATCGAGATGGCGGCATCGCTTGGCGCGCCGGTGCTGACCATCGTCACCGGCGGCACCGAGCCAGGCACGAAAGGCGTCATCGAAACCCAGAACCGTCTGGCCGAGCATGTGGCAGCCGCCGCGCCCTTGGCCGCGGCGGCGGGGGTCTCGCTGGCGCTGGAACCGCTGAACCCGATGTTCGGCGGCAATCGGACTTGCCTGTTTACCGTGGCCGACGCCTTGCGCGTCTGCGATCTGGTCGGCGCGCCGAATGTCGGCATCGCCGTCGATGTCTATCACGTCTGGTGGGACCGCACCCTGCCCGAGGCGCTGCGGGCCGCGCGCGGGCGGGTGCTGGGCTATCACCTCTGCGACTGGTTGGAAAACACCCGCCACATGCTGCTGGATCGCGGCATGATGGGCGACGGGGTCGCCGACCTGCGCGCCATCCGCCGCGCGGTCGAGGATGATGGCGGCTATCGCGGCCTCTGCGAGGTCGAGGTCTTTTCCGCCGAAAACTGGTGGAAACGCGACCCGGTCGAGGTGCTGGACACCATCGTCGCCCGTTTCCGCCAGCTCTGCTGATCCGCGCCGATCACCCCGATCCCGCAACAGACACGGAACCTTCAGCCCTTGCCACGGGTGTGCAGCCAGCCTCGATAGGCACGGTTCAGCCGGCGGGTGCGCAGCTGATCGCGGATCAGGACCCCGGGCGCCCACAGGCGAAAGCTGGGGTTCCGGCCCCGGCCCATGCGCTGCAATTGCAGCTTGGTCATCGCCATGGTGGCCAGGCTTGCCAGACCGCTTTTCCAATCGACCCTTGGCACCTCGATCACCTCTTCGCGCTGTTTCCAGCGGTTGGGCAGGTCGGGCGCATAGGCCAGCGCCTGTGCGATGCCCACCATGGCGACGCCCGCGCGCCCGTCCTCGGGGGTCAGCGCGCCCTCGGCGGTGGCGCGGCTGCGGATGCCGCCTGTGACCATGACCGGCATCGCGGCCACCGCCACGATGTCGCGCGCGAAATCGAGGAAATAGGCCTCGCGCGCGCGGGTGCTGGCGCGCTTGGCGGGCTGTTGCGGGCGGCCATGCATGGCGGGGCTTTCATAGCTGCCGCCCGAGATTTCAACCAGATCGACCGCCTCAAGGTTCAGCAGGCGCACCACCGCCACCGCATCCTCTGCATCAAAGCCGCCCTTCTGGAAATCGGCCGAGTTCAGCTTGACCCCCACGCCAAAGCCGGGACTGACCCGCGCCCGCACGGCACGCAGGATCTCGATCAGGATGCGGGCACGGTTTTCCAGCGAGCCGCCCCAGTCATCCCCGCGCCGGTTGGTCAGCGGCGACAGAAACTGGCTCAGAAGATAGCCATGGGCCGCATGAATCTCGACCCCGTCGAAACCGGCCCGTTCCGCCCGTTCGGCGGTCGTCGCAAACTGGTCGATGACGCGCCGGATGTCGTCTTGGGTCATCGCACGCGGCGGGGTGAAGAGCTTGGAATATCTGCCCATCTCAACCGGCACGGCCGAGGGGGCGATGGCTTCGGGGTTGGTCTTGGCATAGACCTGTCGGCCCGGGTGATTGATCTGCCTCCACATCCGCGCGCCGTGCGCCCTACCCCCCTGCGCCCAGGCACCGAATGGGGCCAGCGGTTGCCGGGCATCCAGCACCACCCCGCCCGGCCCGGTCACCGCATCGGCCGCGACCATGACGTTGCCGGTCAGGATCATCCCCGCACCGCCCGCCCCCCATTGACGATAAAGACCCAGCAGCGCGGCCCCCGGCAGATGTCCGGCATCGGCCATGTTTTCCTCCATCGCGGCCTTGGCGATGCGGTTGGGAATGACCTGTCCGCTGGGCAGGGTCAGGGGCTGAAACAGCCGCGCGTCATATGTCTGATCAAACATTTTTGCGATCCTTGAGTTCGGTTCGCGGCCTATATAGGGTTTGAACCTAGATTTAAGGTCAAGGGCCTGTGCCATGAAAATCGGAGAAATCGCCAAGGCCGCCGGTGTCAGCACCTCTCGCATCCGCTTTTATGAGCGCGAAGGCATCATTCCCGCCGCTGAGCGGGGCGCGAATGGGTATCGAAACTATCCCGCCGATCTGATCGCGCTGCTGCGGTTCATCGAACAGGCACAGCATCTTGGCTTTACCCTGCGCGAGATTTCCGAGGTCGAGACCGGCGCCGGCGAACATATCGTGTCCTGTACCGATGCGCTGGCCATGCTGGCGAAAAAGCGCGACACGATCACCGCGCTGATCGCCGAGGCACAGGACCGCAAGCGCCGGATCGAGGCGCTGATGGCCGAGCTTGAGGCCAACCACCCCGCGCAACTCGCCGCCGGCTGACCGACCGGCGGCTTTGCGGGGCATCGGAAATGCCCTTGGGGATGAATTGATTCCGCCCTTTTACTGCCTACATATCCGGCAGCGAACACATAGGGGGACGCCATGACCTATTCGAAATCCGACGACGCCATTTCCCGCCTGACGCCCGAACAATACCGCGTCACCCAGCAAAACGGGACCGAGCGCGCCTTTACCGGCGAATATGACGAACATTTCGAGCCGGGCATCTATGTCGATATCGTTTCGGGCGAGCCGCTCTTTGCCTCGTCGGCCAAGTTCAATTCGGGCTGCGGCTGGCCGGCCTTTTCGAAACCCATCGTTGCGGCGAATGTGGCCGAATTGCGCGACACCAGCCATGGCATGATCCGCACCGAGGTCCGGTCCACCCATGGCGACAGCCATCTGGGCCATGTCTTCCCGGATGGTCCAAGGGACATGGGCGGGCTGCGTTACTGCATCAACTCGGCCAGCCTGCGTTTCGTGCCGGTGGCCGAGATGGCGGCCGAAGGCTATGGCGATTATCTGGATCAGGTGGAGGACAAGTGATGACCGAACGTGCCGTTCTGGCCGGGGGCTGTTTCTGGGGCATGCAGGATCTGATCCGCAGGTTGCCGGGCGTCACCGCGACGCGGGTGGGCTATACCGGCGGCGATGTGGCCAATGCCACCTATCGCAACCATGGCAGCCATGCCGAGGGGATCGAGATCCTGTTCGATCCGGCCCGCATCAGCTATCGCGATCTGCTGGAATTCTTCTTCCAGATCCACGACCCGACCACCCGCGACCGTCAAGGCAATGACCGCGGCGCCAGCTATCGCTCGGGGATCTATTACACCTCCGAGGCGCAGCATCAGACCGCGCTGGACACGATCGCCGATGTCGATGCTTCGGGCCTGTGGCCGGGCAAGGTCGTGACCGAGGTCAAACCCGCCGGCGATTTCTGGCAGGCCGAGCCCGAGCATCAGGACTATCTCGAGCGGATCCCGAACGGCTATACCTGCCACTTCCCGCGCCCGAACTGGGTCCTGCCCAAGCGCGCGGCGGAATAGGCGGATAAACGAAAAGCCGGGTCCCATATGGGGCCCGGATCAAATGCGCCGGTGGGTCAGATGACTGCGCAGAGCTTTTGAGCCTTGCGGGCCATCGGGGAAAGCTTGTCACAAGACTCTGCGCCCTTTGCAAACTCGCCATACACCTCTTCAGGCGAGCATCTGCAAAGCTTGGTCAGCGCCGAGTTATCCATAATCATCAATCCCTGGCCTTTCACCTGGATGAAGGGGGGCGCTCGAACTAAGTCCGCCATATCACTGGCTATATGGCTATCTGGGAGAGCCGGATTTATTCACCTATCTGACTGATCCAAGACGCTCATAGGCTTACGACTCGCCCATCCCTTGGCGCGCAACGCAGCGACCTGAGGCGCCGCGCGGTAGATTCCGGAATCGGTGTTCCGGCTGGTGAGGCGAGTGATCTAAGCGTATCGGCCAGATGGAGCGGAGATTTGGGGTCTATGTTCGCGCCCCCACAATACCCAATTCGACAATTGCTTCGCCCCGAATGGCGCCTTGCAAGGTGCTCGATTACGATTCAGAACGTGAGCGCGTTTCGGAAATGGCGCCCTGAGGCCGTCGGTCAAGATTCCGCTCGACATCGCAATCGATACACTTTGACATTAGCATGACATCACCGCCGCCACGATCCGCCAGGCCTTCGACCAGCTCGACCGCAACCATGCCGGCGAGATCTGGCACAAAGTGTCAGAGCAGCTGCGCCCCCGCTGGCCAAAGCTGGCCGAGCTCATGGACGACAGTGAGCATGATGTGCTCGCCTACATGTCCTTCCCCAGACAGCACCGCACGAAGCTGCATAGCACGAGCCCGATCGAGCGTTTGAATAAGGAGGGGAAACGCCGAGCAGATGTCGTCGGGATCTTTCCGAACGAGGCCTCCATCATGCGCCTGATCGGCGCCGTTCTGTTCGAAGCCAACGACGAATGGCAGACCTCGAGCCGCTATATGATGGTCGAGGCCTTCGCCCAGATCGACAAGGAGGAGATTGCCCCCATTCTCAGCATAACCACGAAAGCCGCCTGATCATGCCCTCAGGCCCTCAGGCCCTCCGGGAATTTACGCCAGCTTGACGGACGTGACCGTCGACAGATCGGTCGGGCTAGGGTTGCCGTCGTCCTCGGGCAGCGCCTAGGCGCTTTCGGCATGACCGGGTTCGGGCCAAGCCCAGCCGTCGCGATGCGCGGAGCAGTCAACACTGTCAGATTTCCGACTTGGATAATGGGCAGGGCGTTTCCCCATAAGCAGCGTGACATCCAGATAAGCCGCCGAATCCAGCACCGTCGAAAGCAACTTCGACGCTGTCAAATGGCGTCTGGAACAGCGCACCCGTGCCGCCCTGCATCATGAAGAGGATCGCCAAAGCATAGTCGACAAAAATGACGCTCAGTGCAGGATCGATCAGATCGTGAGCGACCGGTATCAGCACCATGACAAGCACCGCGGGCAGGCGATACAATAGATGCGACGCGATCTGCACAGGCCGCAGCCGCTCACGCACCCACCTGTACGCCATGATAGGTCGACGGACTGAGGGCGCCACCGCAGAACGATCCAGATCCCCAGGATTGTGACAAAAAAGGCAGCAGTATGAACAATGTCCCGAAGGCTCGCTACATCCGCAACGTTTGAATGGTGTTGAGACCGGTCGGCATGGTCCGGCGAGGCATGTTCAATTCCCTATGGCTATGCCCTACTACGCGGTACCGGTCTACATAAGAGGTGGCGCATTCCTACGAGAGAATCTCGCGGGCCATCCACATATATCCGCGCACCACCTAAGGCACGATAGCTAGGTCCTGTATTCTTGCAAAGGAAACAGAAATGGGATGCAAGGACCTTGAAATGCGCTATACATCCTGCTTTTCTCTGGCCGTAGTTCGGGTATTGAACGAGTATCGCTTTGGGCAATAGTAACGATCCGTGGCAGCCGTCCTTTGAGAAAATAAGCGCGCGGCCAACCGAACAGATGGCGCTGCAAATTGAGCCCATCGAGGTCATCGCCCCTCTGGATACTCAGTTCGGCATTTTTCCCAAGAAAACAGTCCCGGACGGCCTATATGACGCCCTGTTCGGCCAGTCTAATCCGCCACCCACCGAAATCGAGGCGGCCGGCGGCGTGCCTTCGCCCTTGCGCACCTATGCTATTCTGGACGCGGCCAAAATCTCTGTTTTGCCCGAACTGCTGGAACGCAGCGGGTTGAATCATCGCTGCCTGTTCAAGAACAAGGCACAGGAAGATCACGGCGCCGTCGCCCCCTGGCTGGTCGAGTTCGCCCCCGAGAACCGGCTACTGCGCCAACTGTTCACCCGAGCCGAAGGCCCAGGGCATTTCTGGGATGAAGAAGCGGCCATCTTTCTGCGCACAGGCGCCGAAATAGATCCGCTTTGGCGGCATCTACGAAAATTCACACAGCTTCGGGATGCGGATGGCCAAATGCGCTATTTTCGTTTTTGGCAGGCTGATCTGATGCTGGACATCCTCACTCTCGATCACGATCAGACGGCGGTGGCACATGCTTTTCTGGCACCCGGCCAGCCCTGGCAGATCCAACGTGTCATCGGCATTGATCGCGAGGGCGAAGGGACAGCCATCCATCTTCCTCTTCAGCCACCGATGGCCCTCTCGGCGGTGCCACAACTGTCCGGCAAGTTAGAGGCGCTGATTCTGGCCGCAACACAACGGCATCGAATCCGGCAGATGGCGCGCGCCCTGAACCGCGATTTCGCCGCCGAACTGGATGGCGTCAGCCCGTTGAAATTGCGCGAGGCAGTAGCGCAATCGGTCCACCGCATGCACGCCTATCGCTTCACCTCGGTTCCGCTGCTTTACATGTTGGCCGCATGGGAACTATTTTACGGCCCCCTCGACCAGATCCATGACTCTGAAGGGATCATCGCGCGCGATCTGAACTCCGACCTGAGCGAGCAGCAAAAATTCAAAAGGATCAAGGACCGGCTGACCTATCTGGATGAGGTGGCGGGTCTGCCAAGACGGTTGGGCGCTGACGAGGATCGCACACAATGACAGTCTGATCGCCCTTGCAATGCCATAACACGAACCGATACTGGCCCCCGAGGGGAAATTGTCAAGATGAGCATCAATCCAGAAACCATTAACGCGCGCAGCCAGCCAAGCGCCTATAGCTTTGCCGGCTCGATCGACAGCGCGACCAAGCCCTGCAAGGGCTGGCTGGCGGTTGAGGCCTGCTATACCGACCGATGGAATACGCCCCTGACCCGCGCCCCAATTCGTATCGCCGATGCCAGCGGCACGGTGATTGAGGGCACCGCGAATACGCGCGGCCTGCCCAGCTATGGCGTGACAGATGGCGACGCCCAGATTGCACCCCTGATCGAGTTGGGCCAGTTCCGTCAGGCAGAGGTAAAACGCGGCCGTGTGGATGTCGATCTGATCGCCGATCAGGGCGGAAATGCCGCCGCCGATGCCGCAATGGAGCAACTGAGTCGCAGCCTGACCGCGTTCCGGGACGAGAGCATCGCCGGTCTACGGCCCTGGGTGATGCAATGGGAAAAGGACGGTCTCTGGTCCATCGCCGAGGCACAGCGCGATGGGGTTATTCGCGGCCTGCAAGCGTGGTGGAGCAGCGAGGCCGACTTCTGGGGTGGCGTCAGTAAACTGGCGCTGGCCAAGGCGACCGAAGCCTATGATTGGTATGTTTCGCAACCGTGGTATGTGCGCTATAGTCCCGGGTTGACGGCCGCAGTATGGTTGTGGGAGCAGATCAGCCCGGTGGTCCGTGACTTGATCGGCGCAGCCGGCGACCTTGCAGAACATCTGTGGACCATCGTCGAGGCGCTGAAGAACTTTGCCACCGGAATCGTCGACAATTTCGAGGCTGGGATCGAAGCGCTGACCGCCCTGCCCGGTGAATTCGGCAAGCTGTTCAAGCATATCAAAGAGACTGGGCAGGACTGGATCGAACGTATGATCCTGATTGCCAGCGAAACGAATGCCTTTGAATACAGCTTCCGTTGCTGCATGGCGGTTGTAATGAACATGACGCCGAACTTCTGGGCGGAAATGTTCGGGGTCGCCTCGGGTTACCTTCTGCCGGAAGTGCTGATCGAGATTATCCTGGCAGTGATCGCGGCGCTGTCGGGCGGCTCGACGGCTGGTCTTCTGGCGGGGCGCATGGCGCTTCTGACCGCCAAGATCAGCAAGGCTGCGGCCGGAGCAAAGGGATTGGCCATTTTCTTGCGCATACTGCAGGGGTTCCAAAGTGCCATAGCAGCACTGAAGCGGATTGGCGACGGGTTGCACCGTGCGATTTCGGCCACCGCCCGAGACGCCAGCGACCGGATCGTGCGCCTGCGTCACGAGGTGGCGCAGTTGGAATTCAAGATCGATCCAAACACGCTGGGCATGAATGGCGGGAATATCAGGATCGTCAGAAAAAACGTAAAAATGAGAAGCGATATTGCGGATCATATCAAGCAACGCGACCTTTCCGTTCCTCGAAAGAGAGGGATCGGTGGAGCCCATGATAAAGCTGAATTTGACCGGGCGTTGGCTGATGAGGGCGGCGTCGTTGTAGATCGGACGCCCCATCCAAGCCTACCGGGGGTCGAGGAAGTCAAGTATCAATTGCCGGCCCTTGATGCACAAGGTAACCCTACCGGCCATATGAAATCAATGACATACACCAAGACCATCTATGACAGCAATCTTCTAAGCGACTTAGAATATCTTAAGATGGGACGAGAGGCTGCAAATTCGGCGCTGCAGGCCAATGGCGGTGTAATGCCTCGCGAGTGGGTGGGGAGAACACTGGATGGGGTAACCATCAGAGGGTATTCTGACAATGGCGTGGTTTCATCCTTTTTCCCAGAGGTAAATTGACAATGAGAAATAGAATTGAACTTCCCGACTCGATGTACCCCATCCAATCTTTTTTTAACTCCCTTAGGGAAAGAGACTTTCTAGATGCGCTCGACTCTTTTGCTCAAGGGTGCGGCTTCAGCATCGAAGGAGCGAGTTGCTCATTTCCCGTGAACCTAAGCGAAGATCTCGGCGGACGTGAGGATCAGTATGGATACATTGAGTTCTGGACCTATTCCGGAAATCAGGAGGTGCGTGTTTCCTTCCTAGATTTCATGACGTTCCTCGGCACAGCTGCAGATAACGAAATTGCATACGATCCGAAAATGCAGAGCCGCATTGAGGAAAAAATGTTAGCAATCAGCGAGAAAGTTAAAGGAATGGAAGATCGATATAGGAAGGCACATGGCGTGATAACATAGCCTTGGCTTCCGATGAACCAAAGGCTGATACAATTTTTTAAGAACTAACCGAGACAAGGAATAGAAGCAGCGTTCCCGACTTTGACGCCGAAAGCGGTGAATCAGTAGAAATTTTGCCCTCCGATCACGCCGTTGAAGCACTAAAGGATTCGGGCCTACCGCCGGCTCTGTTTGAATACTGGAAAGGTAGTGGGTTTCCAAACATCTGTCCAACTGGTCAACCCACCGAATTATGAAGCAATGGCAACCGAATGGATAAAGGGTTCGCCATTCGAGGGTGCGAATCGTTTTTTTTGCGGTCCGCATGGATGCCTTTGGCGACCCGCGCATCTGGGGAGCAAATCTCGGGCATATCTTTGACATCAGCGCTAACTATCACGCGCTGTATAGGACCAGCTTTAAGCACGAGGCAAAAGCCAGCGCCGGCAAGGGCCGATCAGATGACACCGGATTCGGACAATAACCGCATTCATCTATTACTACAGGCGGACAACGCATTGGGGTGCTGGGTCCGAACCAGATCTACAGTCTGGCGCCGACGGCCCCGCTGGGCGGACGGATAGAACTGAACAATCTGAAGATCACCGACGGCCCCCGCCTATCTGGCCCTGCTGCCCGAACCTACCCCAATTCGCAAAATGACCGTGCAGAAATTGGTCCGCATGGCTTTCGGTGGCGTGGCGGAGCAAACGCTGAATAAACTACTCAAGAAATAGGCACACGCAAAAACCGCCAGTCTCCGCCTTGAAACAATCGCGCGGGTCTTCCGAAAGCGTCCGTTAGGTTCCCTTTTACAACTAACGAATGGGGAATTATCGACCGCATTAGCGGCCGGGAGGGGGGCATCACATGGACCTGTATCGCAAGGTTCAGCCGGCCTTTGGATTGGGATTAATCAGAAAATATGACAACGATCCCAGAACCTTGCCGCCCCTCTCCGACATTCTTACCATCTGTCAGTCGACAGTCCTTCATACCTCCGGCGTGCAACTGACCCTCACGACATCGGCGATCGGTTTCGCGAGAAGGCAAGATAGCAGCCCCCGCACAGAATAAGAGCTATACCGCCCCATGTCGCTGGCATCGGGATCTCCCCAAAAAAAATCCAGCCGAACAGCGCACCCCAGATGATCCAGGTGTAGCGGACCGGACCGATCAACGCGGCATCCGATCGCCTGAACGCAAAGATGTTGCAAAGCTGGCCCGCCAGTGCAATCGGACCGAGAAGAAGCATCAGTCCGGTTTCGCCAAGGCTGATCGAGTTCCACGAGATCGCCGCCGGGACCGAAAAGATGACTGCTCCGAAAAGGCTTACATAGAAAAGGACGCTCACGCTGGGTTCGGATCTCGCGAGCTTTTTGATCAGGATACTCTCGGTCGCCACAAGAAGCGCACCGAGCAGGGCGACACCTGCGGGTAGCATGTCCTCAAAGCGCAGAGCCGCCGCACCGCTGGCAAGGACGACGACGCCTGCCCCAACAAGACAACAGGCGGCGGCAGCCCATCGCTTGACGGAAAAACGTTCGCCCAGCAAGAACACACCAAGGATGATGATAAATAATCCGTCTAAAAGCCCTATAGCGGTGGCACCTGTCACCGACATATGGCTTGCGGCATAGATCGCGGCCATGCCGCCGCCACCGCCAGCCATCGCCCGCAGCCCATGAACCGGAACCTGCCTCGAACGCAGCTTCGCCCGTTCCGCCGGCAGAGCGGCGATCCACAGTAGCATGGTGATCAGCGCGCCGAGGTATCGGAACCAGATAAGCTGGCCCGCGGAGATTTCGCTGCCGCTGAACCTGCCCGAGATGTAGATCAACCCGAACAAGCCTACGCCGAGAAACGCCCAGAGCACCCCGGTCAGGTTGCTGCCCGCGAGGTCTGGCTTTGTTATCGCATAGGTCATGGGGCCATGTTCTTGTATACCGTGTCAGAAGAGAAAGCGCGCGCTGGAGGGACTGGCCCCAAGGGTAGATGTGACGAATTCATGCTGCACACCGCCCATCCATTCTGCGATGCACGGGATCGTTGGAGAGTATTCACGCTAAATATCGCTCGCAGCAATGATCGCATCGGCGATCACGGCGATGCTTTCTTTGGACTGCATCGATTTTTCCCGGATGCGGGCATAGGCCTCGGCTTCCGAAATCGACCGGCTTGCGGCGATCAGTTGTACCGCCTTCTCGATCCTGCGGCGCGCCTTCAGCGTCTCGTCAAGGGCGGCGACCCGTTTCTTCAAACGGATTTC
>RRZT012588502.1_pt1 | contig 11023 bp, 12 predicted proteins | sample 2165551 | NCBI WGS metagenome assembly RRZT01 (sample SAMN10456910, study PRJNA506462) | wastewater metagenome | biome: wastewater; feature: sludge; material: wastewater sludge; isolation source: wastewater sludge with Escherichia coli K12::gfp cells carrying plasmid... | place: USA: Moscow, Idaho...
AGTATAACGAGCCATGGTGGGATCCTAGATTATTTAGAAGTGTGGAGGGTGATCTGAGGATTGCTCAGACGCGACGGCGCTTGCGCGGACGGCAGCCGTTGTGCGGCACCGGGGTGACATCGGCGATCGGGCCGATCTCGAGCCCGACCGCACCCAGCGAACGGATCGCGGTCTCACGGCCGGAGCCGGGACCCTTGACGAACACGTCCACGCGCTTCATGCCGTGCTCCATGGCACGGCGTCCGGCGGCCTCGGCGGCCATCTGGGCGGCGAACGGGGTCGACTTGCGCGAGCCCTTGAAGCCGACGGTGCCGGCGGAGGCCCACGAGATCACCGCACCGGTGGGGTCGGTGATCGTGATGATGGTGTTGTTGAACGTCGACTTGATGTGCGCCTGACCGGCGGTGACGTTCTTCTTCTCTTTGCGGCGCAGCTTCGTCTTGGAAGCGGCCTGCGCCTTGGTGCGGCCTGCAGTAGCCATGTGTGTCTGTACTCCTGGTTATCTCGTGCCGGGGGCCGCGTCAGCGGGCCTTCTTCTTGCCGGCGACCGCCTTCTTCTTACCCTTGCGGGTACGGGCGTTCGTCCGGGTGCGCTGACCACGCACGGGCAGGCCCATGCGGTGACGACGGCCCTGGTAGGAGCCGATCTCGATCTTGCGCCGGATGTCGGCGGCGACGGTGCGGCGCAGGTCGCCCTCGGTCTCGTAGCTGGCTTCGATGTGATCACGAAGCGCGACGAGCTGTTCGTCGGTCAGTTGGTGGACACGGATGTCGCCACTGATGCCAGTGGCGGCCAGGGTTTCGGCGGCGCGGGTGCGCCCGATGCCGAAGATGTAGGTGAGTGCGATCTCCAAGCGCTTCTCGCGCGGCAGATCCACCCCGATGAGGCGTGCCATGAGGCGTTTTCCCTTTCGTTGCCGGAGCGGCTGTCGGGCCGTTCCGCGGAGGTGTCTGGCGTGATGCGTCCCCTCGCCGCCTCGGCGTGGGCCCCGGCCTCCGACCGGGGGTGTCGGATCATCGCGGCAAGCCGCCTGATCCGGTGCGATCACGTTGTTCAGTTGGCCACCCTCGTCGTGACGGGTGGTGGACGGGTGCGAGCCCGTCCGGTGAGGCTGCGGCCCTGACGGCCAGCCCCAGGTCAGCCCTGGCGCTGCTTGTGCCGCGGGTTGTCGCAGATCACCATCACGCGACCGTGCCGGCGAATCACCTTGCACTTGTCGCAAATCTTCTTGACGCTCGGCTGAACCTTCATCGAGCAACTTTCTGACTCGTCGCTCCGGGCAAAGGTGTTCCCGGGCGTGGGCTCGGGAACCAGCCGGAACTGGTGGTGGATGTGCGGGTTACTTGTGCCGGTAGACGATGCGACCGCGGGTCAGATCGTAGGGAGACAGCTCGACGACGACCCGGTCGGCGGGAAGAATACGGATGTAGTGCTGCCGCATCTTGCCGCTGATCGTCGCCAACACTTTGTGGCCGTTGGCGAGTTCAACGCGGAACATCGCATTCGGCAGTGCTTCGACGACCTGACCCTCGAGTTCGAGGGCACCTTCCTTCTTCGCCATTGCTCCCAATCTAGACGTGGACGCACCTGAGAACACAGGTGACCGAAGGTCGAGTCTAGTCCAGAGGACATGGACCACCCAAATCGGCCGGCCCGGGCCGCCGGCGGCCATCAGACGCGGCCGGCAGCAGCGACCCGTCATTCCGGCGAACGCCGGAATCTCACCAAGCAACCACGAGCCCCGACGACGGTACAACGACAGTGGCGCGAGTTCGGAACCGTCCCAACTCACGCCATCAGGGCTCGGACGGCTCGGGATGGCTCCGTTCGTCGTTGACGTAGGCGTAGTAGATGCCGATCAGCAGCCCGCCGCCGACGAAGTTGCCGATCAGCGCGAACGCCACGTTGCCCAGTGCCAGCCCGATGTCGATGCCGTTGCGCAGGCCCATCACGGTGAACAGCACGGTGTTGGCCACCGAGTGCTCCAAGCCGCCGAAGGCGAACACGAACACCGCCATCACCATGACCAGGCACTTGGTCACGTCTTCTTTGATCAGGCCGTTGTACACCAGCAGCATCGCCATGTTGATCATGAAGTTGCACAGCACGGCCCGCACCAGCAGGTCGACCCAGCCCACCGGGCCGGCCGACACGTAGGCCAGCTTGTGGTCGACGGCGGCGATCATCTCTTGCAGTACCGTGCCCGAGGCCAGCGAACTGCCCCACACCAGCATCGCGATCAGCGCCCCGCCCAGAAAGTTGCCCACGAAGCACAGCCCGAGCAGACGCATCGCCTTCGGCCAACTCGTGCGCTTGTGATACGCCCCGATCGACACGATCATCATGTTCGAGGTGAGCAGTTCTGAGCGTGAGTAGTAGATGAACACCAGCGCCCAGCCGAACACCAGTGCGCCGACCAGCTTGCCGACGCCCCGCAGCGTGGGCGCCACGTCGACGAACGCCGCGATCACGGTGTAGTTGATCAGGTAGAAGCAGCCGATGATCACCCCCGCCATCGCGGCGCGCTGCAGGTAGCGCCGGGTCATCTCGCCGCTCATCTCGGTCTTGGTGTCGAGCGCCTCGAGCACCGTCGAGATGAACTTCCTACCGGGGAACAGTTGACCGCGGTCAGCCACAGGCATGAGCCCAACTCTGGCATGCGCGGGAGCCCGGCATCGGCCGTTCCGAAATGGCGAGGGTGCACCCGTCGGCCGCACGTGTCGAGCGGACGTTCGTCGTCGGCGGTGCCCACATGGCGGGCCGGTCGCGCCACGGCGTAAAGTGGGCGGTCGGTTTCACGCACCATGGAGGTTCCTTGACCCAGCCAGCCTCGGCGCTCGACCGCGAACTCGCCATCGAACAGGCTCACGTCGACCTGGTCTATGCGCAGCTCGACAAGGCCACCGCGTCGGCCCGACGCAGCGCCACCGCCGGACGCTCGATCTACACCTCCGATCGCGGCACCTGGATGCGTGAGGAAGACGGCACCGCGATGTTCGAGCGCGACGCGTTCGCCTTTCAGGCGGCGAAGCGGCTGGCCACCCTCGACGCCGAGCACGAGGGACTGGTGTTCGGCCGGCTCGACCTGGCCGACGGAGACATTCGCTACATCGGCCGCATCGGTGTGCGCGACGAAGAGTACGAGCCCCTGGTGATCGACTGGCGCGCCCGCGCCGCCGAGCCGTTCTACCGCGCCACCCCCGCCGACCCGATGGACGTCACCCGCCGCCGGGTGCTGCGCTGCCGCAACGACCGGGTGATCGGCATCGAGGACGATCTGTTGGACGCCGCCGAGGCCGGCGACCTGGTGATCATCGGCGAGGGCGCCCTGATGGCCTCGCTGCAGCGCGCCCGCGGCAACCACATGCGCGACATCGTGGCCACCATTCAGGCCGAGCAGGACGAAGCGATCCGGGCCGAGGTGCCCGGCGTCACGATCATCTCGGGCGGCCCGGGCACTGGAAAGACCGTGGTGGCCCTGCACCGCGCCGCCTACCTGCTGTACAGCAACCGGCGCCGGTTCGAGCGCGGCGGCATTCTGGTGGTCGGCCCGTCCGCGCTGTTCATGAACTACATCGAACGGGTGCTGCCCAGCCTGGGTGAGGACTCGGTGACGCTGCGTTCGATCGGCGCCGTCGCGGTCGACGTGCTGGGCCTGGTGGCCGAGCGCAACGACGACGCCGCCGCCGCGACCATCAAGGGTTCGCTGCGCATGGCGCCGGTGCTGCAGCGACTGGTCAACCTGCCGATGGTCGACGCGGGCCCCGACGGGCTGCGGCTGGTGGTCACCGTGAAGGGTGAGGTGCTCGCCGTGGACGCGCCCGCGCTGGCCCGGCTGCGCGCCGAGATTCTGGCCCGGCACAAGGTGAATCGCGGCCGTGAGGCGGCCGAGCAGGCACTGCTGCGGGCGCTCGTGGCGCAGGTGCCGGCCGAACTCGACCTCGAACCGGCCGTCGCCGAAGACCTGATCACCTCGAGCGCGCAGTGGCGCATGTTCGTCAACGCCTGGTGGCCCCCACTGTCGCCCACCGAGGTGCTGCGCCGACTGGACGACCCGGCGGTCACCCGTCAGGTGAGCGTCGGGCTGCTCGACGAGGCCGAGCAGCGGGTGCTCACCGAGTCTTTCCACGAGCAGACCTGGTCGGTGGCCGACATCGCCCTGCTCGATGAGCTGGCCGCTCTGCTGGGGCCGGTGCCGGCCGATGACGACGACGATCCGCTGGTGTTCATCGAGGGCGGCACCGCAGTGCCCGAACTGGTCACCACGGCCGACCGGCTGGCCCGCGAACGCGAGGACGACCCCGACGCCGAGGGCCACGACGAGTTCGCCCACCTGCTGATCGACGAGGCGCAGGACGTCACGCCGATGCAGTGGCGCATGCTGCGCCGCCGCGGCGGCCACGCGTCATGGACGATCGTCGGCGACCCCGCGCAGAGCAGCTGGCCCGACCTGGCCGAGTCCGAGCAGGCGCTGGCCGAACTGATCGGGCACGCACCCAGCAGGCGGCACCGGCTCAGCGTCAACTACCGCTCCCCCGCCGAGGTGTTCGCGCTGGCCGCCCAGGTGGTCAGCCGCGAGTTTCCCGAGGCCGACCTGCCCGAGGCCGTCCGGTCGACCGGTGTGCAGCCCGAGCTGCTCGCCGGGCCCGCCGACGCCCTGTTGCCGACCGTCGTCGAGCGGGCCGCCGACCTGCTCGGCACCCTGGCCGGCACCGTCGGGGTGATCGCACCCCCGTCACGCATCGCGGCGGTCGAGCAGGCGTTGGCGGCCCTGGACGACCCGCGACTGGTGGCGGTGACGCCCCTGCAGGCCAAGGGTCTGGAATACGACGGCGTGATCGTGGTGGCACCCGACGACATCGTGGCCGAGTCGCCCGGCGGCGTCCGGGTGCTCTACGTGGCGCTCACTCGTCCGACGCAGCGGCTGGTGACCGTCGATCCAGACCCAGCGCGCGCAGATTGGCGAGAATCGCTGAGGTGGCCCGCGAACGATTGAGGGTGAAGAACTGCAGGCCGGGCGCCCCGCCCTGCAGCACCTTCACGCTCAGTTCGGTGGCTAGTTCGACACCCACTCGGCGCACCTCGGCCGGGTCGTGGGCCACCGCGTGCAGCCGCTGCACCATCGCCTCGGGCATCGACGCCCCCGACAGCGTCGCGAACCGTTCGATCTGGCCGATGTTGGTCACCGGCTGAATGCCCGCCACGATCGGCAACGTGCAGCCGACCGCCCGGGTGCGCTCGACCAGCCGCAGATAGGCGTCGGCGTCGAAGAACAGTTGGGTGACCGCGAAGCTGGCCCCGGCCTCCTGCTTGGCGAGCAGCAGCCGGGCGTCGAGGTCGGCGTCGCGCTGCTGCGGGTGCGGGTCGGGAAAGGCGGCCACGCCGATGCCGAAGCCGAAGTTGTCGGCGATCAGCCGCACCAGTTCGGTGGCGTTGGCCAGGCCGTCGGGGTGCCGCTGCCAGGGCACGGTGGGCCCGCCGGGCATGTCACCCCTGATCGCGAGCACGTGCCGCACGTCGGCGTCGGCGTAGGCGGCCAGGGTGGCCAGCAGCTCGTCGGTGGACTGGCTGGCGCAAGTGAGGTGCCCCATGGTCTGCGCCTCGGTGCGCGCCTTGATGAACCGGGTGGCGGCGATGGTGCGGTCGCGGGTGGCGCCCGAGGCGCCGTAGGTGACCGACAGCCAGTCGGGGCCGGTGGCGTCCAGGTCGAGAATGGTCTGGGCGAGCACGTCGCCGGCCGCGGCGTCGGCGGGTGGGAAGAACTCGAAGCTGAAGGTCGGCCTGCTGGTGTCGGCCAGCAGCTCGGCGATGCTGGGCAGGTACTCCCGCTCGGCACCCTCAGGGTTCACAGACACAGCCAAGCACCATACCCGGGGTGCACCGAGTCCGTCGCCAGGTCGAACGGCGCCGAGATTGACCCAGGCGTACGCTTGTGGTGCACGTTTGGCCTTATCCAGTGACAGTCATACCGGTGAGCCAGTCAAACGATGTCATGGTCCAGCCGAGACCGTAGAAGGTTGATACGTGCGTCGGCGCACAGAGGGGCCAAAGCCTTGCTTTGGCGAACCGATGTCGACAGGCAATGAGGTACCACCACCACCCAGGCCAGCGACCAGCCGAAACGCGAGCCGACCACCGCGTTGGTGACGATGTCGCCGATGTCGAGGAACCCGCCGATCGCGGTCAGGATGCCGAGCGCGACAGCAAAGATCCGTTTCATCGGCCCAGCTCCTGCTCCACTCTGGCCAGATCGGCTTCGAGGGCGGTCAGCCGCTCAAGGTCACCTCTGGTCAGTCGGGACACTCCGGCTCGAGCCAACCCACTGATCTCCGCAGCGGCACGATCGACGATTGGAGTAGCAAGAGCCCAGCGCTGTCGTCGGCGTCATCGGCCGCGGTCTAGTCGCGCTGGGCATCGGCGATCGCGTCCTGCCAGTCTGAAGAAGAACCTGAGTATGGGCCGACGTGCTGCGCTCGTTCAGCCTGAGCTGCACGGCGAGGGCGAGGCTCGCGACGGAAGCATGGGTTTGGCGACCGCAACAGCCGGAATGTCATACGAAGGGCCACTCCCACAGCCGGTCAGCAACACCAGCAGGATCGTAGCGTGACCATCTTCATCGTCATCCCACCCTTTCGAACCCTCACCCTGAACCCGGCGGGCGGATCCCCGCCTCACCCCGCCGGGCGAGGGTTTCTAGCGACGATGAAGCGCGATGTTCTCCACCCATGATTCGATTACTATTCCTGGCTACTGCGAGACCTGCAGCTCGATCCGGTCGAGCAGGGTCTCCAACGCGATCTCGAACTCTTCCTCGCCGTGGTCCTCGCTGAGCTTGTCGCGGAGCCGCAGCACCTCGCTGTCGGCGGGCAGCACGACGTCGGCGTCCCGGTTGCCCACCTGTGCGTCGCCCTCGTCCATGGGTTCCTCGACGGGTGAGGTCTCGGCACCGTGGAGGGCGGCTTCCAGCAGCAAATGCCCCAGCAGGAAGCTGGTGAAGGATCGATACACACCGACCACCTGGTCGTCGTCGAAGCCGAATTCGGTGAGGGTGGCGAGGAAGTGTTCGACCACGTCCAGGCTGCGCAGCGGCGGACGGAGCCATGGCGCTGCGGGATGTCGCGTGGCCACCAGCGGGAATGCCCGCGGATGCTGCAGCGCCAGGTCGCGGACGGTGTGCGCAAGCGTCTGAAGGTAGCCCTGCCAGGTTTGCGCCAGCTGAGTGTCCAGGGCCTCGGTGACTCCGCCGAGGAGGCGGGTGACCACCGCTTCCAGGATGTCTTCGCGTCCGGTCACGTAGCGGTACAGCGACATGGCCTCGACGCCCAGGTCCTGCGCAAGCTTGCGCATGCTGAGCCCCTGGGTTCCGTACAGGTCGATGAAGCGGAGCGCCGAGTCGACGACCAGATCACGGCTCAGCCCGCGAGCACCGCGGCGATTGCGTTCGGAACTGCCTACCTGCTCCATGATCTCGACTCTGTGTGACGCGGACGAATGAACGAAGCTCCGTCCCTCGGCGCAGGTGTCGAACAGGATCGGAGTCAATTGATCCTAGAGAAGCGCCCATCGATCCGGAACCCACTGGGGACGTGACGAACTATTCATCCGGGTCTCGACCCGCTCGGGTCCATCTCCGACGACGATGGCCAGTGGACCGATCAGCTCTCGTTCGTGGTTTCGGGCGTGCTGGATCCGCCAGTACCGAAGGGATCGCGGCCCTCTGGCGCCTCTCGATCTCCGGGGCCGGAGTCGGCCTTCACGGCATCACGTTCTCCCATCGGCTTGGCCGGGCCCTTTGTGGTGTCCCTCGCGGTCTGCTGCTCGGCCTCGGAGTTGATCTCGGCACCGAGCAGGACGGCGTAGGAGGTGATCCACAACCACATCAGCAGCACCACGATGCCGGCGAACACACCGTAGGTCTTCGCGTAGTTGCCGAACGTCGACACGTACAGCGAGAACCCGACCGAGGCGACCAGCCACAACAGCGTGGCGACCGCGGCGCCGACCGACACCCAGCGCAGCTTGGGGGCATCCCGGTCCGGAGCGAGGCGGTAGAGCACCGCCAGTGCCCCAGCCACCAGTACCACCAGCAGCACCCAGCGGGCCACCTCGAGCAGCACGGCGATCACCGGGTTGTCGCCGAAGGAGGCGTTGATCAGTGGGGGCACCACGCCGACCAGACCGAGCATGAGGACGATGAGCACGACCGCGCCCAGGGTGAGGCCGAGGGCGATCAGCCGCTTGACGATGGCGTTGCGCTTGTCCTGCTCGTCGTAGGCGATGTTGATCGCGGTCATCAGGTTGTTCACCCCACCGGAGGCGCTGAACAGGGCGATGGCGATGGACAGCGCCGCACTCCAGCCGAGCGCGGTGCGGTTCATCGTGTTGATCTGATTGACGATCAGTTGACGCACCTCCGCAGGCATGGCGCTGAGGGAGTTCACCTGCTGCGCGATCACGCCGGGGTCTGCGAACAGCCCGTACAGGGTGACCAGGGCGATGATGCCCGGAAAGAGCGCGAGGAAGGCAAAGAAGGCCACGCCGGCGCCCATCAACGGCACCTGGTCGACCTTTGCTTCGGCCCATCCCCGCTTCACGATCGCGAGCCAACCCTTGGCGGGGATCTCCGTGGGCTTGTCGGCCTCACCACCCGGTATCCCGTCGGCGCGCGTGGAGGCGGCGTCGCCCGGTTCGTCACGATTCCCGGCACGGTCCGGTCGGGTCGACGTCTCCCCCTTGCCGCGGGTCGGCGGTTCGGACGTGGTTGTTCGCTCGGCCATGGTTCACGGTGCTTTCGTCTGGGGGAACCGGCACCGCGAGCGGTGCCGGTTCCTGGGGAATGGGCGTCAGTGCGACTGCGCGTCCTGGACGGCGTCCTTCGACTCCTGGGCCTGGGCGGCGACGTCGTCCTTGGCGGACTGTGCCTCACCCTTGACGTTCGCGGCGCCATCGGCGGCCACCGACTTGATCGACTCGACGGCCTGCTGAGCCGGCTCACGCAGGTTGTCGGCCATCTCTTTGGCGACGTCGCCGACCTGCTGCTTGAGCGGCTCGAGGTTGTCCTGCAGCTTGCCGACGGCCTGCTGCTCCTTACGGCTGGCCGGGATCAGGGACGAGACCAACAGACCAACCCCGAACGCGATCAGCCCGGCGGCCAACGGGTTGCCGCGGGTCTTCTGCTGGGCCAGCTGCGGCGCGTTGGCGACGGCGTCACCGACCGCGCTCGCCTTGTCTGAGACCGCCGATTGCAGCTCGCCGGCCCGGCCCTGATCGTAGGGGTCGTCGGGTGAGCCCATGATGGAGTCGCGGAGGTTCCGCGCCCTGTCTTTGACCCGGTCCACCTGCCGGGTGGCGATGTTCTTCGGGTTGACCGTGTCGCCCAACGTGTCCACGTTGCGGCTCAACTCTGCCCGGGTGCGCTCGATGTCGGCTCGGATCTCGTCCGGGTTGCTGCTGTCGGTCATCGGTTCTCCTCTTCGTCGCCTCGGATTGCGTTGGGAATCTTGCTGATGGTGTCCGTGGTCTGCTGCAGGCCTCGGATACGTTCGAACTCTCTCTTGCCAGCCATGGCCAGTCCGCCGGCCACCGCCGCCCACACCAGGGCGACGACCAGGCCCGACCAGTCGTTGCCGATGAAGCGGCCCAGACCCCACCAGGCGCTGACCGAGAGGAAGACCAGGAACAGCAAACCCCCGACGGCCGCCCCGGCGAACATGCCGGCGCCCTTGCCCGCCCGGCTGCCGCTCTGCCGGACCTCTGCCTTGGCCAGCGCGACCTCCTGCCGCATCAGGGTGGACAGGTTGCTGCTGACATCGGACAACAGTTCGCCGATACTGCGGCCGTCCTCGGCCTCCAGCGCCGAGGCGCGATGTCCGCTACCCCGTTCCGGAACGCCGGAAGGCGGCTGAGGTTGATCGACGGGATAGGTCATCGCACCTCACCGGTCCGAATCGAGAGGCCGCCGTCCGCGGGGTCGTCGGCTGCCGCGCTGCCCAGACCCGCGTCGTAGGCCGCACGGGCCGGGTCGTCGAACCTGGTGCCCAGCGAATCACCCGCCCCGACTTCGGGAGAGGTGAGCAGATCCGAGTAGCCCGCACCTGCACCGTCGGTGCCGGCGTTGACGTCCGCCAACCGAGACAGACCACGATCGTTCGAGCCCGAATCGAGTTCGGTATTGGCGGCCGCCGCACCGCGTGCGATCCGTCCGGCAATCACACCCGCGAGACCGCACAGAGCAAGGAAGGCCACCGGACGACGCCGGGCGAAGCTCTGCACTTCCTTGAGCAAATCCGCAGGTTCGTGGCCCTCCAGCCACTCGGCGAACTCGCCGCTCTTCCGAGCGGCCTGCTCGACCAGATCGGTGACGGGCCCGGGCTGCTGCGAACCCGCGGCCATGCCGCCGAGCTCTTCCGAAATCGAGTGCAGGCTGGCGGCCAGCCGCTGCTGTTGCGTGCCTCCTTGTGCGGCAACCTCGTCGCGTACCGACTCGAACAGGCTCCGGGCCTGCTGCTTCGTCTCGGCCACTACGTTGGACGCCTCCTGCTTTGCCGTGCCGGCCACGTCCTTTGCGGCCTGCACACCGGTTTCGGCGACCTTGCCGGCCTCTGTTGCAGCGGTGTTCTTCGACGACTCGGTGGTGCTGTCTTTCATGGAGGATTGAGATGTGTCATCGGGCCGATAACGATCGCCCGAGTCAACGGCGTCAGGATTCTGCGCCGCCGGTGCACCTTCAAAGGGAGAGGGGGTTTGGGTCATCACGAAGCTCCTCCGCGTCTGTCTAGCATTTTCGTGGCGATCACGAAGTACGCGACGTTCACGCTAACTTACGGTGTAAGCCCCGACCACACCCCAAGGGCCGGAAAGCCAACAAGGGTGGGGACAACGTGTGCCTCGCGGCGTAGCGTGGCGCGGGTCGCAGACAGGAGGAGCCATGCGGGCATCGCGCGCAGCGCGCACGTCGACCACCGCCTTCATGGAGCGGCTCGAGCAGAGCGAATCCCTGGGCCGGGCGGCCGACGAGATGGC
>RRZT012294119.1_pt1 | contig 11022 bp, 8 predicted proteins | sample 2165551 | NCBI WGS metagenome assembly RRZT01 (sample SAMN10456910, study PRJNA506462) | wastewater metagenome | biome: wastewater; feature: sludge; material: wastewater sludge; isolation source: wastewater sludge with Escherichia coli K12::gfp cells carrying plasmid... | place: USA: Moscow, Idaho ...
CCAGCTGCAGCACGTCGATGAGGGCGAGGCGGGCCTCGGGGTAGTCGTCGGCCACCAGCACGCGCAGGGCCGGCAGGGGCTCGGCGGGGGCGTGGCGGGCGCCGGCGTCGCGGGCCAGCGGGATCTCGACGATGAAGCTGCTGCCCTGGCCCAGCGCGCTCTTGACGCGGATCGTGCCGTCCATCGCCGCCACCAGCCGGCGCACGATGGCGAGGCCCAGCCCGAGGCCCTTGGCCCGGTTGCGCTCCGGGTTGTCGAGCTGGACGAACTCCTGAAAGATCGCCTCCTGGGCGTCGGGGGCGATGCCGGGGCCGTTGTCGCGCACCTCGATGCGCACCCGCCGGCCGCGCTTGCGGCAGCACAGCAGGATGGTGCCGCCCGGGGCGTAGCGCAGGGCGTTGCTGATGAGGTTGTGGAGGATGCGTTCGAGCAGCAGCGGGTCGCTCTCGACCCACAGGCTGGTGGGGCGCAGGCGCAGGCGCTGACCGCGCATCTCGGCCTCGCGGCGGTAATCCACTTCGATGCGTTCGAGCAGTGGCTGGAGCGGGAAGGGCTTGATCTGGCGGTCGAGCACGCCCACGTCGAGGCGCGAGATGTCGAGCAGGCTGTCGAGGAGGTTTTCCATCGTCTCGGCCGACACCGCGATCTGTTCGACCAGCCGGTGGGTGTCGGGGGCGTGGGGCTTCTGGCCGAGCTCGGCGACGAACAGCCCGAGGGCGTGCATGGGCTGGCGCAGGTCGTGGCTGGCGGCGGCCAGGAAGCGGGTCTTGGCCCGGTTGCCCCGTTCGGCTTCTTCCTTCTTTTCGAGGAGCTCGCGGGTGGCGGCCTCGATCTGGCGTTCGAGATCCTCCCGCGAGGCGCCGAGCTTGTCGGCCATGTCGTTGACGCCCTCGGCGAGCATGCGCAGGCTGCGCCCGCCTTCGACGGGCACCCGGGCGGAGAGGTCGCCCTGGCCGAAGCGGGTGACGGTGGTGGCGATGCGCTGGATCGGGCCGGAGATGCCGCGGCTCATCCGCAGGGCCAGGGCCACGCTGGCGATGAGCACGGTGATCACCATCAGGAAGGCGTGCCAGAGCAGGTGGCGCTCTTCGGCGCGCAGGGAATCCTGGGTCATCTCGACGAGCACCTCGCCGCGCTGCTCGGTGCCGGTGGGGGCGTTGCCATTGCCGTTGCCGAGGAAGGCGTCCTCGATGTTCACGCCAACACCGGTGACCGGTTCGCGGAAGCGCTGGGGCGGATCGTCGCTCCCCGGAGGGCGAGGATCTGGGGTGGCGAGCTCGGTGAGCACCTGCTGCTGGGGGCCGAAGACCACCACGCGCACCACGTCCTTCTCGACCACGATGGCGTTGCTCAGCTTGCGCAGGCTTTCGAGGTTGCCCGAGAACACGCCGTACTCGCTGGCGGCGGCGAGCTGGCGCGCCAGCGCCTTGCCCCGCTGGCGGTGGACTTCTTCGAGGTCGGACAGCCGGGATGAGGTGAAGTAGCCGATCAGCAATGACGCCATCACCATCGTCGGCAGCACCGCGATGAGGATGGTCCGGGCCCGGATGTCGAGGTTGCGTTCGCTGATCATGGCGGGTTCTCCGCACGTTCGAGCCGCTCGCGCAGTACGTTGGCGTCTTCGAGGGTGATGCCCAGGGAGCGGGCGACGTAGGTGTTGGTGCTGATCCGGAACTGGCGCGGCGCGGTGGGCGGCGGCAGGCTGCCGCTGACGAGCCCGATCCGGGCGGCCTCGCCGGCCTGCTGGCCGATCTGGGCCGGCGTGCTGTAGAGGGCGAACAGGGCGCCGGCCTTGACGTAGGCGGGCGAGAAGCCGATCACCGGCGAGCGGTGGTGATAGGCCGTCAGGAGGATGTTGGAGATGGTCCGGTTGTTGAAGAGCTGGGTGTCGGGCACCGCCAGCAGCACGGTGGGCTCGGCCAGCATGCGCTGCAGGGCGGGGTAGAGATCGCTCTCCTCGCTGGCGTATTCGAGCACCGGGCGCAGCCGCTTGTCCCGGGCGCTGGCCTGCAGGCGGCTGCCCAGTTCGGTGCTCTCGCGGCCGACCACCAGGCCGACCCGCGGCCAGTCGGGCAGGGCAATGCGCAGCAGCTCGATCTGCCGCGACGCGGGCTGGTCGATGAACACCGCCGACACCCGCCGGGTGTCGTCACCCCGGTTGGGCAGGCGCTCGTAGGCGCTGCGCGGCAGCAGGGTGTGGAGGATCAGGGTGCGGGGGGCGAGGTTGGCGATGGTCTGGGCGGCGCGGGTGCCGAAGGTGACCACCAGCCCGGTGTTGCCGAGGGCGGCGGCGTCTTCGGCGCGCAGCGGAAGCATCAGCGTCTGGGGGCGGTGGCCGGCGTTGCGCAGTTCGGCGGTGAGGGCCTCGGCGGCTTCGCTGAAGGCGGCGCTCTCTTCTGACATCACGAGCACCACCGATGCGGCGAGCGCGTGCAGCGGCACCCCGCAGGCCAGGAGGGCCAGCAGGGTGACGACGAAGGCGCGCCGGATCAGCCTCATCAGGCGTCAGAGTTCCAGATTCACGCTGGCGAAGATGGTGCGAGCCCACCAGGAGGTGTCTGGTGCGTAGGTCTGATCCGGGCCGTCCACGTTGCGGGCTGTGACGGAGACCTCACCCCGGGCGATGCTGGCCGGGAGACGGCGGGCGAGGCGCAGGTCGAGCTGGCGGTAGGGCGCGGTCTTGTGCCAGTTGTCCTGGTACCAGCTCATCGACCCGATCCAGTGCTTGGCAAAGCTGAACTGCCAGCCGGGCAGGAACTCCCACGCGCCGAAGAGGGTGGAGCTCTGCTTGGGCGCGCTGTATTCGATCCAGCCGCTGGAGTTGGTTTTGGCTTCGGTGGCGCTGAAGTTGGGGTTGTCGATGCGCAGGGCGGTGTGGTGGGCCGTCAGCCAGGTGCGCGGGGACGGGCGCCAGGTGGCCGAGATCTCCAGGCCGCGGATGTTGGCCTCGCCGCTGTTGGTGAAGTAGCGCGTGTTGCTGCGGGAGAACAGGCCGACGGTGGATGGCTCGAGCTTCATCTCGACCAGATCGCGGGCGCGTTCGAGGAACAGGCGGGCGTCGATGGTGGTGGCGATCTCGCGCAGTTCGGCCAGATAGCCCAGCTCATAGGTGGTGATCCGCTCGGCATGGAGATCGGGCGACGGGCGGAAGGTCTGGTTGATCGGGGTGCCCGCCGGGATGGTCCTCCCGGGAATCGAGAACGGCGCCGAGTTGCTGAAGATCATGCTGGACCTCTGCTCGAACGCCATCGGGTTGCGATGGGAGCGGTTGACCGAGATACGCCAGGTCTGGCTGTCCGTCATATGATAGTTGGCTGACACCCGCGGTGCCAGTGCCACCCGGGTGAGGGAGTTGTCCTCGATCATCGTCCCGACGTTGAACAGCCAGCGCTCGCTGGCGCGCCACTCGAGGGTGCCGAAGGCGCGGGTCACGGTGCTGCGCACCGCCTCGTTGGTGTTGAAGCGTGACGGCGAGGCGATCAGGTCGGTGCGCCAGCCGGCGCCGATCACGGCCCGCAGCGACGGGGCCAGGGTGGTGATGCGCTGGAGTTCCAGGTCGTCGCGGGTGGCCTTGAAGTCGTAGTCGAAGCGCACCGGCACGGAGATCGTCCGGGTTGTGCCGCCGAGGGTGACGCGTGCCGGCACGTCGAGGTTGTAGTGGTCGCGGCCGTTTTCTTCCTGGTGGTAGAAGGTGACGGTCAGCTCCTCGCCGGGGGCCGGGGCGTTGCGCCAGCGCAGCAGGCCGAAGCCGGTGTAGATGCGCATCGGCCGTTCGGGGTCGGTGGCGTTCTGATCCTTGCCGGTGCCTTCGTGGGAGTCGGTCCAGCCGGTCTGGAAATCGACACTGTTCGCGCTGTCGGCGCGCCATTCGGTGTTGAGGGTGGCGAGCTGGGTGTAGCGCCAGTCGTTGATGTTCTGTGCGCCCTTGTCGTAGTTGCCGAAGCCGTGGTCGTAGGTGCGCGAGACGGAGAGGCGCATCGCCACGTCGTTGAACTGGTGGCCGATGCGGGCACCGACATCGTTGATGCCGTTGTCGCCCACGCGGTAGCGTACTGCGCCGCCGAGGGTCTCGGAGGGCGAACGGGTGATGATGTTGGCCACGCCGAGGAAGGCGTTGCTGCCGTAGGTCGCCGAGTTGGAGCCGCGGAAGACCTCGATCCGTTCGATGTCGTCGATGTCCACGCCGATCTGGTTCCACTCGACCCCGGAGATCAGGTAGGGCGAGTAGATCGAGCGGCCGTCCACCTGCACCAGCATCCGCCGGGGGGCGTCGTCGGACAGCCCGTGGTAGGTGACCAGCGGCTGGTTGCCGGTGTGCATCCCGAGCTGAAAACCGGGCACGAGGCGGAACAGCTCGTAGATGTTGCGCGCGCCGGATGCGCGGATCATCTCCCGGTCGAGGACGGTGACGGCGCCCGGTGCATCGGCCGGCGCCTGGGACAGGCGCGTGGCCGACAGCACGACCGGCAGGTCACTCAGGTGACCGGCCTCGCTGATGTCATCGGGGTTGGCAAGCGCTGTCAGCGGCAGGAGCGTGATCAGCAGGGGGAGCGTGCGCAGGGGCGCAGAGAGGCGATGTGTAATCTTGATGGGCGGCATGGTTTTTGCCGAATTGGCTAGCAAACCACGATTTTGTACGTTTTGGGCAGGGCTGGGTAGGCTAAACTGCCAAGGCGAATCGAAAACCGACTTATCCGCAATGAATTGGCGGCCATGATGCAGACACGTATTCTGATTATCGAAGACCATGTGCTGGTGAGGGAAGCCATGGCTCTGACCCTTGCCCAGGTGGGAGAAGGGGTGCACTGCCAGCAGGCCAGCAATGCCACCGATGCGCTCGCGCTCCTTGAGGCCGATCCGGACTGTGACCTGCTGGTCGTCGATCTGATGCTGCCGGAAATCAATGGTTTTTCCCTGCTTGGCGTGATCCCCAAGCGCTTTCCCGACGTGCCCGCCCTGGTGGTGTCCGCGCTGGACGACCGGGAGTCGGTGCAGCGGGCGATGAAGGCCGGTGCGTCCGGTTTCGTCTCCAAGGCGAGCCCCAGCAACACCCTGATCGAAGCCGTGCGCACCGTGCTGGCCGGCGGGGTGTTCACCCCCGAGGCGGCCACCGGCAGTGACGGCGGCAACCGCAGCCGGCGTGCCAGCCAGGCCTTCGCCGAACGTTTCCAGCTCACCGCGGCCCAGGGCCGGGTGCTCGAACTGGTGGCCCAGGGCAAGTCGAACCGCGACATCGCCGAATTCCTCGGCCTGTCGGAAGGCACCGTGAAGGTGCACGTCTCGGCGATCCTGCGGGCGCTGGGGGTGACCAGCCGGGCGCAGGCCCTGTTGATGATGACCCGGGCCGGTCTGCGGGTCTGAGGTTCTGGCGGTATTGCGCCCGGTCGCTTCCGCGACGTCCGGGCGAGCAGGATGTATGCACCACCTTTTTGCGAACAATTCTTATTACTGATTATAATCGGACGCAATGGATCACTGCCGGGCGATTGTCGATGAGTCGGATTGAAGGGCGAGGTGACTGCTGATGGGTGCTGCAGCGCCGGTCGTCGCAACGGTTTCACTGCCGCGCAGCCTGCTCAGGGGCGAGCGCCGGCCACAGATTGCCCTGGTTGGCCTGCCGCGCACCGGCAAGAGCACCATCTTCCAGGCGGCCTCGAGCACCGCGGTCGAATCCGGCCAGCTCGACGGCAGCAGCCTGGGTTTCTCCACCTGTCAGGTCAATGTGGGGCTCGAAGAGGCCGCGCTGGTCGATCTGCCGCCCCTGCGCAGCCTGCATGATCTCGACGAGGCCGACCGCCTGCTGCTGATGGCGCTCCTCGGTGGTCAGCCGGCCCGGCGGGGCGAGGCGGGCTTCAAGACGCCCGACCTGCTGATCCAGGTGGTGGATGCCACCGCCCTCGAATCCAGCCTGGCCCTCGCCCAGGAGCTCTGCGAACTCGGCAAGCCGCTGGTGATCGCCCTCAACCGCCTCGACGAGGCCCGCGAGAAGGGCGTCTACATCAACGTGGCGGCGCTGTCCGAGGCGCTCGGCGTGCCGGTGGTGCCCACCGTGGCCCACATGGGCAAGGGCATCACCACCGTCTTCGAGACGGCGCTCCAGCTACTCCACGCCAAGCGCTGCCCGCTGCCGCAGCTGCCCAGCCCGCACCTGCGCAAGGCGCTGGCACCCCTCAACGCGATCCTCGACATGCCGGAGGTGGAGGCCGCCTTCCGCGTGCCGCGGACGCTGCTGCTCACCCAGGTGGCGCGGGGCGAGACGTGGTTTGCGTCCGAGCTGGCCCGGCATTTCCCTGATCTGGTGCCGGCCATCGAGGCTGCCCGTGCCGACGCCACCCGGGTGCTGCCGCGCCCGCTGGCAGAAGAACTCTTCGCCGACCGCCACTACCGGGCTGCGGCGCTCCACGAGCAGGTCAGCCGGCTGGGCCATGCGGCCGAAAAGGCCGGCTGGAAGCGCACCCTCGACCGGCTGTTCCTCCATCCCCGCTGGGGCCTGATCGGCACCCTGGCGGTGTTTGCGCTGGTGCTGTTCATGGTTTTCGAGGTGAGCACCGGCCTCGACGCGCTCACCTCGGCGCCGCTGGCCGCGTGGGTCGGCCAGTGGGAGCCGGACACCACCGCCGGCGTCGTCGGGCGCGCCGTGGCCGACGGGCTGGTGGGGCTGGTGGGCATCGTGGTGCCCTACATGCTGCCGCTGGTGCTGCTGCTGGTGAGCCTTGAGGAATCAGGAATCATGCACCGGGTTGCCTTCGTGGTGGACCGGGGCTTTCACCGTATCGGCCTGCACGGCGGGGTGGCGGTGCCGTTTTTGCTGGGCTTGGGCTGCAACGTGCCGGCGCTGTCGGCGGTGGCGGCCAGCTCGTCGGGGCGGGAGCGCATCGTGGCGTCGCTCCTCATCACCTTCGTGCCGTGCTCGGCGCGCTCGGCCATCGTGCTGGCGATCGGCGGCAAGTACCTGGGCTGGGAAGGGGTGCTGGGGATCTTCCTGCTGACGATGCTGATCATCGCGGTGGCCGGCAAGCTGCTCACCCGCCGCTACGTGAAGGCCAGCCCGGGCCTGATCCAGGCGATCCCGTCCTACGCGCTGCCCCAGTGGCGGCGCCTGCTGGCGATCACCTGGGAGCGCACCAGCGACATCCTGACCATCGTCACGCCGCTGCTGGTGCTGGGGAGCGTGGTGCTGGCGCTGCTGGCCCACTTCGGTGCCGATGAAGTGATCAACATGCTGCTGCTGCCGGTGACGAGCTGGTGGCTGGGCCTGCCGGTGGCGCTGGGCGTGCCGATCCTGTTTGGCGTGCTGCGCAAGGAATTGTCGCTGCTGATGGTCTATCAGGCCCTCGGCACCCAGGACATCGCGCTCCAGCTGAACTGGGTGCAGATCGCCACCTTCCTGGTCTTCCTGACCTTCTACGTGCCCTGCGTGTCCACCTTCGCGGTGATGCTGAAGACCATCGGGCGCCGCGATGCGGTGTTCTCGGTGGGGCTGTCGGTGGCCGTGGCGCTGGGCATCGCGGCGGTGTGCCGGATCGCCCTGCAGGGCGTCAATCTGCTGTTCTGACGCCGGTCAGTCCCGCGGGCGCAGGCGCTCGAGGGATTCGTCCAGCCCGGCGGCGCTGCGCAGGAGCGGCGGTTCGCTGTCCTCCAGCCGGGCGGCCGGGTTGCCCGGCGCGGCGGCCGGCGTGGCGACGACCTCGGGCTCGCGCACGATGCGCGGGGTGATGACCACCACCGTCTCGGTGCTGGTGCCCGCATCTTCCCAGCGGGAAAACGCCGCGCCCACCACCGGAATCTCGCCCAGCACCGGAATGCCCGAGCGCTTGTAGTTGGCGCTGTTGCGGATCAAGCCCCCGATGAAGATCGACTGCCCGTCCTCGGCGATGAGGGTGGTGTTGACCTGCGTGCTGTTCTTCGACGGGATGCTGTTGTTCACGCTGGCGGTGCTCACCTCCGGGTGGATCTTCATCAGGATGCGGCCGCGCTCGTCGATGGACGGCGTGACGCGCAGGATCACCCCGGATTCGAGGAACTGGATGGATTCGGTGGTGACCTGGTTGATGGTGGTCGTCACCTTGTAGCCGGTCTGGTCGCCGATGGAGGTGATCGCCTGCTGGTTCTCCAGCGCCAGCAGCTTGGGCGTGGCGAGGGTGTGCACCCGGCCCTTGCTGGCCAGGGCGCTCAGGTAGATGTTCAGGTTGTCGCTCACCACGCTGAAGAACAGCCCGCTGCCGGCGCGGTCGGCAAGGCCCCTGGTGCCCACGGTGTAGCTGCGATCGCTGCCGCCCACGATCTTCGACCAATCCACCCCGAAGGCTTCGCTGCGGTCGAGCCGTACCTCGAGGATCTTGGCCTCGATCAGGATCTGCCGGGGCTGCACGTCCACCTGCTGGAGCAGCGTCTCGATGCGGTCCACGAAGGCCGGCTGGTCTTCGACCACGATCAGGTTGCGTTCGAGGAGCGGGGTGATCTTGCCGTAGCGGGAGATGTGCTTGGTGAGGATGTCGGCGACCGTCTTGGGGTTGGAATACTGGACCTTGAAGGTGCGGAGTTTGGTGTTGCCCGACAGCCCGTCCAGCCCGGCGTCCTTGCGCTCGACCACCAGGAAGGTGTCGCCGCGGCGCTCGGCCACGTAGCCGGCGGCCTCGGCCACGGTGCGCACGGCCTCGTCGGCGCTCACGTTGTAGAGATTGACCGACACGTTGCCGGTGACGCCCTTGCCCACCAGCACGTTGATCTTCTCGTTGCGGGAGAGCATCTCGAACACGTCGCCCACCGGCACGTCGCGCAGATTGACGGTGATGCGCCGTGGCGCGGGATCGGCGGCGAAGGCGGCCGGCTGGCCGGTGGCGGCGAGGGCGCAGGCCACGAGGGCGGTGGCGAGGCGATGGCGGATCACGGTCTGGACTCCCGGGGCGGACGGCGCATGTCGAGGGTGACGCGGCGCCCGTCCTTTTCGAAAACGGCCTGGTATTCGGTGACCGACAGCAGGCGGTGGCCGTCGATCTTTTCGCCGATGGCGACCATCTGGCCGTCCACGTTGGCGAGGGAAGCGGCCCCCGAGAGCAGCACGCCGCGCAGGCGGGGCTGCCATTCGACGGGCGCGGGGGCATCACCGGCGACGGGCGCCAGCAGCGTGCCGCCGGGCCGGCGGAAGGGGTCGTGGTGCAGCCTGGGGGCGGCGGGCGGCTCGGCAGCGGCGGCCGCCGTGGCGATGAGCAGCAGGAGGGCGGGCAGCAGGCGGTGCTTCATGGCTGGCGGGTGGCCGGGCGGCGATACACGGCGAGGCGCAGGCGCAGGTTCACGCTGCCGCTGCTCACCTGACGGGTGAAGCGGATCTCCTGCAGGCCGGCGTTGGGCAGGCGGGCCTCGATGGCGGCGAGCCAGCCCACCAGCTGCGGGTAGCTGCCGCTCGCTTCGAGGTCGTAACGGGTTTCGACGAGGCCGTCGGATTCGTTCTGCTGGCCGGGGAAAACCGGTAGCAGCTCGACGCCCTGACTGCGGGCCAGATTGTCGAGCACGCCGGGAAGGCGCGCCGGCGCGGTGTCGGCGGCGTCGAGGGTGGTTTCGAGGCGGGTGGCTTCGGTCGCCAGGGCGTCGGCCCGGGCCTGCTGGTCGGGCAGGCTGGCGATGGCCTCGCGGATGCCCGCTGTCTGGGTGAGCACTGCCTGGCGCGACTGCCACGCCGGCCGCAGGATCTGGCCCCAGCCGACGAGCAGGATCACCGCCGACAGGGCGCCGGCGACGAGCCGCAGCACCCGGATGTCGAGGGCGAGGAGCGCGCGGGGAAACTTCACGACTTGCCTCCACCGGGCAGGGTGAGCGGGCAGTTGAGGGCGAACTCCATCAGCTCGAAGCGGTTGTACTGCTTGACGTTGCCGGGCACCAGCCGGGGCTTGGCGCAGGGGCCGGCGCTGCCGAGGGCCTCGGCAAACTCGCCGATGGTGGCTGGGTCGGGCGCCTTGCCGCGGATGGCGAGGCTGGCCTCGGCCGGGGCGATGGGCGTGCCGGGCTGGGGCAGGGCCGGGATGCGGGTGTAGATCAGCTCGTCGAACCAGATGGACTCGCCCAGGGCTGCATCGATGGGCACGAGCACGCCGCTCACCACGTCGGGGCCGCGCAGGGCGGCGACCTTGCGGGACAGTTCGCGGGCTTCATCGACCCGCGCGTTGAGGGCGGTGAGGCGGGCCACGATGCGTTCGCTGTCGCGGCGCTGGGCCTGCAGGGTCTGCAGCGCGGTGGTGGCCTGGCGGTTGGCGATCTCGAGCCCGATGCGCACTGCGGCGACCGCGGCGATGGCGCAGCCGACGGCGACCAGCCCGCCGCGCAGGGTGCGTCGCGCCCGCTGTTCGGCACGCCAGGAGGCGGGGATCAGATCGATGTCGGCCATGTCAGGCGGTCGCGCGGAGGGCGAGGCCGGCGGCGACGGTCATCCCGGCCGGTGGTTCGACGATGGGCACGCCCTCGTTGCCGGGGATCTTCCACAGGTCGAGCACCTGCACGGGCATCGCCAGCAGGCGGCCGATGAATTCGGCTGCGCCGTCCAGGCGGGCGATGCTGCCGCAGATGTAGATGCCATCCACCGAGCCGCCGTGGGTCTGGGAGGCGAAGTAGATCAGCACCCGCGCCACCTCGTGGGCGAGCTGCTGGAAATCCGGCTGGAGCAGCTCGACGATGGTGCTGCTGATCTCGTCGCCACGGCTGGGCAGGCCGTGCTTGCGCAGCAGGGCGAGGGCCCGTTCGGCGGGCAGGTCGAGGTTGCGGGCGAGGGTGTCGGCCAGATGGGCTTCGCCGAAGTCGAGGCTGCGGTCGAACATCAGCCGGCGACCCCACAGCAGGGTGAGGTAGCTGTGGCGGGCGCCGAAGTTGATGATGAGCTGGTTGGCCCGCGGATCGCCGGTGACCAGCGCCCGGGCGACCCGGGCCAGGGCGGCGGGGCCGATGTCCACGGCAATGGGTTCGAGCCCGGCGGACTGGAGCAGATCGAGATGGGCGATGACCCGCTCCCGCGGGGCCACGGCGACCACCGCC
>RRZT011802668.1_pt1 | contig 11020 bp, 12 predicted proteins | sample 2165551 | NCBI WGS metagenome assembly RRZT01 (sample SAMN10456910, study PRJNA506462) | wastewater metagenome | biome: wastewater; feature: sludge; material: wastewater sludge; isolation source: wastewater sludge with Escherichia coli K12::gfp cells carrying plasmid... | place: USA: Moscow, Idaho...
CAACGACCTCGCCCTCGACCCGGGCGTCGGCACCTGTGGCAAGGATGGCCAGAGCGTGCCGGTCGGGGTCGGCCAGCCCACCCTGCGCATCGACGGCCTCACCGTCGGCGGAACTGGAGCCTGATATGCAAAGACGCGAGTTCCTGACCTTCGCCGCGGCCAGCGGACTGCTCTCCGGCACGGCGGGGGCCGCCCCGGTGGCCGGAACGAGCCTCAGCCTGCCGGTGGCGATCAACAAGAGCGGCCGCCTGCGCATGCTCTCCCAGCGCGGCGCCAAGGCCTGGCTGCTGCTGGTGCAGGGGGTGCTGCCCGATCGCTCGAAGAGCATCCTGGCCCAGTCGCTGGCGTCCTTCGAGCAGATCCTCGGCGAGCTCAAGACACTCCAGCCCGGCGACGAGATCCGCGGCCTCGCCCAGGCGCTCGAGCAGGACTGGCGCGTCTATCGCCCCCAGCTGGCCGACCTCCGCGCCGACCCCAAGGCGGTGTGGGCCCACAGCGAGAGCGTGCTCGCCGCGGCCCAGAAGCTGACTGTGGCCTACGAGAAGGCGGCGGGCACCGGCGGCGGGCAGCTGGTCAACCTGTCGGGCCGCCAGCGCATGCTGTCCCAGCGCATGGCCAAGGCCTACCTGTTCCGCCAGATGGGGGTCAATGCGGCCGAGGCGGGCAGCATGCTCGACACCGCGATGAAGGAGTTCGCCAAGGCCCACGAACAGCTCAAGGCCGCCGCCCAGAGCACCGCCCAGATCAAGTCCGAGCTGGCGCTGGTCGAGCAGCAGTGGTTCTTCTTCCAGAATGCGCTGCAGCTGCGGGCCCCTGCCGACAGGGTGAAGGCCGCCTCCGACGTGGCCACCACCAGCGAGCGCATTCTCGAGCAGATGGATCTGGTCGTCGCTCTTTACGAGCGGCTCTAGACGCGGGAGGGCAGCATGGCCGGCCGAAACCTGACATTTGCCGTCGCGGCCGCCGCCGCGCTGCTGCAACTGGCGTGCGCGGCGCCGAACGCCTCGCCCCAGGCCATCCAGCGCCTCGACCCCGGCGCGCTGGCCGAGATCGAGCGGGGCCGCCAGGCGGTGGTGCCGCTCAGCCTCGACGAGGTGGTGGCCCGCTCCCGGGCCGGGCAGGGCAGCGCCGCCCTGCTCGAAGAGATCCACCGCACCGGCACCCGCCACCCGATCAGCCCGTCGGAGGCGGTGCGCCTCAAGGCCCAGGGGGTTGCGCCAGAGGTGCTCGACGCCCTCAACGAAGCCCACACCCGCTGGGCCCAGGACGAGGCCGCCGCGCAGCGGGCCCGGCGCGATGCCGAGCAGGCCGCCGCCCTCAAGCGCGCCCAGGCAGAGGCCGAACGCTACCGCCGCAGCGTGCCCTACGCCGACCCGTTCTGGCCCTACCGCAGCCATCCCTTCGGCTACCCCTATCGCCACCCCCGCTTTGCGCCCTACGGCGGCTTCGGCTGGGGGATCCAGATCAGCCCCTGAGGGGCGGGCTGGCGGCACCTGCAGGGGCGTCAAGGCCGACCCCTGCATCGGCAGGGCCCATGTGTGCCGCGATGCTGCCGCTCAGGCGTGCAGCCATTGGCTGCGCATGCGCTGCATCAAGAGTTCTTCAAACGTGTAGCAGCCCGGCTCGGCAAGCGTTGCCAGCTCCCGCAACGCAAATGCGGCGCCCGTGCCGAAGGCTTCGCGCCGGATGGCGTCATGGCTGATCCGCACCGTTTGATGGGGAAAGCCGAACACGACCTCATGGTGCCCGACAATACCGCCGAGCCGCAGCGACGTGATGCTGTCGTCCTCGACGTCCAGGGCCGCGGCGATCTTTCGCGCAGTCCCCGAGACCTCAGGTTTGTTGCGAAAGTGCTCCTCGAGAATCGCGATGTCCGCATGGGGGGCAATCTCGCGGAGCAGCTTGGCTGCGAGGATCACGAAGTTGATCCCCAGCGTGATGTTGGGGGAGCAGATGACCCGGGCCGCATCGCCCAGGGACCGGATGTAGGCCAGCTCGACGTCGCTGTAGGCGGATATCCCGGTGACCAGCATCAGCTTGCGCCGACGTACTTCCTCGCCATACAGATACACCGCCTCCGGGCCGGAGAAGTCGACCAGCGCGTCGACCGGATGCGTGTCCAGCCATTCGGAGAGGTCGATCGAGTCCAGGCCGATGATCGGCGTTGCGCCATCGCTCGATACGCCGTCGGTGTCCGGCTTCGTCCGCCTCGCGATCCACTCGAGTTTCAGGATCGGGTCTGCACCGAGTACGTTCGCCACGGCTTGTCCTGCCTTGCCGTAGCCGATAAGGCCAATCTTGAGCATTTGATATTCATCCTCTCATTGCGCCGCCGATCCGTCGGCATCGACAAGGATCAGGGGCGTCGGCCGCCGGGCCTGCCTGAGCCGGCGGACCAGGCTGTTGCCGCGGAAGTCGAGCCAGTCCGGCCTCGGCAGGACGATCGCGGTGCACTCCAGCTGTTCGGCGAGGTCGAGGATGCCGAACACCGGTTCCTGTTCCCGAAAGCAGGCTTTGCACAGGATGCCCGCCGCCTTCAGCGGCGCCGACGCATCCTCCAGGAAGCGTTCGGCCCGCGACTGAAAATGCTGGTGGATCTCCTGTTCGGTCCGGAAACGCAGGACCTCCCAGTCACGGACCGGCGCCACGACGTAGAGCAGGCAGACCTCCACGCGCTCCGCCTGCCCCGCGAGCGCGATCGCATGAGCCACGCCCCGGCGCGACGCCTCGGTGGCGTCGATCGGGATCAGCAGGCGGTGGGGCGCCGGCCTGCTTCGGGCCTGTTCCCCGGTCGGGGCCATGCGGGCGGGACTTCCCATTTCAAGCTCCTCGGGAGGACGGGTTTTCGTCGTATCGGCGTTGGCGGAGCCGCCTCAGGTAGAGCAGCCCTGTGGCCGGCATCACAGGAGCTGGAACGCCACGATTGCCACGCAGGTCGGCGGCAGGGCGGCCAGGAACAGCCCCATCGGGCTTATCGACTCGTCGTCGAAGGACGACTTGAGGATCGCCACGCCGGCCGGGTTGGGGGCGTTGGCGATGAAGGTGAGGCCGCCCCCCGTCACCGCGCCGGCGACGATGGCGTACTTGAACTCGGGGGAGACGCCCTCCACCAGGGACGCCAGGTAGGTCAGCGCAGCGTTGTCGGTGACGGCGGTCAGGCCCGTGGCCAGGAAGTACAGCACGGTGGGCTCCACGCCCACCAGGGCGTGCTGGAGCCACCATTGCCGCATCCCGCCCCGCACCACCAGTCCCGCCAGGAAGAAGGCCACCAGTAGCCCTTCCCGCAGGATGAGGCGGTCCTGGTGGGCCTTGTAGGCTTCCGTGAAGCCCAGGAAGAACAGGAAGAGCCCCATGAACACCACCGGATGGTGGGCGAAGACGACCACGCCGAACAGGAAGGCGAGGTGGATTCCGGCCATCGTGAGGGGCATGGGCGCGCGGCCGGTCGCCTCGTCGGCGTTCCCCTTGGTGATCAGCTCGCGGCGGAACAGCCAGGTCAGCACCAGGGCGTTCACGAAGACCGCCACCGCCGCCTTCCAGCCGAAATGGGTGATCATGAACGGGGTGTCCCACTGCCACTTGGCAGCCACCATCAGGACCGGCGGGGCGGCAAAGTGGGTCAGTGTCCCGCCGATCGAGACATTCACGAAGAGCATGCCGAGGGTGGCGTACTTGAGGCGGTTGGAGAGCCCCCGGCTGAAGTAGCGGTCGCGCAGCATCAGGGCCGCCAGCGTCATGGCCGCCGGCTCGGTGATGAAGGAGCCCAGCAGGGGCACGACGGCGAGGCACAGGAAATACACCGCCAGCACCTTGCGGACAGGGATCAGCGCGGCCAGCAGGCGCACCGCGTTGATCACGGTGCTCACGATCGGCCGGCTCGCCGCGATCACCATCACCACGAAGACGAACATCGGCTCGGTGAAGTTTCGCCCCTCGAGGTAGCTGACGGCGGCGTCCTGCCCGGACAGCCAGAACAGCGAGGCGACCAGCACGAAGGCCCAGATGCCGAAGACCACCTCGACCTCCCCCAGCAGGTGCCAGAGCCCCGCGTGGCGGGGCTGGAGGTGGGCCAGGTGGGCGAAGAAGCGGGTGGAGAACGTATGGATGACCGCCACGGCAAAGATGCCGGCGGCGAGGAACTCGGGAAGGGTGGCAGCCGGGAGGCCCATGGTCGAGGCGGGGTCGGGGATCGAGCCTTAACTTACCCGGCGGGCGCCGGGAGGAAAATTCGGGGACCACTTAGCGGAAGCGCGTAGGTGTTTCCCGTGTTACCCGATAGCTCCGCATTGCCCCACAATGCGTTCATTGCCACGGTTCGCGTCGCTTCCGCCTTGCACAAGCACTTGATCACCCTCGGTTTCGTCGGGCTCTATGTGGCCCTCGATGCGGCCAGCTTCATCCATCCGCTGCATGGCCTCAACATCACGCCCTGGAACCCGGCGCCGGCGCTCGGCCTGGTCTTCCTGCTGCGGCGGGGCCCCGGGGCGAGGCCGGTGCTGGTGGCGGCGGTGCTGCTCAGCGAGTATCTGGTGCGTGGTGTGCCGTTTCCGTGGTGGGACAGCCTGCTGTCGGCGCTCATCCTGTCCGGCGGCTACCTGCTGCTGGGCGAGGCGTTCGCACGGCGCATGCCCCCTTCGACTCTGCTCGACGACCGGGCCGCCCTGCTCGGCTGGATGCTGCCGGTGGTGTTCGGCACCTTGCTCAACAGCCTGGTGTATGTCAGCAGCCTGCACCTGCTCGGCCTCCTGCCGCCCGGTGGCTGGCTGGCCGGCGTGCGGCAGTTCTGGGTGGGAGACGCGGTCGGCATCACCGTGGCGATGCCTTTGTTCTGGTGGTTGAGCGGGGAGCGGGGGCGGCTGGCGCTGCGCGCGGCGCTGCCGTGCTGGGAGACGCTCGGCTATTCGCTGCTCGGCCTGCTGGCGCTGTGGGCCGCGTTCGGGCTGGGTGGGGATGGTGGCTTCAAGCTCTTCTATTTCCTTTTCCTGCCTATCGTGTGGGCGTCGGCCCGGCAGGGCATGGCCGGGGCGATCGTGTCGGCGACCCTGCTGCAGATCGGCGTGATCGCCGCCGTCCAGCTGCTCGATTTCAGCGCGGTGACGGTGGCCGAGTTGCAGATGCTGGCGGTCGTGATGGCGCTCATCGGCTTCTTCATCGGCGGGGTCGTGGACGAGCAGCGCCGGACCAGCGACGAGCTGCGCCAGACCTTGCGGCTGGCGGCGGCCGGCGAGATGGCCGGCGCGCTGGCCCACGAGCTCAACCAGCCGCTGACTGCGATGGGGGCCTATGCCTCCGCCTACGACGCACTCCAGGCCCGGGGCGAGGGCGGCGCCCGGCTCGACGCGGCGATCAACGGGATGCGTGCCGAGGCCCGGCGGGCCGGCGAGGTGGTTCGCCGGCTGCGCGACTTCTTCCGTACCGGGGCAACCCAGCTCGAGGCCGTGCCGCTGGCCGAGCTGGTCGCGGCGGCGGCGGCGCACTACCAGGCCAAGGCCCGGCAGGCGGGGGTCCGGTTCTGCGTGGCGGAGGTGCCGGAGCTCATGCTGCTGGCCGACCGGCTGCAGCTCGAAGTGGTGCTGCGCAATCTGCTGTCGAATGCCTTCGACGCCGTCGCGGCCACGGATGCGGGCGCGCGGCAGGTCTCGATCCGTGCCGAGCGCCTGCCCGGCGAGCGGGTCTCGATCTGCGTGGAGGACTCCGGCTCGGGCCTCGGCCGGCAGGACCTCGAGCGCGCCTTCGAGTCCTTCCACTCCTCAAAATCGAGCGGGCTCGGCCTCGGGCTCGTGATCAGCCGCGCCATCGCCGAAACCCACGGGGGCAGCCTGTGGGGCGAGGTGGCCGACCACGGCGTGTTCAAGCTTGTTCTACCGATCCAGGAAACACCGCGCCCATGACCGATAACCTGACAGTCTTCATCGTCGATGACGACCCCTCCGTGCGTGACGCCCTCGGCCTGCTGCTGGGCGTCCATGACTACCGCCTCGCGGTGTTCGCCGACGCCGACAGCTTCCTCGAGGCCCTCAAGCCCCACTGGCGCGGCTGTCTGCTGCTCGACATCCGGATGCCGGGCATGGACGGCCTCGCCCTGCAAAAGAAGCTGCTCGAACTCGGCTGCGACCTCCCGGTGGTCATCATGACCGGGCACGGCGACGTGGATTCGGCGCGCGAGGCGTTTCGGGCGCTGGCGGTGGACTTCCTCGAGAAGCCGCTGGACGGCGCGCGCCTGCTGGCCGCCATCGCGGAAGCCTTCGAGCGGCAGCGCCGGGCCGCCGACGCGGCCCTCAGCCGGGACCAGATCCAGCGCCGCCTCGACGGGCTGACCCCCCGGGAGCGGGAGGTGATGGCGCGTGTCGTGGCCGGCCTCCACAACCGTGAGATCGCCGCGGAGCTGGCGATCAGCCCCCGGACGGTCGAGGTGCACAAGGCCCGGATGATGGACAAGCTGGGGGTCGGCAGCGTCGCCGAGCTGGTCCGGCTCAGCCTGGGCTGAGCGCGCCCGTCCTTCAGCCGCCGTCCGGCAGCGTGATGCGTGCCCGCTTCGGGTCGAAGACGGCGCCCCGCGGCAGGAGGTGCAGCCGGATGTTGCTGGCGCCGGTGAGGTGCTTGCGGTCGTGGGTCATGCGCGCCCCGCGGGCGTCGATCACCTTCACGTAGCTCTTGCCCAGCACCTCCCAGCGGCCGTCGGAGCGGACCTGCAAGGCCGTCTCCTCGTCGATGCCGACGCCGATCAGCTGAGGCCGGTCGAGCACCGCACTCAGCAGGCGGTTGTAGCGGGCACGCTTGAGGAAGTGCTGGTCGACGATCGCGTCCGGCAGGAAGCCGAAGCCCTTGCCCAGGTCGATCGCCCCGCGGGCGATGGGTGGCGAATCGCCTCGCTCGCCGCTCTGCCGGCCGGTCAGCATCTCGCTCGTCATCACCGCGGCGCCGGCGGACGTTCCGCCCACGACCGCACCCTCCTGGTAGCGCCGCTCGATGACGTCGAGGGCCCGGGTGCCGAGCAGGGTCGCCGCGAGGCGGTTCTGGTCGCCGCCCAGGAACCAGTAGCCCGAGAACGCCTCGAGCAGCTGGGCCGTGGCCTCCGTCTGGGCGTCCTGGCGATCGAGATTGATGAGCTGCGGGTCGGCGTGCAGCTTGCGCAGTTCGGCCATCACCTCCTGGGCTTCCTCGTCGAACTGGGTGCTGGCCATCGGGAAGACGGCGATCCGCGCCTTCCCGGGCCCGCCGGCGAGGGCCACGAAGCGTTGTTGCACGGAGGCCGGCGTGTCGCCACCGCCCACGATGATGAGGGTGCCCGGCCGGCCGGGCAGGCCGGGCACCTCGCCTGCGGCCGGCGCGGCGAGGGCCACGCCGACGAGCGCGGCGCAGAGTGTGAACAGCCGCATGGCGGCTGGCGGGAGGTGGGGCGGGGAGGTTCGCATTCGGGATTCGGGAGCGGGCCATGCGGGCTGGGAAGGTCCGGCCCGGGGCCCCGGTGGCGGGCTGGGGCGCGACTATAGCCTGCCTGGCGCGGAGGGGTAATCCGGGGCGCGCGTAGGGGGATGTTGCAAGGCGTCGCCGGCATGCCGGCGAGCCGGGCAGTGCCGGCATGGCGGCGGGCGCCGCGCATGGGCTAGAATCCGTGATTCACCAAAAAGTTGCCGACAGGGTTCGCCATGCACACCGCTTCAAAAGTCACCATCGATGATGTCCGGATCAAGGAGATCAAGGAACTCAACCCGCCCAGCCATGTGCTGAGGGAGTTTCCCGCCACCAAGAAGGCCGCCGAGACGACTTTTGCTGCGCGCAGCGCGATCCACCGCGTCCTCTTCGGCGCCGACGACCGCCTGCTGGTGGTGATCGGCCCGTGCTCGATCCACGACTACGAGGCGGCGATGGAGTACGCCCGCCGCCTTAAGGCCGAGGCCGACCGCCTGCAGGACGACCTGCTGGTGGTGATGCGCGTCTACTTCGAGAAGCCCCGCACCACGGTGGGCTGGAAGGGCCTCATCAACGACCCGCACCTCAACGGCAGCTTCGCCATCAACGAGGGCGTGCGCCTCGCCCGCAAGCTGCTGTGGGAGGTCAACGAGCTGGGCCTGCCGGCCGCCACCGAGTTCCTCGACATGATCACGCCCCAATACCTGGCCGACCTGATCTGCTGGGGCGCCATCGGCGCGCGGACCACCGAGAGCCAGGTGCACCGCGAGCTGGCCTCCGGGCTGTCCTGCCCGGTGGGCTTCAAGAACGGCACCGACGGCAACATCCGCATCGCCGTCGACGCGATCAAGGCCGCCCAGTCGCCCCACCACTTCTTGTCGGTCACCAAGGCCGGCCACTCGGCCATCGTGTCCACCACCGGCAACGAGGACTGCCACCTCATCATGCGTGGCGGCAAGGCCCCCAACTACGATGCGGCCAGCGTCGATGCGGCCTGCAAGGAGCTCGCCGCCTCCGGCCTGCAGGCCCGCCTGATGGTGGACTTCTCCCACGCCAACAGCAGCAAGCAGTTCAAGCGCCAGGTGGACGTGGCCCGCGACGTGGCCGAGCAGATGGCCAAGGGCGAGGAGCGCATCATCGGTGTGATGGTCGAGTCGCACATCAAGGAAGGCCGCCAGGACCTCAAGCCGGGCACTCCGCTCGAGTACGGCAAGAGCATCACCGACGCCTGCATCGGCTGGGAAGACAGCCTCACCGTGCTCGACGTGCTGGCCGAGGCCGTGCGCCAGCGTCGCGTGCTGCGCGCCGCCCAGGAGTAAGCCGCCTCCCGCCGGGCCGCCGCGCCTTGCGGTGGCGCCCGGCCGGGCTGCATTCGACACGCCCGCCTGCCGCGGGCGATTTTCATTGGCCGTCGCGTGGCGGCATGCACAAGGGGAGAACCGATGCCGGACGTCGCCCTCGCCGGGCCCGCCGGCGGCCCCGTGGTCGGGCGCTTCGCGCCGTCACCCAGCGGGCCGCTCCACTTCGGTTCGATGGTGGCGGCCCTCGGCAGCTGCCTGTCGGCCCGCGCCGCCGGCGGGCACTGGCTGCTGCGCATCGAGGATGTGGATGCGCCGCGCACGGTGCCCGGCGCCGCCGACGGCATCCTGCGCACCCTCGAGCATTTCGGCTTCGAGTGGGACGGCCCGGTGGTCTGGCAGAGCCGGCGGACCGACGCCTACCGGGCGGCTTTCGAGCAGCTGCGTGCCGCTGGCCGGGTGTTCGCCTGCGCCTGCACGCGCAAGGAGATCGCCGATTCGGCCCTCGCCCGTGACGGCACGCGGCGCTACCCGGGCACCTGCCGCGACGGCCTGCCGCTGGGGCGCGGCGCGCGGGCCTGGCGCCTGCGGGTCGAGCCCGGCGTGGTGAGCTTCGACGACGCGGTGCAGGGGCGGATCGACGAGGACGTGGCCGCCGACGTGGGTGATTTCGTGCTGCTGCGCGCCGATGGCCTGTTCGCCTACCAGCTGGCCGTGGTGGTGGACGACGCCGAGGCCGGCGTCAGCGAGGTCGTGCGGGGGGCCGACCTGCTCGACTCCACCGCCCGGCAGATATTGCTCCAGCGCCTGCTCGGCCATCCCACGCCGGCCTACGCCCACCTGCCGGTGGCGAGCAACGCGGCCGGCGAGAAACTCTCCAAGCAGACCCTGGCCCGTGCCGTCGAGGGCAGTGACCCGGCCCGGGTGCTGGTGGATGCGCTGGATTTCCTCGGCCAGCAGCCTCCGCCCGGGCTTGCCGCGGCAGGGCTGGCGGCCGTGTGGGCATGGGCCCGGCAGCACTGGTCGATGGCCCGGGTGCCCCGCCGGCGGGCTGTGCCGGCGCCTCGCTACGGCTGAAGCGGGGTTTTCTGCGGCCCTGTGGCCGCCAGATTGTTGCAATGTGCTTCAGGAAGCCCTCCGCAATAGTGTTTCACCCTTGCTCTCGCATCGGCTGACTAGAATTCGGGGTGTCGTCGGCGTGACGGCACGGTTTCGATGCAGGAGGTTTCCATGGCACAGCAGGTTTCCCCGGAGGTGGTCTATCACTCCTACGCCCTTTTGCGGCGTGGCGAGCACAAGTGGGATGGGTGGTACGACGTCCTGCTGGCCAACGGCCGTCCGCTGCGGACCTTCGTGCGGGTGCCCTCCCGCGAGGGGCTCGACGACCCGGAGCTGGCCTGTCAGGCTGCCGAGATCCTGGCCCAGTGGGATCTGAAGGCGCCTGCATCCATCACCCGGCCCTGAAATGAAGAGTCTGCGCCGGCAGGCCGCGCCGGTGGCCTGGCGTCTTGCGGGGATGGCTGTGTGCGCCAGCCTTCCCCTTGCGGCGCAGGCGGCGGTCTATAAGTGCGTCGAGGAGGGGCGGGTGGTGTTTGCCGACCGGCCCTGTGCCTACGTGCATCCGTCCGGCCCCCAGGCGGTGCCCCAGCCGCCCGCTGCCCGGGCGCAGCGGGCCGAGCTGCCCCCGCCCGCCCAACTCCGCCCGGCCCGGCGCTGAGCCCGCCGGCAAGGGAGCGCCGGGCGGCCCCGGCTTTCCTGCTGCCCCTCCAGGGGCCTTCCCTCAGATCACCAGCTGGGTTCCCAGCTCCACCACCCGGTTGTTCGGGATCTTGAAGAAGTCGGTGGCGCTGGTGGCGTTCTTCGACATGAAGGCGAACAGGCGCGCCCGCCACGGGTTGATCCGCCGCCCCAGCACGCCGGGGATCACCGTCTCGCGGGACACATAAAAGGTGGTCTCCATCATCTCGAAGGGCTCGCCGAAGCGCTTGCACTGCTCGAGGGCGAGGGGGATGTCCGGGTCTTCCATGAAGCCGTAGCGGATCACGATGCGCATGAAGCCCTTCTCCATGCGGTGCAGGTAGAGCCGGTCGAAGTCGTTGACGTAGGGCGTGTCGGTGGTCTCGACGGTCACCAGCGCCACCCGCTCGTGCAGGATCTGGTTGTGCTTGAGGTTGTGCAGCAGCGCGGCGGGCACGCCTTCCTTCGAACTCGTCATGAACACCGCGGTGCCGCTGACCCGGTGGATGTCGCTGCCGATCGCCGGCAGGAAGGCGGACATCGGGATGCCCTGCTTGGCGAGCTCACGGCGC
>RRZT012528717.1_pt1 | contig 11019 bp, 10 predicted proteins | sample 2165551 | NCBI WGS metagenome assembly RRZT01 (sample SAMN10456910, study PRJNA506462) | wastewater metagenome | biome: wastewater; feature: sludge; material: wastewater sludge; isolation source: wastewater sludge with Escherichia coli K12::gfp cells carrying plasmid... | place: USA: Moscow, Idaho...
ACGTTGGCCTCGATGAACACCGGGACGCCGTCGCGCACGATGATGTCGGTGCGCGACAGGTGCCGCAGACCCAGCCACCCGTGCACGGTGAGCGCCATGTCGGCGCACGCCTGGGCGACGTCGTCGTCGAGGTTGGCCGGAATGGTGAACCGGGTTTCGCCTGCGGTGTAGCGGGCTGTGTAGTCGTAGACGCCCGAGTTCGGGTGGATGCCGATCGCCGGCAGCGCGACCGGGCCGTCGCCGGTGTCGATCACCCCGACCGCGACCTCCTCGCCCACGATGAACTCCTCGACCACCACGACGTCGCCGTAGCTGTAGGCGGCCACGATCGCCCCCGGCAGCTGGGCACGGTCGTCGACGCGGGCGCAGCCCAGCGCTGACCCGCTGCGGGCCGGCTTCACCATCAGCGGCATCGACATGTTGGCGACCAGGGCGTCCAACAGCTTCGCGGCACCCAACTCGCGGAACATGTCGTGCGGCAGGGCGCGCTGACGCGGCGTCCGGACGCCGGCGCGGGCCACCAGCGGGGTGCAGACCGCCTTGTCGAACGCGGTGCGCACCGCCGGTGCGAACGAGCCGACGAACGGCGCGTCAAGGATCTTCAGCACCTCGTGCAGGCTGCCGTCCTCGCCGGCGCCTCCGTGCATCACGGGGAACACCACCGGGTTCGGCGTGCTCGCCAACAGGTCGATGAAGCCGGCGGTCAGGTCGGACTCGACCACCGTGTGGCCCTGCTCGCGCAAGGCCTGGGTGACGCGGCGTCCGGAACGCAGGGACACGTCGCGCTCGTGGCTGAGCCCTCCGGAGAGGACGACGACGGTGAAGTCGGCAGCGGCAGGTTCGCTCATCGTGGTTGCCCTTACGTGATGTCGGGTGCGGGCCCGGTGGTGATGTCGCGGCCGGAGCGCAGCGGCGAATCCGTGCCGAGACCGAACATCTGGTGCATCTCGAGCTCGTCGTGCAGCACCTCGCCGAGGCGGCGGGTGCCCTCGATGATGCGCTCGGGGGTCGGGAAGCAGAACGACAGGCGCATGTTTCGCGACCCGAAGCCGTCGGCGTAGAACGCGGTGCCCGGCACGTACGCCACCCGCGCCGACACGGCTCGGGCGAGCAGCGCCTGGGAGTCGAGCCCCTCGGGGAGGGTGACCCACACGAAGAAGCCGCCGTTGGGGACGGTCCAGGTGGTGCCCTTCGGCATGTGTTCGGTCAGGCCCTGCAGCATCGCGTCGCGTCGCGCCCGGTACATGTCGCGGAAGCTGGCGATCTGCTCGCGCCAGTCGAACTGCTCCAGGTAGGCCGCCACCGCGTACTGCGAGAACACCGGCGGCGACAGGGTCGACGACTCCTGCGCCAGCACGAGCTTCTCGCGCACGGCGTGCGGTGCCAGCGCCCAGCCCAACCTGAAGCCGGGCGCGAACGTCTTGCTGAACGTGCCCAGGTAGACGACGTTCTCGTCGAACGACCGCATGGCCGGGATGGGGTCACCCTCGAGGGTCAGCAGCCCGTAGGGGTCGTCCTCCACAATGAGGACGCCGAGCTCGTTGGCGATGTCGACGATCTGCCGGCGGCGCTCGAGCGGCTGGGTGATGCCGGCGGGGTTGTTGAAGTTCGGGATCGTGTAGAGGAACTTCACCTGCTTGCCCGCGGCACGGACGGCCGCGACAGCCTCGGCGAAGGCCTCGGGGACGAGCCCGTTCTCGTCCATGGCGACGTGGTGGATGTCGGCCTGGTAGGCGCGGAACGTGCCCAGCGCACCCACGTAGCTCGGCGCCTCGACGAGAATGACGTCGCCCGGGTCGCAGAACGTGCGGGTGATCAGGTCAAGGGCCTGCTGGGAGCCGACGGTGATCACCACGTCGTCGGGATTGGCGTGGATCCCCTCTTCGGTCATGTACTCGACGATCAGTTCGCGGATGAACAGCTCACCCTGCCCCGAGCCGTACTGCATCGCCTGGGTGCCCTTCTCGGCGACCATCTTCGCCAGCGCCTGACCCAGGTCGGCGCGCGGCAGGTCGGCGATGTTGGGCATGCCGCCGGCGAGCGAGACCACCTCGGGTCGGTTCGCGACGGAGAAAAGAGCTCGAACGGCCGACACCTGCAACCCGTGGGTGCGTTCCGCATACAGGTCGACAAAGGGGTCGAGGCTGGTGTCGCGACCCCTGCGCTGGATTGAGCTCACCGGAATAGACTGCCACCGTTGCCCGGGTCCACCAAAGGAGGCGCTCGTGCGGTCGGTGCACGCCATCTCGGCCAGCGAGCTGCGCACGCTGGCCTGTCCGTGGTGCGGCCGGGCCGCCGGGGGCGCCTTCGGCTACCAGGCGGTGCGCGACGGGAGGGTGATCGGCGTCCTGACGTTGGGCGAGCCCAGTTCGGACGCCATGCTGCCCAGCGGGTCGGTGGTGGTGTCGACGCTGTGGATCGTGCCCGATGAGGTGGGGGAGCGGGTCGCCACTCAGCTTCTGGAGCGGGCCTGCGCGAAGTCTCTGGTCATCGGACGCCGCTGGGTCGTCGCCGAGGCCCACGACGGGCCGGCTGACTGCCGCCACCCCGATGAGGGCTGGCTCGAACGCGTCGGCTTCGTCGAGCATGTCCGCCGTCGGCAGTGGCGCCTCGACCTGCGGCGGACGGCGCCGGTGGCCGGCTTCCTGCGCACCACGGCCGAGGCGTTGCGCCGCCTGCTCGGCGGTGATGGACGCCCCGCGCCCGCGAGCCGCAGCCGCTCGGCCGACGGGGTCTGAGGCGCGGCGTCCACGCCGTCAGACGACCCCCGCCAGCAGCCTCCTGTGCAGGGACGCCGCCGCCTCGGTCACCGATTCGGGAAGCGTCTGCGCCGACGTCACCTCGGCGCGGTGGCCGCCGCCGGCCCACACCGACGGTGCCGGCTGCAGCTGAGCCAGCAGGTCGGCAATGCGGCTCGCGTGCGCGGCCGCCGCCGAGGAGTGGACGCCGATCACCGCCACCCGCGGATGCCGCTCGACCGCGGCCCGCACCCACCCGTCAGCCGGCAGGTCGGCGCCCAGGTAGGCCACCGCCGCCCCCAACCGCCTCAGGCAGGTCGCGAAGCAGAACAGGGCGATCTCGTGCCGTTCGTTCTCGGGGAGCCCGACGAGCACGAGCGGTCCGGAGGTGTCAGAGGCCGCCCGGTCGAACTCGGCCGCGATGGCGCGCATCAGCCCGGCGCTGGCGAAGTGCTCCTGGACGACGTCCAGGCGGCCCTGCGCCCACGCGTCACCGAGGCGTTCGATCTGCGGCAGGATCCAGCCGGCGGCCACCTCCTCGAACGTGCCCTGCGTGAAGGCGTGGGCGATCACGGCGTCCAGGCGTGCGGGATCGAGGCTGGACGCCGCCAGTTCGAGGGCGTCACCGGCGGCGTCCGGGCGCTCGCTGGACTCCGGACGCGGCGCGGGCAGCGGCGTCCGGGACACCACGAGCGCGGCGCGCGAGGCCGGCGTCCCCGACCCCACCAGCGCAGCCATCTGGCGCAGCAGGTCGAGCTGGGCGTCGTCGTAGAGCCGGTAGCCGCTGGGGGAGCGCTCGGGGCGAACCACCGCGTAGCGTCGCTCCCACACGCGCAGGGTCGCCTCGGTGACGCCGGTGAGCGTCGCCACCTGCTTGACCGTGTACACGGCGCCCACCTCCTTCCGGCCATCCCCTGCCGCAGGCTAGCAACAGCGTGGACAAACGTTGAACGCGTCCATCTTGATTCTGGTCGTCGCCTGACGTTAGTGTCGCATCAAGATTGAACAAACATTGGACATTGATGACGAGAGATTCGGCGCGACCCGACGCCAACCGGCAGTCGCCCCCGCGAGACGATGTGGTGCTGCTCGACGACAGCGGCACCCCGGTCGGGCGTGCCGATCGTGTGGAGGTGCACACGGCGTCCACCCCGCTCCACCTCGCCTTCTCGACGTACCTGTTCAATGCCCGCGGCGACGTGCTCATCACCCGGCGAGCGCTCGGCAAGCTCACGTGGCCCGGCGTGTGGACGAACTCGTGCTGCGGCCACCCGCGTCCCGGCGAGGCGATCGAGGACGCCGCCCGCCGCCGCATCCGGGAGGAGCTCGGCCTGCACGTCGGTCCGCTGACCCCGCTGGTGCCCGACTTCCGCTACCGGGCCGTCGACGCGTCCGGCATCGTCGAGAACGAGATCTGCCCTGTCTTCGCCGGCTTCGTCGCCGACGAGCAGCCCACCGTCGACCCCGACGAGGTCGCCGAGTGGGCCTGGGTTCCGTGGGACGCCCTGTTCGCCGCCGTCACCGCGACTCCCAGCGTCTACAGCCCGTGGGCGGCTCTGCAGGTGCCGCTGATCGGACGCCCCCACCCGTCGGTGCATCCGCGCGAGGCACCCGAGGCCGACCTGGAGGCGGCCGTCACCGACGTCGACTCGTTGCTGCGCGCCGAGATCGAGGCGCTGGGCACCGAGTGGGCCCGCTACGTCGGTGGCGTCGGGCTCGACGTTCTGCCCGCCGACCTGCCGCACTGGCTCGGCGACCTGGTGATCGGACGCGGCAAGCGGCTGCGCGTCGCCATGGCCTACTGGGGGTTCATCGCCGCTGGCGGCGTCCACGGTTCGGCTGGCTACCGGCACGTCGTCCGCTTGGCCGCCGCCCTCGAGACCTTGCACCTGTTTGCGCTGGTGCACGACGACGTGATGGACGAGGCGGACTCGCGGCGGGGGCGTCCGGCCGCCCACGTGGAGGCGTCGGGCTGGCACCGCGACGCGGACGCGGCGGGTGAGGCCGACGCATTCGGGGTCAACCTCGCCATCCTGATCGGCGACCTCGCCCACGCCCTGGCCGATCGGCTCGTCGACGGGCTGCCGCTGCCGATGCGCGACGTCTGGTACCAGCTCGCGATGGAGCTCATCGCCGGCCAGCGCGCCGACCTGACCGGCGCCGCAGCCGGACGCCGCGATCGCGCCCACGCTGAGCACGTCGCCCAGGCCAAGTCGGGTCGCTACTCCGTGACCCGGCCCCTGCAGCTCGGTGCGCTGGCCGCAGACGCTCCCGCCGAGGCGATGGCGGCGCTGCTGCAGTACGGGCACCACCTGGGCCGGGCGTTCGCGCTGCGCGACGACGCCCTCGGCGTCTGGGGCGACCCGGCCATCACCGGCAAGCCGGCCGGCGACGACCTGCTCGAAGCCAAGGCCACCGTCGTGTTGTCCATCGCCGAAGACCGGCTCGCCGGCGAGGACGCCGCCCTCCTCGAGCGGGTCGGCACACCCGACTTCACCCGCGACGACGTCGACGCCCTGGCCGCCGCGCTGCGCGCCGCCGGCGTCGAGGACGAACTGGAAGGGATCATCGCGGACGCCCTCGACGCTGCCCTGGCGTCCCTCGACGTGCCGGGACTGGATCCGGCCGGCGCCGACGGCCTCCGGAACACGGCGCGGGCGATCGCGTGGCGGGAGGCGTGATGCGCCACGTCGTGGTGGTCGGCGCCGGGCTGTCAGGACTGGCGTCCGCGCTGCACCTGGCCGGCGCCGGGCACCGGGTGACGGTGATCGAGCGCGAGGCGGTGCCGGGCGGACGCAACGGCGTTCTCGAACGGGACGGCTTCCGGTTCGACACCGGCCCGACCGTGTTCACGATGGTGCCGCTGCTGGAGGAGGCCTTCCGCGCAGTCGGGCGCACGGCGTCCGACTACGTGGAGCTGCGCCCGCTCGACCCGGCCTACCACGCGTTCTTCGCCGACGGCTCCCGCCTGCTGGTCCGCTCGGGCCACGAGGCGATGCGGGCCGAGATCGCGTCGCAGTGCGGCTCCAAGGACGCCGCCGCTTTCGACCGGTTCGTGGTGTGGCTCAAGGCGCTCAACGATGTCGAGCTGCCGCACTTCATCGACGCCAACTTCAACAGCCCGCTCGACCTGCTGCGCTCACCCATGGCCGCGCTGAAGCTGCTGCGGCTCGGCGCCTTTGGACGCCTCGGCCCGGCCGTCGCCCGCCGGTTCGACGACGAGCGGCTGCACCGCGTGTTCAGCTTCCAGGCCATGTACGCCGGCCTCGCCCCCGACCAGGCCCTCGCCCTCTACGCCGTCATCACTTACATGGACTCCGTCGAGGGCGTCTGGTTCCCACAAGGGGGAATGCACGCCGTGCCGCGTGCGATGGCGCGGGCGGCGTCCGATGTGGGCGTCGAGTTCCGCTACTCGACCACCGTCGAGAGCGTCACCCGGACGCCAGGTGGCTCGGCGTCCGGGGTGCGGCTCGCCGACGGCGAGCTGGTGAGCGCGGACGCCGTCGTGGTGACCGCCGACCTGCCGGTGGCCTACGAGCGGCTGCTGCCCGGGGTGACCGCACCGCGTGCGGCACGGACGGGCAGCTTCTCGCCGAGCGCGCTGGTGTGGCACGTCGGCGTCCGGGGCGAACTGGCAGCGCAGACCGGCCACCACAACATCCACTTCGGCGAAGCCTGGGCGGGCGCATTCGACGACCTGCTGGTGCGCGGCGTCCCGATGAGCGACCCCTCGCGGTTCGTCGCCGTGCCGTCGCTCGACGACCCCGGCGCCGCCCCCGCCGGGCACCACACCCTGTACGTGCTCGAGCCGGTGCCGAACCTGCACGTCGGACGCCTCGACTGGTCCACCGAAGGCCCTCGGCTGCGGGAGCGGATCCGCGAGTTCCTCGCCGGCTTCGGCTACCCGGTCGACGTGGTCACCGAAGAACTGGTCACGCCCGCCGACTGGCAGCGCAGCGGGCTGGCCGCCGGCACCCCCTTCGCGCTGGCCCACACGTTCGGCCAGACCGGGCCGTTCCGCCCGCGCAACGTCGACCGCCGCGTGCCCGGTTTGGTGTTCGCCGGGTCGGGCACGACGCCGGGCGTCGGCATCCCGATGGTGCTGATCTCGGGCAAGCTGGCCGCCCAGCGGGTGCAGGAGGTGCTGCGATGACCGGACGCGGTGCGCCCGACGGCGCGGACGCCCTGGCCATCGGCTACCGGCGGGCGGCCGAGCTGACTCGCCAGCACGGCACCACCTACTACTGGGGGGCACGGTTGCTGCCGAAGGAGCAGCGGCGTGACGTGTTCGCCGTCTACGCGCTGTGCCGACTGGCCGACGACATCGTCGACGAACCCGAGAAGGTCGAGCCGGCCGACACCGGCGTGCCGGCGACCGGGACGCCGGCCGAGCGGCTGGCCGCCTTCCGGGCCACGTTCTTCGAGGCGCTCGCCGCCGGCGGGTCAGACCGGCCGGTGATGGCGGCGATCGTCGACAGCATCCGGCGCCGCGGCACAGACCCCGAGTGCTTCGAGCGGTTCTTCGACGCCATGGCCGCCGACCTCACCCGCACGACCTGGGCGACGTGGGAGGAACTGCGCGACGGCTACATGGAAGGCTCAGCCGCCGTCATCGGCGAGATGATGCTGCCAGTGCTGGAGCCGCGGAACTGTATTGCGCGCGCATCGGCCCGGGCGCTCGGCAACGCCTTCCAGCTCACCAACTTCCTGCGCGACGTCGACGAAGACCTCGACCGGGGTCGGGTCTATCTGCCACAGGCCGACCTCGCCCGACACGGCGCCGACCCGCACCTGAGGCGGGTCACCCCGCAGTGGCGGTCGATGATGGCCGAGCAGGTCGCCCGCAACCGCGTCCTGTACGCCGAGGGCCAGCGCGGCCTCGCCATGCTGCCTCCGGCGTCCCGCCGCTGCGTCGGCACCGCGCTGGTGCTGTACAGCCGCATCCTCGACCGCATCGAGGCAGCCGACTACGACGTGTTCTCCGGGCGCATCCGGGTGCCCGACCGCGAGAAGGTTGCCGTGGCCCTCAGGGCCGTGACGGTTGGCGTCCCGGTTCGGGATTTCGTGGCCTGAGCGGGCCCAGCAGGCCGCGGATCGGGACCGTCCAGACGTCCTCGCCGGCCACGCCCCACCGTGCCAGCAGCGTGTTGGCTGCCAGGATGCCGGTGGTCGCGGCGCGCTCCATCAGCGCGACGGGATGGCCGCAGCGCACCCAGTCGCCGGCCAGCACGAGGGCGTCCAGGGGCGTCTCGACGCCGGGGCGGTCGTTCCAGCGGTCGGGTCCGATCAGGGTGCAGTCGTCGCGGATCAGCACCTCCCGGGCGACCTCGCCGGCGTCCGCGGTCTCGGGGAAGATGCGGTGCAGCTCGGCGATGAGGCGGTCGACGACGGACGCCGCGGCGTCAGGGTCGGTGATCGTGGTCGGGTCGCACGCGTAGGCGTGCAGCTCGACGACCGAGCCGCCGTGCTCGGCGGCCCATTCGGCCGCCCCCTGCTCGAACCGCTCCAACACCGACACGTTGTCGAGCGGGCCGTAGCCCGACGTGCCGACGAAGGCGGGACGACTGGCGTCCACGGGGCGGTCGAGCCAGATCCGCACCACCGTGAACGGGGGAGCGTTGACGGTGCCGGCGACGCGGCGCTGCCAGTCGGTGAGGTCGGGGTCGGACGCCGTGGGCAGGCCGGCGATGAGCGCGCGGGCGGCGCGCGGGTCGGCGGCGAGGACGACGGCGTCGAAGGGCTCGGCGGTGCCGTCGGTGGTGACGGAGGCGTGATCGCTCCTGGCGCTGACGGCGTCGACGGTGACACCGGTGCGGATGTCGACGCCGAGCCCGATCAGGTAGCGACCCAGCGGCGCCCACAGCACCGTGTCGTAGTCGTCGTCGGGCACGTCGAACAGCAGCCCTTCGGCCGATCCGAGGAAGTAGGTGTGGAACATCGCCACCAGTTCGCCGGCCCCGAATTCGCGCGGATCGGCGAAGAACGAGCGGGCGAACACCTCGAGGGCGAGGTCGCGGGCGGCGTCCGGGAAGCGGAGCCGGTCGAGGAAGTCGGCGGCCGACTCGCCGTCGTAGGCGGCGTAGGTGTCGGGGAACCGGACGCGCATCAGTTCCAGCGCGGCCGGCACGTTCACCTTGGCGAGGGTGGTCGCGGTGAATGCGGGGCTGCGGGCGACGAACTGCAGCACCGAGAAGGGCGGCGTCCGGCACAGCCCAGTGAACGAGTCGCGCATGCCGTCGGGACGCTGCAGCGGGTAGTCGGCGACCGGGACCAGGAACCCGAGGCCGGGGTCGAGGCGTCCGAGCAGGCCGCGCAGGTTGTAGTACTGCCGGAAGAACGCGTGGAAGCCGCGGCTCATGGTGCGGCCGTCGGGCAGCGGCCAGGCGGCGACGCGTCCGCCGAGCCGGTCGCACGCCTCGAACAGCGTCACCCGGACGCCGCGCTCGGCGAGCACCGCCGACGCGGCCAGGCCGGCGATGCCGCCGCCGACGATCGCGACGGAGCGGGATTCTGTGGCGCGGCGGAGTCCGGTGGGGGCCGGGTGGCGGACGGCGCGGCGGTCGCGGCGGGTCATCGGGGCTCTCTTGTGGGGTCGGGGTTGGGGGCCAGGTGGTCGGGGCGGCGGGCCACCCAGGTGTGCAGGACGCCGCGCTGCCAGCCGGACGCCGTCCGGTGCGCCACGTCGCTGAACCCTGCCTGCTGCAGGCGGTCGGCGAAGGCGTCCACCGACTCGAAGTCGTGCGCGCTGCGCCACAGGTACCGGTAGAGCCCTGGGTTGCGGTCGAGCAAGACGCCGAGCGGGATGATCACGCCGTGACACACGGCGTCCCAGACGCGCGAGGCGCGGGCGTTGCCCGCGATCGAGTAGTCCTGCGCGACGAGCCAGCCGCCGGGGCGCAGCCGCTCGAACACCTCCGCGAGTGCCCGGTCGCGGTCGGCGTCCGGGACGTTGCGGAACAGGTAACAGGCGAGGACGCCGTCGTGGCCGCCGGCCACGGCGTCCGGTTCGAGGGCGCCGATCACGCCGCGGGTGAACCGGACGCGCTCGGGCCAGCTCTTGCGGCGGGCTTCGGCGAGCATGCCGTCGGAGGCGTCGACGCCGACGATGTCGGCGTCGGGGAGGACGGCGTCCAGAAGGGCGCGGGTGGACGCCCCGGACCCGCAGGCGAGGTCGAGGAATGATGAGCGGCGGCGGGGCCCGACGCGCGCGACGAGCGCGCGAGCGGCTAGGGACAGCTCGCGGTGGTAGCCGGGGTTGAGCCCGACCAGCAGGTCGTAGCGGCCCGCGCCGCGGTCGAAGGCGTCGGTGGTGGTCACGGGCGGGTGGCCTCCCGGGTTCGTGAGCGGCGTCCGAGGTGGACCCAGATCAGCATGGTGAGGGTGACCATCGACCAGCCGAAGCCGAAGTCTTCGATCGGGATGTCCCAGGGCCAGCGCACGCCGGCGTGGTGGGCGGGGTTGTAGAGCACGATCGGGTCGGAGAGCTTGGTCAGCCACCCGTCGACGAGCACCTGGAACGCGAAGACGATGGCCATCGAGACCCAGTAGCGGGCGGTGGTGAGGATGCCGGTGCGCAGCCAGAACAGCTCGACGGCGATCACTGCGAGCACCGAGATGACGGTGAGGACGGTGTACTCAGGCATGGCGGCCGTCGGTGGGGGCGGGGTCGGGCGCCGGGTGGCGTGCCGGGTCGGCTACGGGGTCGGGGGAGCGGCGCAGGGCGCGGCGTCCGAGCTGGAAGACGTAGCCCACCGCGCCGTAGGTGAGCAGCCCGCAGATGGGGATGACGATGAAGAAGACGAGCTCCTCCAGCGGCATGGGGCCCAGCATGATGCCGGTCGTGAAGCGTGGGCTGTACGACCAGTGGTCACGGACGATGCCGACGATGTCCCAGATGACGAACACGATGACCACGGGCGCGAGGGCCAGCAGGAGCCGCAGCGGTTGCCGGTAGACCCGGGCCCGGAGCACGAACTCCAGCGGGAGGGTGATCAGCAGACAGCCGGCCATCAGGGCCAGGTACTGCCACGTGTCCGGGATCACGCATTCACCCTAAACGTTGGACAAAGTCTCGACAAGGTGAGGGTCTGCCAGCAGGGTTCTTACGCCGTCGATGCGCTGGCGCCTGGTGGATCGCGTGCATCAACTGACGCCTCGAGCGGACTGATCGGGCTAGTGGCCCCCATGTCAGTGTGACGCCCGCCCGCGCTGCCGGGAGCGGCCATGACGCCAGCCGGCGCCGCGTGAGAGCCAGTCGTGAACTTTTATCCCTCAAGGCTAT
>RRZT011613543.1_pt1 | contig 11015 bp, 10 predicted proteins | sample 2165551 | NCBI WGS metagenome assembly RRZT01 (sample SAMN10456910, study PRJNA506462) | wastewater metagenome | biome: wastewater; feature: sludge; material: wastewater sludge; isolation source: wastewater sludge with Escherichia coli K12::gfp cells carrying plasmid... | place: USA: Moscow, Idaho...
GAGGACGCCGATCATGGGGCGTCGCCCGAGCTGGGACTCCTCCTTGCCGTCGACAAGGGCCTGGACGAGGGCCTTGCGGTCCTCTTCGCTCGCCCCGGTCGTGTGGCGCTCCTCGATGGTCTCGGTGTCCGGCATGAGCGTCTTGGCCCAGTGCACGGCGCCGAGACCGATGCCGAGGAGGCTGAGACCCATCCCCAGGCCGAGCAGCAGGTTGAGGATGCTGACGTGGCCGAAGAAGGGGAAGAAGAAGAGCTGCTCCGGGCGGAACATGAAGTAGGCGACGACGAAGAGCACCGTGCCGAGCACCGAGAGCGTGAAGAGGGCCAGGACCTGTCGCTCGGCGCGCTTGGCTGCCTTGGGGTCGACGTCCGCGTGACGCGGCTGGTGCGGCGGGAGGCCCGGGTTCTCGAAGTGGGCCGGCAGGCCCGAACCCTCGACGTGGCCGTGATCCAGGCTCACGGCGCCGGCGCCGAAACCGGCGTCACCGTGGCCAGCGGCAGGGCCGTCCGACCCGTGGCCCGGCACCTGCGGCGGTGTCGCGCTGTCGTTCATCTCGTCGTTCCTTCTCGGGTCGGGTCAGCGGGGACTGAGGCTCGCATGCGATCACGCAGCCTTGCGGCCGAGCCACACGGCCGCACCGATCATGATCGGGAGGCCCAGGAGCCAGAGGAAGAAGCCGTCACCGACGGGGCCGAAGCTGCCCAGGGCGTTACCGCCCGGGTTCTCCTGCTTGTCCAGGTCGTGCAGGAACGCGATGACGTCCCGCTTGGCCTCGGGGCTGAGGTTGGTGTCGGCGAAGACCGGCATGGACTGCGGCCCGGTGACCATCGCCTCGTAGATGTGCTTGCCCTCGATGTTGTCCAGCTGCGGGGCGTACTTGCCGCGCGTCAGGGCGCCGCCGGAGCCGGCGAAGTTGTGGCACATCGCGCAGTTGACGCGGAAGATCTCGCCACCCTTGGCGACATTGCCGCCCTGACCGCTGGCGTACTTGGCGTCCGGCACGGCCGGGCCGGGGCCCAGCGTGTCGACGTAGGCGGCGATCTGGTCGATCTGGGTCTGGTTGAACATCACGGGGAACGTGCGCTTGGCCTGGACGCCCGGCGCCGCGAGCGGCATGCGGCCGGTGCCCATCTGGAAGTCGACGGCCGCCGCGCCGACGCCGGCCAGCGTCGGGCCGTCGGGCGTGCCCTGGCCGTTCATGCCGTGGCAGGTCGCGCAGTTGGCCAGGAACATCCGGCGGCCGGTCTCGAGGTCGGCGGCAGTCGTCACGCGCGTCCCGGCATCGGCCTTGGGGGTGAAGAGCGTGTAGAGCCCTCCGGTGGCGAAGAGTCCGATGAGGAGGAGGACGACGAGCGCGGCCGGGTGGCGGCGACGGGCTGCGAGTGCGTTCACGGGGCAATCCTTGGCGTCGGGAGCGGGCTGGTCATGAGGTCCATGAGGCTCGATCGAACTACTTCAGGATGTAGATCGTTGCCCAGAGGGCGATCCACACGACGTCGACGAAGTGCCAGTAGTAGGAGGTGACGATCGCACCGGTGGCCTGGCGGTGGGTGTAGGTGCGGGCCGTGAACGTGCGCCCGATGATGAAGAGGAAGGCGACCAGACCACCCGCGACGTGGATCGCGTGGAAGCCGGTCGTCATGTAGAAGGCGGAGCCGTAGGCGTTGCTGTAGAGCGTCACCCCGTGCATCGTCAGCTCGGCGTACTCGAAGACCTGGCCGGCGACGAAGATGCCACCGAAGATGTAGGTCAGGACGTACCACTCGCGCATGCCCCAGCCGCGCAGGTCGAACAGGCCGCCGACGCGGGAGCCGCGGCCCTGCTCCGCGCGGTGCACCCCGAGCTGACACCACACCGAGGAGATCACGAGGATCAAGGTGTTGAGCGTCGCGAAGGTGACGTTGAGCTTGGGGGTCTCCATCGCCCAGAGATCCGGGCGCACGGCCCGCAGGGTGAAGTAGATCGCGAAGAGCCCGGCGAAGAACATGAGCTCGCTGGACAGCCACACGATGGTGCCGACCGCGGCCATGTTGGGTCGGGTCACCGGGCCATGACCCGGGATGGTCCCGGAATGGCCGGAGTGTCCCGAGTGCCCGGAGTGCCCCGGCGGACTGACGTGAGGTGAAGATACGGTCGCCACGAGCGCCATTATGGTCATAAGTCGAGGCCGATGTGCCATTGGGGTCGCATTGAGACGTTGCGGTCCGGTGACTTTCGGGCGGTCCCCGCACGGATCGGCCTCCCGGACGCGGCACTGCGCCGGGCTCGTGGACGTTGCTCTTCGGCGTGTCGCGAGGCGGGCCGTCCATCGGCGGTCCGGGTCGGTAGGATCCGTCCCATGAGTGCAGCCCCCAGCACGGCCGGTGCCGCCCCGGGTGACGGCCCTTCGCAGGAGCAGCGCGGCGCGGCCCCGGCCCACAGCGTCAGCATCCTCCTCTACAGCAGCGACGTGGCGACGCGTGACGCGGTGCGGATGGCCGTGGGCCGTCGGCCGAGTCGCGACGTCCAGGTCGAGTCCTGGCACGAGTGCGCGACGTCGGACGCCGTCGTCGCCGCCGCGGCCGGTGGTCGGTACGACATCCTCGTCCTCGATGGGGAGGCCACGCCCTATGGCGGCCTGGGGCTGTGCCGCGAACTGAAGCACTCGATCTACGAGTGCCCGCCGGTCATCGTGCTCACCGGGCGCCCGCAGGACGCGTGGCTCGCCTCGTGGTCCTACGCCGACTATGCGGTGTCCCACCCGCTCGACCCGCTGGCGATGGCCGGCGCGGTGGCCTCGGTGGCGCGCGGGCTCTACACGCCGCAGTCGCCTGCCGGAGCCGGTCCGGTGGGCTCCGGCTCGCCCGTTCGCTGACGTGGGGCTCGCCTCCGTCGACGGTGGCAGCCGCGAATCGGCCGATCCCCAGGGTCGACCCGCTGCGCCGACCGGGTGGCCGGACGTCCTGAGCGCGCTCCTGCGCGGAGCGGATCTCGACGCTGTGTCCGCAGCGTGGGCGATGGACGAGATCATGTCCGGCGAGGCGACGCCGTCACAGGTGTCCGGCTTCCTCATGGCCTTGCGGGCCAAGGGTGAGACCAGCGCCGAGATCCGGGCCATCGCCGACGTGATGCTCGCCCACGCGCATCGGATCCACGTCGAGGGGCCGAGCATCGACATCGTCGGGACCGGTGGTGATCGGGCCCAGACCGTGAACATCTCCACGATGTCCGCGCTCGTCGCGGCCGCCGCCGGGGTGCGTGTGGCCAAGCACGGCAATCGCGCCGCCTCCTCGAAGTCCGGGACCGCCGACTGCCTCGAGGCGCTCGGGATCGACCTCGGACTGCGCCCGGAGGAGGTGGAGGAGGTCGTCGCCGACGCCGGCATCACGTTCTGCTTCGCCCAGACCTTCCACCCCGCGATGCGTCACGTCGCGATCCCGCGGCGCGAGCTCGGCGTGCCGACCGTCTTCAACGTGCTCGGGCCGCTGACGAACCCGGCCGAGCCGACCTTCGCCGCGATCGGTGTCGCCGACCCCCGCATGGCTCCGCTCGTCGCCGGCGTGCTCGCCGAGCGCGGGCAGCGAGCAGCCGTCTTCCGCGGCGATGACGGACTCGACGAGGTGACCGTCTCGACGACGACGACGGTCTGGTGGGTCGACGGGGGACAGGCCTCGACATTCACCGTGTCTCCCCAGGAGCACGGGGTCCACCTCGCACCGCTGGAGACCCTTCGTGGGGGCGACGGCGCGCACAATGGTCAGGTCGTGCTCGATGTCTTCGCCGGCGTGACCGGGCCGATCCGCGACGCCGTGCTTCTCAACGCGGGCATCGCCCTGGCGGTCGCCGGTGGAGCTCCGGTGAAGGACCAGGCGGACTTCGATGCGGCCCTGCGCGCCGGGATGTCCCGCGCGGCGCAGGCGATCGACGGCGGCCTGGCGCGAGCGACCCTGGACCGGTGGCGCGACACCACAGTGGCCGTCGCCGCTCGACGCACCAACTGACGTTCCATCAGCCGACGTCGCATCGACGACGCAGTGGCTGGTAAGCGGTCGCGGTCCGTCGATCACGGTCCGTCGATCGCGGTCAGTCGAGGCCGATCGCGAAGGCTGCTTCGAGGTCGTGTCGGCTGTACGTGCGGAACGAGATGTGCGTCTGGGTCGCGGTGACACCGGGAGTCTTGTTGATGCGGTCGGCGATCACGTCGGCCAGCTCATCGTGCTCGCGCACTCGCACCATCGCGATGAGGTCGGCGCCCCCGGTGACGGAGTACACCTCGCTCACGCCTTCGAGCTCGGCGATCGACTGCGCCACCTCGGGGATCCGGGCGACTTCGGCGTTGATGAGGACGATGGCAGAGATCACCCGGCCACTCTAGACCGCCACCAGCCTGCCTCGCGGGTGCCGCCGGAGACGGAGCCGCCGGCGTTGCGCCGGATCGCGCGGGCCATCTCGGCCGTGGGCCCGGCCCCGTTGATCGGGCACGACCAGGTGCCGTCGAGCTCGACGAGTCGGACGCCCGGGCCCTCGAGCCAGCGCACGAGCATGTCGGTCTCCTCCGGCAGCGCGGCCGAGGCCGGCGCGGGCGCGGGGGCGACGACCTCGGCCGTGGCGATGCAGGCTCGGATCGAGGGCATCGGGTCGAGCCCGGGCGGGCTGCGCGTCGCGGCGGCCAGACGCCCGTAGCGCACGCACAGCACCTCCCAGCCGCCGGTCGGCGACCGCTTCGCCGCGACGAGGTGCGGCACCTGTGCGAGGGCGCCACTGCGCTGCGCCCGGTCGCATCCGAGGCCGAGCACGCCGAGTCGATCGCGGGCTGTCGCCGCCTCTTCGTAGCGACCGTCGTCGGACAGGGCCGACATGCGCCGGCCGAGGAGGTCGAACAGCTCGCGGGATGCTCCGGCGAGCGTCGCATCCGCGCGGGCGACGGCCAGCGCGTACGTATCGGCGATGTCGGATTCGAGGCGACAGGGCGCCAGGCATCGCTGCAGGTCGGCGAGCATGCAGGCGGAGGAGGGGGTCTTGGGCGAGAGGCGTGTCGTGCACTGCCGCAGGGGGAGGACCTCGTGGATGGCGTCCACCGCCTCCTGCGCGGCCTGCATCGACGCGAAGGGCCCGACGTAGCGCGCGCCGTCGTCGCGGACCTGGCGGACGATGGACAGCCGGGGGAAGGCCTCGCGGGTCACCTTGATCCAGGGTCGTCGGCTCGGGCGGCGCGATCGTCGGTTGAATCGCGGCTCGTGCTCGGCGATGAGGCGCAGCTCGCGGACGGCGGCCTCCAGCGCCGTCGCGCAGACGATGGGCGTCACCTCGGTGGCGAGCATGACCATCTGGGCCATGCGGCTGCGTTGTTCGGAGGCGGTGAAGTACGTGCTGACCCGACGACGGATGTCGCGCGACGTGCCGACGTAGAGCACGCGCCCGGAGTCGTCCTTGAAGAGATAGACGCCGGGTGCGGACGGGAGCCCGTGCGCCAGGTGACGCTTGCGGCGCTGGGCGTCGGTGACGCAGCTCGTGTAGCTGCTCAGCTCCTCCAGCGTGCGGACGCCGACGTTGCCGACCCGCCCGATGAGGGCGTGCAGCACGTCGACGGTGGCCCGGGCGTCGTGCAGCGCCCGGTGATCGGGCGTCTGCTGCGCGCCGAAGAGGGCCGCCAGCGAGGACAGCTTGTGATTGGGGGCCTCGTCGCGGCCGACGAGCTGGCGTGCCAGGCGCACCGTGTCGACGACCTGTGGGGCCGGCCAGGGGATGTCGAGGCGAGTCGCGGCCGCGCGGAGGAAGCCGACGTCGAAGGGGGCGTTGTGCGCCACGAGGACGGCGCCCGCCGCGAAGTCGAAGAAGCTCGGCAGCACCGCGCCGATCCGTGGCGCCCCGGCCACCATCGCGTCGGTGATCCCGGTGAGGACCGCGATGACCGCGGGGATCGGTTCCCCGGGGTTGACGAGCGTCTGGAACTCCCCGAGGACGACGCCTCCACGGACCTTGACCGCGCCGATCTCGGTGATCGCGCACTCGTGCGCGCTGCCACCGGTCGTCTCGAGGTCGACGACGACGAAGGTCACATCGCTCAGCGGCGTGCCCAGGTCGTCGAAGGTGGCCTGCACGGGCCGGAGCCGAGGCTGGCCGGCCGGTCTCGGCGACATCGTGTCACGGAGTGTCGAGGTCATGGCGTCACCGTAGGATCCACCACCGACAAGCTTCTGACCTGCATGGATGACGGTCTTAGGAACCTTGTCGGTGGTGGCCTCTAGCGTTCGGGCATGACGTCGGAACCGACGCAGCGCCCGCGACGCCTCGGCGGAGCAGCGCCCGCACCGACCCCGAACGGACACCCCGGATCCGACTCCCGGATCCATCGACCAAGGAGGCCCGCCATGATCGTGGATTGCACCACCTGCCCCGTGCGGGGCCGCGCCTGCGGCGAATGCATCGTCCCTGTCCTGCTCGACGCCCAGCCCGGGCTGCCCTTGGACGACGAGGAGCGCCGCGCCGTCGACGTCTTCGTCTCGGCCGGTCTCGTCTCGGCGCGTGAGGCCGTCTTCGCCCGGGCGATGCCGCAGCCGTGGCGCGGTCGAGCCGTCGGCTGACACCTCTGCGACGACGAGGGATCGACATGCTGGTCGCGGCCCTGCTCAGGGCGACGACGCTGCCGGGGATGATGGTGCGGTGCCTGAGTCGACCGCGTCGGGCCCGGCCCGAGGGGCGCGGGTCGTCTCGCTCCTGTGCGCGGGGGTCCTCGCCCTCGGACCGGCCCTCGCGAGCTGTTCCGGCCCTTCGGGCGACGGCACCGCTCGTGGCACCGATCGCGCCGCCGCTCGTGACACCGCCGGGCTCGCACCGACCGCAGCCGGGCCGTCCCGACCGGGTGAGCCGACGCAGGACCGTGCGCGAGGCCTTCCGCGCGACGTGGAGGCATTGCTGGAGGGGTCTGCGGCGCTGGACTGGCATCACCGATCGGTGCGTGACGACGTCGTGGTGCTGGCCGGAGGTCCGGCCGTGGACACGACGGAGATCGACCGGATCGCTCGGGAGGCGATCGGTGCGGTCGACGCGGCCTGGCGCCGGCCCTGGGCGCGGCGCGTGGTCGTGGTGGCGCCGGCCGACGCGACGCAGCTGGCGGCCGTCACCGGAGTCGGAGCGCACCGGCCTGCGTCTGCGGCGATGGCGATCACCCGACCCGGGCTCGGGGCGTTCGTCGTGCTCGACCCGACTGCCTGGTCGCAGGCGACTCAGCGGGGGCGCCGCGCGTTGCTCATCCACGAGACGGTGCATCTGGCCGTCGATTCCGGCGACGCGAGGCCTCCGGGTGCGACGGGGGCGTCACCTGCCGGGGCAGGGGAGTCGGCGTGGCTACGCGAAGGATTCGCCCAGGATGTCGCCTACCGTGCGATCGGTGCGCAGCCGCGGGACATCGCCCCCGAGCTGCTCGCCCGGATCGCCCGCGAGGGCCCGCCGGAGCGACTGCCCACCGCCTCCGACCTCGAGACGACTTCGCGATCCGAGGCGACGCAGGCCGCGCGTGACGACGCCTACGTCCTCGCCTGGTTCGCCGTGCGCACCCTGGACCGCCTCGGCGGCCCCGACGCCGTCCGCCGCTCGCAGGAGTCCGGCACCCTCGAGCTACCCGGCGTCACGTCGCAGGCCTTCGTGCGGGCCTGGCAGTCCGACCTGCGCGCCGCCGCCGCGGAGTCGCCGCGCTGATCGTCCGGGCCCGGGCGCCGGCCCGACGGAGGGGACCGGTGCTGCGGTCACCCCGGGCGACGGACAGGTGCCCTGGGCCAGCGGGCGCGGTGCCTCGGTCGGCGACCGCCGCGTCGGTGGCGTCAGTGGGCTTCTTGCGCTCGCTTCTTGGCGTTGTCGCTGTAGAGCGACTCGATGTCGGAGGCGAAGTCCTGGTAGATCTGCGGGCGCTTGAGCTTCATCGACGGGGTGAGGTGCCCGCCGGCCTCGGTGAAGTCCGTCTTCAGCACCCGGAACGCCCGGATCGACTCCGCGCGGCTCACGTCGCCGTTCGCGCGATCGATCGCCTTCTGCAGCGCGTCGTGGACATCCGGGTCCTCCAGGGCTGCCTCCACGGTCAGGCCGTCCTTGCCGTGGGCCTTGCCCCAGCCGGGCACCATGTCGGGGTCGAGGGTGAGGAGCGCGGCGATGTAGGGGCGCTGATCACCGACGACGAGGCACTGCGACACGAGCGGGTGGGCGCGCACGACGTCCTCCAGCACCGTCGGTGCGACGTTCTTGCCGCCGGCCGTGACGAGCAGTTCCTTCTTGCGGCCGGTGATGACGAGGAAGCCGTCGGCGTCGATGCGGCCGAGGTCGCCGGTGCGCAGCCAGCCGTCGTCGCTGAACGTCTCGCGCGTCGCCTCCTCCTGCCCGCGGTAGCCCCGGAAGACGCCGACACCGTGCACGAGGATCTCGCCGTCGTCGGCGATCCGGATCCCGACACCGGGCAGCGGACGCCCGACGGTCCCGATGCGGATGGCGCCGGGCACGCTGACGTTCGTCGGGGCCGTCGTCTCGGTCAGGCCGTAGCCCTCGAGCACGTAGATCCCGACGCCGCGGAAGAAGTGCCCGAGCCGGGTGCCCAGCGGGGCCCCGCCGCACACGGCGTACTCGATCTTGCCGCCCATGAGCGCGCGCAGCTTGGAGTAGACGAGCACGTCGAAGGCCTTGTGCTGCAGGCGCAGCGGGAGCGAGACCTTGCCCTCGTCCATCGCGCGGCTGTAGGTGATCGCCGTCTTGGCCGCGAGGCGGAAGAGCCGGCCCTTGCCCTCGGCCGCGAGCTTCTGGTCCGTCGCGTTGTAGATCTTCTCGAAGACGCGCGGCACGCACAGGAGGAACGTCGGCCGGAAGCTCTGCAGGTCCGGCATGAGGTTGGTGATGTCGGGGGAGTGTCCGATCCGCACCTGCTCCTTGAAGGCGAGCACCTCGATGAGGCGGGCGAGCACGTGCGCCAGGGGGAGGAAGAGGATCGTGGCGGGATCCCCCCTGAGCACCGGGCCGACCGCGGGGCCGGTGTTGTCGCACAGCTCGAGGAAGTTGCGATGCGTCAGCTCGCATCCCTTGGGGCGCCCCGTGGTGCCCGAGGTGTAGATGATCGTCGCGAGATCGTCGGGCGTCGCGGCCGTCGCCGCGCGCTCCAAGGTCTCGTCGCCGACCTCCGCGCCGGCGGCGCTCAGCTCCTCCAGCCCTCCGCCGTCGATCTGCCACACGTGCTGCAGCGCCGGCAGGTCGTCGCGGACCGAGCTGACGGTGCGGGCGTGCTCCGCCGTCTCGACGAAGAGGGCGACGGCTTCGGAGTCGGCCATGATCCAGGCGACCTGGCCCGCCGAGGAGGTCTCGTAGACCGGCACGACGACGCCGCCGGCGGTCCAGATGGCGAAGTCCAGCAGGGTCCACTCGTAGCGGGTCCGGCTCATGAGGCCGACGCGCTGGCCGGGCTCGAGACCGGCAGCGACGAGGCCCTTGGCGATCGCGTCGACCCGGTCGCTGAACTCGGCGTAGGTCACATCCCGCCAACCGTCGCCCTCGTGCACGCCGAATCCGACCTTCGCAGGCGAAGTGCGGGCGTGCTCCCGCGGCAGGTCGGCCAGATTGCCGCTGGTCCGCGACGGCACCAACGACTCGACGACGATCTCCTCCATGACACCACTCCCGGGTCGCAATGGCCCTGGAGTCGTGGTCACGACTCCGTAGGCGTTCAGTACTCGACGGTAACGCGGGGGTGGGTCCGTCGACCCGGCACCTGCCCCATTCGTCTCCGTACCTTGATCTTCCCTGATCGTGGCTGCGGCCGGGCACGGCGGTGTCCTGTGCATCGGTGTTCTGTGCATCGGGCGGTCCCACCGTCGATCGCAGGCCGGCAGCCAGGGGCGGCCCGGAGCGTGGCCGGTGGGCTGCGTGCCGGTAGCGTTCTCGCCATGCCTGAGCACACCGAATCCTCCGTCTTCATCGATGCTCCCGCCGACGCGGTCCTCGACGCGATCGCCGACCTCGAGGCGTACCCGTCGTGGGTCAAGGGGCTGGCGTCGGTCCGCGTCCTCACGCAGGACGAGGGCTGGGCCGACGAGGCGGAGTTCGTGCTCGATGCCGGCGCGATCCGGGACACCTACGTGTTGCAGTACACGTGGGACGTCGACGAAGACAGCATTGGGGTCGTCTCGTGGACGCTCGTGCGCGGACAGGTGCTGTCGGCGATGGACGGCTCCTACACGCTCGTGCGGGAGGTCGGCCCGGGCGGTGAGGGCACCTCCGTCACCTATCGCCTGGCCGTCGATCTGAAGATCCCGATGCCGGGCATGGTGCGTCGCAAGGCCGAGAAGTCGATCGTCACGGCGGCGCTGGGCGACCTCAAGAGGCTCGTCGAGGGCGCCGGCTCGTGACCTCCGGGCCCGCACAGGAGTCCGCGCAGGAGTCCGGGCAGGAGTCTGGGCAGGAGTCCGGGCAGGATCTGGAGCGGGAGCGCCGGCTTCTCGTCGAGGCGCTCGCGGCGGCCTTCGGTGCGGCGACCCCGGAGCAGCCCGACGCCGAATCCGCGGCGGCTGGGCCGACCCCACCGCACGCCCCGCGCGCACCTCACGCGCATCGTGCCGACCCCGCGACCGGCGCGGCCTATGCCGCACCTGACGCGCGACCGCATGGGCGGCCGCAGGACGGGCAGCCGCAAGGCGAGCAGGCTCACGACGGGCAGCCGCAGGACGGATGGTCGGGCGACCCGCACGAGTCGGAGGCGGCGGTAGGGTGCGCGTGTTGCGGCTGCCGGGCGCCGCGATGGTGCGCGGCATGTCCGGTCTGTCGCGGCGGTGCGGCGGCCCTGGACCCTCAGCTGCTCGAGCGGGTCGCGGACGTGGCGACCCTCCTCGCCGACGGCCTCCGAGCGGCGGCCAGGCGTCTGTCGACACCGCCGACGTCCGACGCCGACGAGCGACCTACCCCGGATGAGCACACCCCCGACCAGCAGGAGCCCGAGCGCCCGCCGGGCGACGACGAAGGGAACGGCAGATGACCGCCACGATTGGCCTCGACATCGGTGGGACGAA
>RRZT010393154.1_pt1 | contig 11013 bp, 4 predicted proteins | sample 2165551 | NCBI WGS metagenome assembly RRZT01 (sample SAMN10456910, study PRJNA506462) | wastewater metagenome | biome: wastewater; feature: sludge; material: wastewater sludge; isolation source: wastewater sludge with Escherichia coli K12::gfp cells carrying plasmid... | place: USA: Moscow, Idaho ...
AATGTACTTATAAAAATTTTATCAAAATTATTACTTACTATCTCATTTAAAGCATCATTATCAAAAACACTTTCATCAAGCGTTCTTTGTCCTGTGATATCTGATGAATTTACATAAATAAGTAACCACAGTTGATCAAATTTATGTTCTTTTTTATATGATTCAATTTTGTTTTCTTTATTATCAGATATTAAATCATTAATTTCATCAATTGTTGCGTCTTCACAATATGTAGCACTATAATTATAATTTATAAGCAAAGATGAGTGTTTGGTGATATATAACTCATTCATAAAAGTTTTATCTTCAAAAACAACCTCAAAAGGAGGATCGTATTTAATGAATTCTCGAAGTTGGTCAAAAATAATCTTACTATATTTTCGAATATCTTTATTTGTAACTTTTAACGATTCATTTATGTTGCAACATATCATTTTTTTACAATCTGGATATTCACTTATCGCTAATTTATTTATTTCTTTAAATAGCTTAGCGATACAGACATCGTTAGGATTAACTTTTGAAGATGTTAATTGGATAAGTTCTAAACCAATTCTTTCGTCCTTATCTCTTAATATAAAATCTGGTTTTTCGGTTACTTCCTCAATTTCCAAACTAGAGTTATATAATGAGATAAATTTTTTTAGCCAATCTAATTCAACTTCCTTTTTACCAAATTCTATTGGATTATTGAAATTATAAGTTGGCTGTTTAATAGAGTCATATATTTTACTTAATTTTTTACAGTTCTCGATTTCTATTATAAAATCTGCCTCAGTCAAATTTTCAAATAAATTAGTACCAAATAAAAACCCTTCAATTTTGTTTTCTTCTTTCATCGCCATAATTATTTTAGTTATCTTTTTTAGTAGTTCCAAAATTAAACTTCAAAATGAATTTTGCAAGAGTTTTTTATCAAAATAAATTATCTTAATAATTTAAATTATAATGATTTAACTAAAATAAATTACTATTTTTATAAATATGACTACTAAGACCCCACATTATCACACTTAACAACCTTATTTTTAAATTTTACAACATAATCACTATGAATGACTTCAAAAATGTTTGGGAAAGAATTTTAGAAAATTCTAACAAAATTGAGCTAACAACTTTAAGAGGGAAAAAACTAAGGTATATTGTTAACGATAAAATAATTCATTTTATAGGAATTAGTCCATCAATTAATAAACCATTAGATCAATCAATTGATGATATTTCAATGTGCATTGAAGCAAGACAAAATAACTTAGGACCTAGTGGATACCCTGGGACAGCCCAATCTTATAAGTGGGCATTACTAAACCATGAAGCTATTTGGATTGAAGAATAATTAATACTATAATTTATTTACTATTAAATAACTCACAATGATTACAATTGATCATCAATAACTAAATCATCTGGATATTACGCTCCATCGTATACCACCATTCCGTTGCATCTCCCTCTTTCTCATGATAACTACTCTTGGGAAAATAAAAATATCCAAAATCATCTATAAGATAAATTCAAAAATTGTTTTATAATCACTTTTTAAGCAGGTTTAATGAAATGTCCATAGTTTATTTTTTAAAAAATATTTGTAACTAGAAAATCTTTATTCTCCCAACACTGCTTTTTGCAACAGCATTTGGCTATTGCCGTAAAATGGAACATCAGTTTTGCCAAGAATGCTTGTTGGCAAAGTGGATAGTTCGGTGAGGTTGTCCATTGGCACAAGTATAGTTTTTGCTCCATTTTCGGATAAGAGTGTAACTTTGTCGGCAAAGTTTAACGCTCTTTCTATTGCTCCTCCGATTGAGATATTTCCTAAAACAGCTAATCCGCCTTTGAGATTCTTTTTGTAAATGGCTGAAATAATGGCAACATAAACCGCACTACCAATACCACCACTAATGACCGCACCCATTATGTTGCTGACTTGTATGTTTAAGTCGTAGCCGGTTAATGAGTGTTGCTCATTGAGTATGCTTTTTTCGTTTGCTCTGAGGTAGTTGTATGTGTTCTTGATATTTTCCCTGACTTCCTGTGAGTTGGTGCCTGTTACGTTTATTTTACCATTTCCTTTTAAGGCAACAACTTCAATTTTCACTAGTGAGTTACTTGAACCATCGCTTGTAGCTGTATAGCAAACGCCGGGTGATAGTGGATTGGCTTCAATCAATGACGAGCCTTTTTCTTCGGGCAAACCGACAAAGATTTCTTCCTGTGTTTCTTTATCAATGTATGAGAAATTTGTGTCCCAAAATTCCATACCTCCAATGCGTTTCAACTGTTCTTTTACCCTGCGACGCATTTCCATAGCAATGATCATGTATTCCTGAATATCTGCTTTTGTATAATTGCCATCGGGGTGTAATAGTTTGATAAAACCTGAAACAATTCGCCGGACAGATTTAGAATCACGTTGTTTTAAGTGAGAACCTAACGTGAAATATTTATCAATTGCTTCGTAGTAGGTAGTTTTACGCTGCGATTTCAATACCTCTGAAAAGAAATCAGTACTAAAACCAAAATGGGTCGTAAAGTTTTGAGGGCTGAATTTGGTTATTTCCCAACCGGGAAGAAATAAATTGATACGGTCTAAAAAGGCAGTGTCGCTGCTAACTTCGTCGGAAAGCGGACTGAATAAATGGGAAGTTTGCAATACTGTTTCGACAGGTTGATTGATATTTCCATTGAGAATAATAGACGCAGAACCCGATATTTCGCCTCCTTTCGCTCTTGAAAAAGAGCCTGATTCCATGTAATCTTTCATCAATGGAATGGCATCACGGTCTTTGAAAAGTTTGTCAGTACTTTCGTCAAAGCATATTGCATCCCACAAACCAACAGCACCCACCCGACCAGTAGTATTATTTACAAATAGTTGGGCAACCGAACCCTGACCACCCGAAACGAGAATGGCATAAGGGGTAATTTCTTTGTAGATATATGATTTACCCGAAGATCGCGGGCCTAATTCAACCATATTGAAATTTGCTTCCACTAATGGAATTAAACGGCACAATAAAAGTTTAAGTTTTCTTTTATCTAATCCTTCACTTTCGGGTTCGTAACCGGCACTCCGAAGTAAAAGTGTTTTCCATTCCTCTTTTGAAAATAGCGATCTTTTGTCGCTGATTTTAGAGTTGTCAAAACTTGAAAGCTGAATGGGTTTTATGTCGCGTACTACGAATGGAAAAACAATAGAGCCGATTGTTACCATTGGATCGTATTCCATTTCGATAATTGCCCAGATACCTCCCAGCAAAAGCTTTTCGTGAGCTCTTACAAGGTCATCGCTTATATTTGCTTTTTTGATATTGCTATTGCTTATATTCGCCCAATATCTGTCTTTTTGGGCATCTAACTCAACGGAAATTTTATCAATGATTTTGTAACGTCCCTTTTCACGAAGTTTGGACTGAATTAACGTGCTTTCCTCTGGATTTACATAGTGGTTGCGAAGTATGGTTTTTACGTTTTCCATCCCTTCCTGCATTTTTTGTTCGTCCTCTGTGCTGCACGTATTAGCTAATAGATATTCTAACACAAAAGCAGGAACATTTGCACCGCCTTTAATGATTCCAACCAGGTCTTTTTTTACAACAAAACCTCTGAAATGGGCTAATGCTTTTTTATCTAAATCGTCTAATATCATAACATTTACAATTTATTCATATACTATTTACCATTACAACAAACCACCGAGGTCGCGAGAATTGGATTTTTTTATCGTTACACTATCCAATTGTTCTTGTGTTTCTACATCAATCAAGGAAGCCAAAACACTGTCGTTGCCATTGAAATCGAACTCTACAATGGTTGTGCTTCCAGCCTGCAAGTTGCAAATATTACTTTTGCTGTATTGTTTGCTATTGGCAAACATAAGAATCTGCACTTTACGGCTCGACGAAAACAGGTCGTTTTTAGCATTCGAGGTTTCTAATTTTACCGCGAAGATAGTTCCTGTAACATCGTTGAGTTCTGCTTTATTACCAATTATTACCTCAAGCCCTTTAGTGGATTCTTTTACTTTGGAAAAAACAAAGTTTGGAATTATTATTTCCTGTGGAGTGAAACCGCCGTGTGAATAACCATACACCCCTTTTGACTTGAATGGGCGGTGATTTTTGGCAACTACTACATAGTTGAAGTCTTCGTATTTTTTATCAAAGCAAATCCAATCGGGATTGGTTTGTTTTTCGACAGTACGGATATAGCGTTCGCTTACTTTATTTTTGCCCGAAACGCTTGGCGAAATTTTATCCGCCTCGTCCAATAGACCAGTCAGCACAAAACCATGGTCGGTAACTAAATGTACTTCCCGATAACCCATTTTCAACAAAAGCGTTATGTTCTCAGCAATGGTTTTTTCAAACTCACTGAATAATTTGATAGCGCCATGTTGTAGTTTTTCGCCTGTATTGTCGATGTCTTTGTATGTCAGCACTAAATAATCGGCTTTAATACCGTAATGCAGTGCTTCCATATCTATGAAAGAAATTTCTTTGCCGGATAATTCAACAAGTTTCTTTTCACGTTCTTTGTGAATTGCAATTACTTCGGTGTTCCCTACGTATAAAGCAGACATATTATGCTCAGTTTCCGAAGGAATATCAGCCAACATGGTATTACGTTCTACCTTGAAATGCTTTTCTAAGATAGTTGCCATATAATCAGCAATTTCGTAGCGCACACCATCGCCCACAATAACAGCAATGCCCGGTTTAGCAGTTTTGAATAAATCTACCAGATAGCCTTGTTGGTCTGACTTGTAAGCAGCAGCATATTCAAACCAGTGTTGTAATAATTCGCTGTTACGGGTTTCGTAGTATTCCTGAAGTGGGCGAATTATAGTTTCATCTTGCAAGAAACAAGCGTATAAGTTACGAATGGCTCTGTCCACTTTAGAGAAACTGCTCGTATAAAAGTTTGCTACTTTATCGAAACTCTTACAAGCATTAAGGGGTTTGCTGTCGAACTCTAACAGTGTGATAATATCCTTCCACCACGCAGGAATGAACTTCTTTACCTTTTTTGCGTTAGTACGTTCTTTTATTTTAACTAATTTTTCGTTGATATATAATTTATTGCGCAGATTAGCGGTGATATCCTGTAATGCATTTTTGTCGATAGTTGAAAAGCAGTGATTTGGATTTACGCCCCACACATTGCTTGAGCTATCTATTTTGTAATGAGCAATATAATCATTTAATGAACTGCTGTATGTGTCACTGTCCACCCATTTGTAATATAGTTTTATCAATTGGTCGGATACTGAATTTGCCAATAAGCTATCAAACAATAGATTTACTACTTCGGTGGCCAATGTTTTAGGAGGTTTAGCCGTGTAAGGCTGACCAATGAGTTCGAATAGTTTTTCTTCGAATAATCTTCGGACTTCCTTGTCTTTGTTTTTCAGATAGCTTTCGGGTTCGTGCAAAAAAGGCAGTAATTCATCCTCCACCGAAATGAGCTCTTCGAGGTTTTGCAGAATTTTTTTCCACCAATCTAGATTTTTACCAACACCTAATTTAGCAGCAGTTAGTAGCATGGGACTATCCATTTTTACCTGCAAACCTGTATGCGTAAATAGTTTGTTTTTGAGCCATTCGGTAGGGTTGCTCAAATTCAGACAACCGTGCGTGAAGCAGTAGTCGAACAAAAAGCTCAATTTATCCTGCTCACGCGTAACATAGAAAATCACCGGTTTATCTTTGTAGTGCGTTTCGGCTTCGTGGCGCAAAAGTAATTCTTCCTGCACCGTTTGCCATTGGTCTATGAGGTTATTGTCTGTTTTGAGTAGGTTGTAACCTGCACCATTGAGTAACGGCAACAGGAAGTCGCATTGTCCTTTGGGATCAATGATAACTACCCTATTACGAAAATGTAACTGGTGTTGAATATCCTGGAGGAACCATTTGTCTGTCATATTTATTCAATTACGAATTGTCAATTAGGAGTTTCAGTAATTTATTTATTCAATATTTCGTCAGCGGCTTTGTATGCCTGATTCGGATTGTTCGGATTATCCGGAAAGAGTCTTTTTAATTTTCCACTATTTACGAGATAGGGTATGACTTCATTTTGCAAATATGACGGTTTCTTACCCACCACCAAGGCAATTTGCTCAATACTGAGATATTGGGATAAACAAGCATTTAGAATAAGTTCATGCAGTTTTTCTTTCGACAACTTTTTAGCCTTAACCCTAGCTGTTTTTTTTGTTTTACTTTTTGAAGTGTCAAGGTTAGGTGTCAAGGTTTGCAAGGTGTCAAGGTTAGGTGTCAAGGTTTGTGAGCTGTCAACCTTTTGCTCAGAGGTGGCAACCTTTAATTCAGCAAGATTTGCAAAGTTAGTATTCAAATGATAGGTTGTCCAGCGACTTTTATTTTCGGAAATCAAAAAGCCCTCTTTACAAAGTTCCTGAAGGATTTTGGTAATGTCCGTTCTGTGTTTATCAATAGAATCCTGCAAGCGGTTGTTGTTTACTTCACCTTCTATATCACAAATAGCAAGTATATTTAATTCATCCTTATCCAATAAATCGACCCTATCACCAAAAAGAATGCGAAGCGATAGAAGCGTTTCTTCCGGAATAATACTGAATTTAGGAAGTTCGAGTATTAATCTGTCCGGCTGCGATTCTACTAATAAATATGGTCGCCGCCATTGCGCATATTCCCAACCATACATAATTTTACTAACCCCGCTACCTGCTTTCTCGGCACTACCTATCATCATAAACATTTTTTGCAATGTTGTGTTCCGGCATTCGCTGGTGCCACCGTGGTAATACTGCCTGAGAGAAACTAATAAAGTACCCGGGTTTGAAAACTTATAGCTGTCAATACGTTGTTCAATTACTATATTGTTTTGAGCTGAATAATCGGTGTGAATCAGTGCATTTACAAATGCTTCACGCAAGGCAATATGTGCAGGTGTTTCCTCCTGACGGACACCGTCTTTCAGTTGAAATGGTTTGGGCAAACTTGAAGCCAGCTTAGGCCATACCATGCGATAAAACTGAAATAAATTAGCTTCCCAGTTACCATCAGGACAGATTCTGTCTGTCCAGCGTATTTCTGGATTGCGACTTAGCATTTCGCGATAGTCGGGGAAAAATTTTGGACAACATTCGGGGTCGATAATGCTATTTGTTTTGCCGAACATAAGCATTCCAGCTAAGGTTATGCCTTCCGTTTTTGATTTACGGTCGTGCCGATAGGCACCTAACTGCGTGAGAAACTCTTTGTCGTCGAGTAATAACCACGAATGCGTTATATGTATAGAGGCAAAAAGCTGTCGATACTGTTTAATGCTACTTGCATCAAAATCGTCGAACGTGAAACCCTCCAGAATGCGACTATCAGCATGGGTATTGAGGTCGGCATCGGCAATCATGCGGCTTACCTCTTCTTTTGTACAATGGTAGTCGCCTTCATGGTTGCGTTTATAAGTATTGCCAAATGGATTAGTGGTAACATGTACAGGGCGTTGCACACGCGAAGCAACAGGAATTTTGAAAGCCAGAAAATGATTACCTTCAAAAATAATTTCCATCAAATCGGTTTCCGACAAAAGATTCACCGAAACTTTTTGCGGATTATTAGCACCATCCCAAAAAGCTTTTTTGTATGTGCTGATCTTATTAACAGGCAGACCTTCGAACTCCAACTGGTTTTTTTGCTCTTTTACACCCAACACAATAATACCCCCCTTGGTATTGGCAAAAGCAGAATAGGTATTCCAAAATTCGTTTGGAAAACCACCTTTGGCCGATTTGTATTCTATTTCGTCCGATTCGCTTTCGGGAAAAGCATTGAACACCCTTGAAATAAATGGATGGTCGTATGTGTCGTCAAAAAGTGTAAGTTGTCTGTTTTCCATAATAGGCTATTTTATTCTCCAAAGAAATATTTAAAAACACGATTTGACATGGCGATATTTTCTTCGTAGGAAATGTTCAATTGGTTACAGATACCATTCATAGCTAAGAAATGATTGTCGAGAAAAGTTTGAATACGCGGTGTATTTTCGGTTTTATCGGCTTCGGGTGTCAAAAATGGCAATAGATTACATTTTAAGATTACATATAGCGCACTGCCGTTTTTTGATAAAAAGAAGAACCAAAATGGAAAGGCACGGTCTAATTCATACACATAATTTCTTACCTCCGGAATTTCCCAAAGCTCATCAGGGATATCGTTGTAGCCATCAAAAGTTATATCCACACGTTCTTTGAAGTGCAATGCCAGTTTGCTGTTGTTTAGCAGCTGTGATAAAGTCGCCATAGCAATGGAAATATCCCGACTAAGTATTTCTTGTCTGGATATGACGATATTTAGGTAATCAACACCTGAATGCATAAGCTTTGAGAGGTTTTCTGTTGCCATAGTTGTTTGTTGTAGTGTATTCGTTTTTACTATCTCTGTGGTTCTCTGCGTAACTTCATTTCTAACACAGAGAAATCACCAATCCGCATTGAGGTATTTTTCCAACTGCGATTTGGCGCCGCCGGTGGTTTTGAGCACTTCGGCTTTGAGCATACCTTTTTTCTGAAGGGGTGCTATGTTTTTGCCTACGCCATCGTCCAATATGGGGTTGTAGCCTTCGGCAATGAGTTCATCTATGCGGGCGGTGAAGTGCTCTATCTCACGCAGTTGCAGGCGAATGGTTTCGCGCTCGGCTTGTGCGGCAGCGGTTTCTACGCCCTGAAGCTGAATGAGGCGGTAGTCTAAGTTCTCCACGCGGTGTGTGAGGTACTGCGATTTGAGTTTAAACATACTGTCGCGGTTCCACTTATAAATGATAATGTAAGCCTCGAAACCCTGATTGGCGCCGCTGCTGAGGTGCCAGATAAAAGGTGTTTTGGGCAGGTACATAAACAGATTCAAATGGTCGGACAGATTGCGGAAGAAATGCTGCTCTATGTATTCGTTGAGCGGACGACCAAGCAGGCTATCTAACTGCAGAAACTGCGCCTGTGTGAAACCCTTGTCTAAGCAATGTTTTTCGAGCCTGTCCATGAGGCGTGGTTCGCCGGGCAGCCCTACAAGTGGGATAATGCCGTCTTCGTCTTCCATAAGGATAGTGCGGACGGCATCAGCCAGAAACTCCAACGCTATTTCGTGTGCACGGGCAGCAGGTACGGTGTTTGCCTGACTGAACCACAGGCATATATCCATCGGATTTACAGCGTAGCGAATGCAGAATTCCTCCAAATCGTTGTTGCTTTGGTAGAGCGTAGCTAGTTGAGCCACAATATCCTGCTTGCGGTCGGTATCGTATTCAGTTATTGGCAATTTGCCGATATGTTCCAACAATAACTCACGCACCTCCTTACTTATTCCAGACTCTGAACTCTGAACTCTGAACTCAAAACTTTCTTTAGCCTCTTGTGTAACCGGCAACGCCCCAATGGACACCCCCATTTTCGCTTCTACCTGCGCACGGTCTTCGGGGCTGAGTTCATATACTTCGTAAATCAACTCATTGATAATGGCTTCGTTGAGCAATACCACACACAATTGTGTGTTTTCGTAGTTGAGGTACGACAGCACACGATCTTTTATGGATGCAACTTTGAAAGCAACAAGAGGTGATTGGTTAAAGTTGGTTTCAATGATGCGGTATGAGCAAAGGAGCTTCTTATTTTCTTTATTAATTTTAGATAAGATTGATATTATTTTAAGTTTTAAGACTTCAGGTAAAACAAAAGGTAATCTTTTTAAATCACCAGCTTGTTTGTTTACTGTAGGATTTAAACAATCTAATATATAGAAAACCAACTTTGAATTAAGGTAGCCCAATGTATAATAAAGATCGTCTTCATTTTCAAAAAAAGCATTCATTGTTCCGTTATCAACAAAATCTATTGCTTCTTTAAGTCTAAATGACGCACCTTTTGTAGATTGTCTTCCAGCTGTAATTGCAGGGAGTATCTGCCTTTGATGCTCATTATTATTTAATTTTAAGTGTCCCTTTTTTACTTTAAGCCATTTGTTTCCATACCATTTATTAAACTCCCCACCTTTAAGGTAAACAACAAAATCACTTCCATCGGTTTCCCAATGAAAAAGAGTTTGAACATTTGTTGGAAGCTGAACACCAACTGCCACAGCATTTGCCTTATTATTTATTGTGTTCTCTTCAAACTTCTCCCTAAATCCATCACTAATCCAATAGATAAAAGGCCATCCTTCAATGATTTTGAGTTTGGATTGGGGAAGAGAAATATTGTGCTTGTTGGGGCGGTTTTCAATTAAATCGTCGTAGGCTTCCACAAAAGCATTGTATCTATGACCTTCGTAAATGTCGTTCAATTTAACGAATTGCGAAGGTGCAGCAGATTTTTTCTTTTCTAAAATATACATGGCAGAGTCCACTCTCGCTGTAGGATTGAACATACCCAAATAACCCCATTCTACAAACAAACTAATGTGTAAATGTTCAACCATGTATTTTCGCACATCTTCAAAAGTTTTGATATACATAAATGTAGGTGGGTGAACAATGGCTATTTTCCCATCTTCCGTTGTTATTTCCGCACATCGCTTAATAAAAGTAGCGTATAAGTTGGTGTTGAACTTATAAGGTTTGGCGTAGTTGGCATTGATAAAGGTTTTCAGTTCCTCGCCAAAATCGGCACTGTCGGTGTAAGGCGGGTTTGCCACTGCCACATCGTATTTTTGGGTGAGGAGTTGGAGGAAGGTAATGGCTTCCTGTGTTTTGGTATTTAGGAACGAGCCCCCTTGTCGGGCAGCGTGTTGGGCTACGGCTCGTTGCAGGTTAATGAAGAAATTATCGCGAAATTGTTCGTAATTATCCACTTCCTCATTAGAAAAGAGCGTCAATCCACCGCTTTGCAGTCCATGCAGTTGTATGCTTAGTTTTTCTTCGAGGCGAATGAGTGAGCCAAACTTGTAAGCCTGGCGCAGGTCGGTCCATATATCGCGGATAATGGCTTTTTGCTTTTGGTCGAGCTCGGTATTGTTTTCGAAAATATCCTGCACTTCGGCG
>RRZT011988292.1_pt1 | contig 11013 bp, 10 predicted proteins | sample 2165551 | NCBI WGS metagenome assembly RRZT01 (sample SAMN10456910, study PRJNA506462) | wastewater metagenome | biome: wastewater; feature: sludge; material: wastewater sludge; isolation source: wastewater sludge with Escherichia coli K12::gfp cells carrying plasmid... | place: USA: Moscow, Idaho...
GCATCTGGCTGAATTTGTTCCAGAAGTGGATCAATTTTAATCAAAATATTTCCTACGGTTTCTGTCGCTGTTTTTCCTGCAGCTTCCAAGAAATAATCCGGTTTTCTGAGGCCTAAATCCTCAAAAAATATCAGGTTCAGTTCATAGTCGTAATTTTGCCCGGTGTGTACTATCGTATGCTCTACTGCTTCAGATGCATCTAATGCTGATAATACTCTTGCCAGTCTTATGATTTCAGGTCGAGTTCCTACAACCGTCATTACTTTTAATTTTTTCATTTTATCTTCGGATTTTATATAATATATTTAAAACAATCATGTTAAATAGCACGATTGTAAACAGTAAGGCAAAACTACTCATTAAATCTCCCCTCAGCAAATAAAACAGGACAAAGATGACCTGCAAATACAACACGAACAATGGTGGGTTTTGACGCTGTACCCGTACGCCAATACGATCTAAATATGCACAAGACCATACTAATATTATTAAAAATAACACTATTCCTGCCCCTCCAAAATTAATATAGCCTTCAGCAAAATAGTTGGCTGAAAGATTTGTGAAATTCATATTCAGATGGTCTGCCATAAAAGCACCACTGCCAACCGGTTTATTTGGCCAAATTTCTCTTGGTACAAAAAAAAGCACTACTCCCAGTAGCTGTCTCCCATACTGTACCGGCACCTCAAACATGATTAATCCAAAATTATAATAACTATCAAAATGTGCCGTCTTAAAAAAATCTAAATTAAAACCAAACTTTATTTCTTTAACAGATTTTATCCGACGAAACTGATCCATAAAAGGAAAAACATAGGCAAACAGGGCTATAAAGCTGAGTGTGAAATAATTCTTCTTTACAAGATTTGGGATTTGTAACAGTATATAGCTTCCCAAAAATATCCCAAAGACCGTCCTCGATAACGATGTGGGAAATGCCGACAGTAATAATATCATTAAAATACTACCTCTTATGAACGTTACCTTACCCCGCCAAAACAGGGCTAAATGAAGCAGCATTACCAACGGAAATAAATAAAGAACACTGCTTATGACTGTTAAAAGATGACTTTTACCCTCTAACAGTAAATCAGCAGATTTTCGCAAATAAAAATTTTGCAATGTAAAATTCCTAAATAACAGTGTTTTACATATTAAAAATAAGACCGATGTAACAAGAAAATAGGTATCAGAAATATTTCTTGCGTATAAATCAGCTACTTTTTTAATTTTAATTTTTTTATAAAAAAATAAGTAAAAAAAATGAAACGCAATAAGAATTCCTATCAAAATCAAATTTAACCTTAAGTATTCACTATCCGTTAATGCTCTTGCGCCAAAGAAAGAAACATCGCTGTGGTAATAAACCGGAGGCGTTATTCCAAAAAAGAACAGCGAAAAAATATAGAAGATTTTATATGCATTAAAAATTGTAGTCGGTCTAAGGCAACCTGCGACAGAGATTACAATAATTAAAAAAGACGTTATATATACTAACATCGGTCAGACCTCCTCAAAATAAGTATCCGGATTCGCGGGATCGTAGGCTTCGTTGATCCAAAAAATCGTGTAAAGATCCTCCTCGCCAATGTTTTTGATATTGTGTGTATACCAAATCGGCATATCCACATAGGCAGGCTCCGTTCCGTCCAAATAGAAATCAAAAACCTCATCGGTTCCGATTTTTCTTAACTGAATCAATGCTTTTCCTTTAATCACCGCAAACCGCTCAATTTTCCGCGTGTGGTAATGGTTTCCGCGAGTAATTCGCGGAACGGTGGTAGAAAATGAGCATTGTCCGCCAATTCCCAAGCGTATCACTTCAACAAATGCTCCTCTTAGATCTGTATGTTGTGTGAACTTAACTGGGAAATGGGTTTTATAGTCTATATACGAACGATAGGTATTGAACAAATTGTGCTCAAATTTATCACTCAAAACAGGGATTTCTCCTCCGTCGAAATATTTAGTTTTGTAATCGTTTAACAATGCTAAAACTTCAGAAACTTTTTTAGTTGCCGTTGCCTCAACAAACAATTCTGGTTGACTTTTCTCAGCACGAATTTCATTAATAATGGTCATCACCAATTCTTGAACGTAGATCAGTTTAACTTCTCCATCGTTAGCAATCGTTGGTGTTTCACCATGCGTTAATTGATGACAAAATGTTGCGATAAATGAATTATAGAAAGGCTTCCCAAATGCTCCAAAAACGTTTGGAATAATAAGACCTGTTACTTTTCCACCATTTTCTTTCGCCCAATTTACAATGGCTTCGCGTCCTTCACGCTTTGATTTACCGTATAAATTGTCACGCTCTTCTTGTGTTGAAGAAGAAATTAAGATATGTGCGTTTGAATTTGTTCTTTTTAATGAATCAACTAAGTGCTTAGCTAATGCTATGTTAGTATCGTAAATTACTTGTTCATTTTCATGACGATTCATTGCTGCTAAATGAACTATCACATCACACTTTGCTGTAAATTCATCCAATTTGGTTTCATCTTCAAAGAATTCTTTTTGAAAATCTACTCTTTCAAACTCTTCTGAGAATAGACCTAAAGTATTGTATAAATGTTTTCCTACGAAACCATTTTGTCCTGTAATTCCAATCTTTTTTAGTGATTGGTGATTGGTTATTGGTGATTGGTTATTCATGTATTCTTACTTTTTGTAATTAGTGATTGGTAATTTGATATTTCTCACTTTTATTAATTTTAGAACTTTCTAAGTTTTCTTTTACTCAACAAATTACTATTCACTAAAAACAAGGTACTATTTACTATTTTTAAAATAATCTAATGCGAACCTATATTCATCTTGGATTTCACCCAAAGCATAATCTGCAAGAACCAACAATTTACTCCCTTCCTTTTTTGCTTGAATTGCGGTAATGTATCCAGAAGGAATATGCAGATAAGTTAAGGATTCGTCATTCAATTGATATTTCGAAATCTTTACATCTTTTGAAGGTTGATCAAAATCATCAATTTCAATGATAGAAACTTCAAACTCACCTTTCATTGCCGCGAACCAACGTTGCTCAACTTTATGCCCTTGCCACCCTCGAATAAAATCTAAAGAATTATTTTCTATGGTATAAATACGCTTGATTTCAGAAGCATCAAATTCATTATTAAAAGTGATTATTCCTCTTTGGTCTTCATATTTGTTTCCAGTGATTAGTAATTGATTACTAGTAACTAGGGGTTTATGATTAGTCATTATACTATTCTTTTTTTTACAGATTAGATTAGTCTGATAAGCATTTTAGCAATTTGTTCTAACTGAATAATTAAATTGTCAAAATCTGAGCTTGAAATAAAATCAAGATTTAAAGCTATTAACAATTGCGTATCTATCTCTTGAATACTTCCCAAAGAAATATACAAAAATCGTAAAAACTCTTTATCGGAATTTCGTGCTGCTCCCTCTGCAATATTACTTGGAACTGATACAGCAGCTCTTCTAATTTGATTGGTAAGACCAAATTGGTCTTCTTTAGGAAAACTAGATGTTACTTTGTAAATATCAGTTACAAAATCTATACTCAACTTCCAAACATCCAAATCCTTATGCGTCTTCATTTCTAATTACCAATCATTAGTCACTAATTCCTAGTAAGGATATTGCATCACATTTTCTCCAAAAACCTCTTTACGGATTAACGGTAAGGTAGAAATCAATTTCTTTAATCCCTCTACTCCCTGTTGTTCGGTATTGTGCGAGTGATAATCTTCAATTACGGCAATTTCCTCCTCTCCTTCCGAAAAATATTTTGCATAATTCAAATCACGATTATCTGCCGGCACACGATAGAAATCACCCATATCTTCTGCTTTCATCATTTCTTCCCTTGTACACAGAGTTTCGTATAATTTTTCACCGTGTCGGGTTCCAATAATTTTTACGGGAACTTCTTTTCCGGTCAGTTCAATTAATGCCTGTGCCAAATCCCCAATAGAACCGGCCGGTGCCTTATTCACAAACAGATCTCCGGGATTTCCGTTTTCAAAAGCAAACAGTACTAAATCGACTGCATCCTCTAAGGACATAAAGAATCGCGACATATTAGGATCTGTGATGGTGATTGGTTCGCCTTTTTGGATTTGGCTTAAAAACAATGGAATTACAGAACCTCTAGAAGCCATTACGTTTCCGTATCTGGTAAGACACACTACGGTATCTGTGAGATTTCTAGATTCTGCTACCGCAACTTTTTCCATCATGGCTTTAGAAATTCCCATGGCATTGATAGGATAAGCAGCTTTGTCCGTAGAAAGACAAATTACTTTTTTCACGCCATTTTGAGCTGCTGCTCTGATGACGTTTTGTGTACCTTCTACATTGGTTTTTACGGCTTGCATTGGAAAAAACTCACAAGAAGGGACCTGTTTCAAGGCTGCTGCATGAAAGATGTAATCTACCTCTCTGGTTGCAGGTTCTACAGATGAAAAATCTCTTACATCGCCGATGTAGTATTTTATTTTATCATTTTTATAGAGATTTCTCATGTCATCCTGTTTCTTTTCGTCGCGTGAAAAAATTCTGATTTCTGAGAAATGGTCCGTATGTAGAAAACGGTTAAGAACTGCGGTTCCGAAAGAACCTGTTCCGCCTGTAATCAGAAGCGTTTTATTTCTTATTTGCATTGTTATATGTTTTTTCTATGATGGATAGGTATTTTTTGGTTCTTTCCTCACTCGTAGCAAATTTCTTAATAATTTTTGACTGTTCAGTCATTAAATTATGTCTGATTTCTGAATTTTCAAAAATACATATTATAGCCTCAGCATATTCTAATGGATCTGTGGGTTTGCAGTATATGGCTCCATTATCACAAACATCTCTTGAAAAAGGCATATCTGACGTAACAATAGGCACTTGCATTTTAAGCGCTTCCAAATAAGTGGTTGAAAAAACCTCTAATAATGTTGGAAAAAACAACAAATCTGATTTAACATACAAATCTGGAATTTTTTCCAAAGGAACATGGCCTAAAAAATTAACATTTTCGCATTTATTTTCAGCCCACGGAAAATCTTCAGCAGATGCCGAAATATTAAACGTAAATTTAAAATTCGGTTTTTTAGTTTTTAATATTTCAATTACCTGGGGAATAATATTCAAATTTTTATGAGGATAATTTGCTGACAGGCAAAGGATATTAAATTTATCTTGAGGCAGGTCTATGCTTTGCCATCTTTCTTTTTCCAGAAAAATAGTATTCAGCGTATTATTTACTGTATAGGTTGGCTTTTTATATGAAAACCTTTCTGTAAAAATTTTTCTTGCAGCTTCGGACTCAAAGATTAAAGCGTCTGAATTTTTTTTGAAAAATCGCGATTTCAAAATGCTTAAGATTCTGTATTTTATCTTTTCTTTAAATCCCAATTTTTCAAAGAATGGTGAATCCGGATAAATCAAATATGGAATTGCCATTCCCACTATTTTAGGAACTTTACTCTTGTAGTAAGACGGTCCGAAAACCGTAAAAATAATATCTGGCCTAAATTTCTCTTCCACTTTCCTGGAATAAGACACTCTCTTCAAAATATTTAAATGCACCTTTTCATCTATTTGAACAAAAGTAAATTTAGAGTCAAACGATATTTCCTCTATTTTTCCCTTCATTCCAGTTGGCTGCAACACTATAAACTCGTGAAGGGTTTCTATTTTTTTTAAATCATTCAGTAGAGAAACAGCCACCTGAATTCCGCCACCAGCAAAAAGATTTGAGTTATCAATTAATATTCTCATATTTTTTTAATCAAATTAATGATTTTTTGTGTCTGGAATTGGCAGTTTTTGTTCTGTACAATAAATTTTTTTGCTTCTTTGCCTTTTTTTTCCATTTCATATTCATTTAATAATAATATTCTGTGCAATGAATTTGCTAGTTCTTCAACTGATTCATCTTCAGGGATAAAACAATATTTGTAGTATTTATCTGGAATACCTTCAAGTTTATACATGAGTGTTGGAGTACCTGATGCAAAATACTCAATAACTTTAGATGGGAACGAATATTTAGTAAATTCTCCATCAGAAGTTCGAGGATTTACTAAAAGGAATGCTGATTTTTGCTTCTTAATAATTTCCTCGCGTGTTTTTTGACCAAAAAATTTAATCTGAGGAATGGTAAGAGCTGCTTCAATTACTTTATCTTTTGCGGATCCGTCACCATAAAAGTGTAGTTCTGCGTCTATGTCATTTTTTTTAAAAGCTTCTATTAAGTTTATTATACCATGCCTTTCTTCAATTGCTCCTGAATAAAGAATTATCTTTTTTGAACCTTGTTCCTCCTGCTCTTTAACATCTAAAATATCAGGATTTAAAATACCTTCAACCACGATAGATTTTTTTTCATGATTAAAATTCGGAATTTTATCTTTCATTTTATCTGTCAGTAAAACAAAACCATCAATCCACTGCAAATTTTTATATATTTTTTCTTCTTCACTATTCGTTAATAATTTATGAAAAAAATTTTTAGAATATCCTGTAAAACCATATATATCAGGTATCACTAATACAATTTTAGTGTTTTTATTTTTAGATTTAATTAATTTGGCAATTTCTAAAAATGGTAAATATAAGTCATAAATTATTAAATAATCAATTTCTTCATATTTTCTTTTAACAAACTTTTCTAAAGCATTATATATAAACCTATGCTTAATTAAATTAACATTCAGGAAACCAAAATTATATCCTTTTAAGCCTCCTTCCTCGTTAAGAAAAAATTCAGGACTATAAATCTTATTAAAGTTCAAAGGGAAAGCACCAATATTTGGTATATTCAACAACTCCACTTCAACGCCATTTTGTATAAACCCGGTTATCAATGCTCTCTGAAAACTATCATTTGCATTTGACATAGGCCCCTTACTGTTCTGCTTTATCCACTCATAATTCTGATGGGGAAGTATGCTGGATAAAAAAAATAACTTTTTCATTGAGTCCGTTTATTATATTTTGCAATTATACCATAAGATAGCAGCGTAAGAAAAAGAAGTGAATATCTTAAATCCTGCGAACTAAACATTATGAAAATAATAATTAATAATAAAAATGCTGACTTGTTTAATACTAATTTACAAAAATGATAATAATATTTAATTATAATACCTCCATAAATTATTCCAAATATTGCAAAAAGATTTAAAAACGTATTCGTTGATGTAGAATCTGCCTTCATTGTATAGCCAACAACACGGGTGGATAATGTTTCATAGTATTTAACAAAATCAGTAAGCCCAACCCCAAAAATTGGACTCTCCTTAATAATCTCAATAGGAACTAAAAAAGATGCTATTCGAGACAAAGAACTTAAATAATCTTTATTGTTTGTATTTAATTTTGCAAAAACATTTTCATATAATGTTGGAAAATAAACAAATATACTTATCAAAATAAAACCAATCGAAATTGCTATAAAAAAGTTCTTAAAACTACGTCTTATAAAAAAATAAAGAAGAATTATTAAAAAAAATACTAGTATTCCTGCCGTTGACATAGTAGTGAATAAAGTGAGAACAATTACAATTAACTTTTGTGAGGAAATTTTTGAGTTAGAAAATAAAATAAAAATTATTGCGACGTTGAGGTATATTGAATAAACACCTGGCTCTCTAAAAATCCCTGTGTTTCTAAATTCATTTCCTAATAAAAAAACATTTGATATAAGTATAGACCTAAATGAAACCTCACCATAGTTTTCTATTATAGGAAAAAAACTTAATAAAGATGGCAAAAAAATATTAATTATGTAAATAAATAAAGAAGATATTGAAAGAAAATAAATTGCTCTAATATAGTATTCTCGAAATACTGAAAAATTAAATATTTGAGAATAAATTATAGCAGTTATTAAAACCAATAATGCTAATAAGTTTCCGGTCATAAAATCATTATTATATAATGATGAAAAAAAAATAATTAGAAGTAAAATAATAAAAACTTTTAATGACCTAAAAAGGGATTTACTAATTGCTAAACTTTTATGTTGGAAAAAATAGATTGAAACAACGAATATATATATAATATACTTAAAAATAATGAAATCCTGATTACTATTTGTCCCAAACAATAATGTATCATCACTAAAGAATAGTAAAAAAAATATTAATAAATAATTTTTTAACATATTTATTATTGCTTCATCAGATCATTTATCAAATCACATACTTTTGGATTTGAATGATATATACTTTTATATTTAGAAATTGCCTTCTGGCTAATATTTTTAGTATCTCTTTGTGGCATCAAAGACATTTTATTAATTAATTCTGCCAAAGCTAAACTGTTTCCATTTTCGAAAACTTCCATTATTGCTTGTTCATAATGTTCTGTCATACCCTCTAAATTGGATACAATTACCGGTTTTCCAACAGAATAAGCTTCTAAAATTGGAAGGCATGCATGTGTTCTGGAAAAAGGACAAATTACAGCAATTGAATTATTAATATAATTGAAAACATTATCGCTTTTACCTACAAATATAATTCTATTCGAATTTTCAAATTTTGTTTTTAAAATTTGCAATTTATTTCGTATGTATGGTGAAAATATTTTTCTGATTTTATAGGATGGACTCCCAGTATTTTCAACTAGCTCTTCAATACCACCAAGAAAATATATTTTTATATTTTCGTGTAAATACTCAAGGCTATTAATTAACTGTTCAAAGCCTTTGATTCTTTGACTTCCACCTAAATATGTAAAGTATGTAAATTCCTTATTTTGAATAAGAAGAGTATTATTCTGTCTATCTGTGAAAACTACTGGATCATAGACCCTTACACTTTTGTCATTTAAATTTACTCTTTTCTTATTATCTTCTGATACACAAATAATAAGATCAGAATATTTTTTTAATAAGATTCTAAACATTTTTTTTCTAATACCCATATAACCATTGGCTAGAGGTTCTCTGACGTGAACAATAGTTTTAGAAAAGAATTTTTTTGAGTAAAAAAGCCAATCAACTAGAAACAGAGAGTTTAAATATAGAATATCAAATTGACCCGAAAATCTTTTCAGTTCATTTTTAGATAAAAAAAACATATTAATTATCATAAAAACAAAATAGTAGGAAAACTTGAGAAAACTTAAAAAATTGCTATATGATGCTTCTGAATGAATAAATAGGCGGTAGTGTTTAGAAAAGAAATTATTGCTAACTGGTGTGTAAACTTTAATATCTCTAGCTCTTAAATAATCAATTGCGGTGCTTTTAAACACACAAAGGACTGCAACATCGCTGCATTGTTTTAATTCATCTATCAGTCCCAAAAGAGCAACAAGTCCACCTCCTAATCCTGAACCATGGTGAATTATTAATATCCTATCTTTTTTTTTCATCTCATTATTTATTCCATATTCCCTCAGCAGATTTGTTAATAATCTTATGTACTTGTTTTGGTTGAAAAAAAATTCCAATACCGTTAATAATACATATACTAAACATAATAGATGCTGGAGATTGTATTAACTTCGATAATAAATATGCTAATGGTACAAAAGCAATAATTGAAAAAACTGAAAAAATAACTGATATTCTTATTTTTCCACTTCCATTAATAAAACTAGTATATGGTGACAAAAAAATATTAATAACTGAATAAATTGCCATTGAAAAAGAAATTAAAAAGGGTACAATAACTTTTCCTTTTAACCATATATCATAAATAGTTGATGAAAAAACTAATAAAAGTAATACACCACCAAAAAAAATATAAGATATTTTGTTTAATTTTTGAAGACCTTTTCTCAACCAATCAACATTTTCCGTTGCAAATCCATAGGTTACAGCACTCCAAATGGGTCCCATAATAATTGCAAATGCTAATGTAGGCAACTGAAATAGTGTAAATGCAGTATTGTAAATAACAACATCTTTTGAAGAAAAAAAATGTGAAACTAATAAATTACTAGTTGAAAATAATACTACAGCTGACACTTGGATTACAAAAAAATTAAGTCCTAAACCAAACAGCTTACTTAATAATTTTTTATCAAAAAAACTTAAAGATGGGCTAATATTTTTAAATCGAGTAAGAAAAACAAAAAAATTAATAAAAATCATTATTACTAACGGTATTCCCATTAAAATATATGCAGTAGAAACTAAATCTAATTCATAATTGTTCTTTGAAATTAAAAGCGTTAATAAAGCAATCAAATTTCCAACAGTAATAATTAAATTATTTGTTGCAGGCTTTTGGTAGGAAATATATACAACCCCTATTAACTGAAAAATAAAACGTACAAAAAAAATAAGAAAAACTACATTTGTAAATTTCAATAAGTAACTTGAAGATAAACTAGAGTTTAAAATAGAGTTCCAATTTAAGTATTGATTACAAATAAAAAATACTAACCCTAAGCTTGAAAAAATTACTATACTTGCCAAATAAGTTGTAGAAATAAGTTCTTTTGCTAATATTAGATTATTTGTAGCAAAAGCTTCAGTTAATTTATTTCTCAAGCCATTACCTAGACCAATATCAAAAATCGCAAACCATGTTACAATAGAAGAAACTGTTAACCAAACTCCATACTCTTCTTTACTCGTAAATATTTCAAGCAATAATGGTATATAAATAAAATTAATTGCTACACTTACAATTTTTATAATGAAAGAATAAATTATTTGACGTAAAATCACAGTGTCTTTATTTATATTTAGTCCGAACATAAATTAAAATCTATTCTTTATCTTCTCAAAAAAACTTTTCTCCTTAGCACTATACCCATAACCATATTTATTCCCATACCCAAAATAGTCTTTATCAACATCATTCAATATAAATGCAGCATTTTTAATTTTACCAGCATCCATTACTTTATTAGCAAAATCGATTAATGATTTTTCTGTGTATTTAGACCTGGTCACATAGAGGGTAATGTCTGCAACTTCTGAAATTAAGAATGAATCAGTCACCAACATTAATGGTGCAGTATCTAGAATGATATAATCATATTTTTCTTTAAGAGTCTCTATAAGAA
>RRZT010233993.1_pt1 | contig 11011 bp, 6 predicted proteins | sample 2165551 | NCBI WGS metagenome assembly RRZT01 (sample SAMN10456910, study PRJNA506462) | wastewater metagenome | biome: wastewater; feature: sludge; material: wastewater sludge; isolation source: wastewater sludge with Escherichia coli K12::gfp cells carrying plasmid... | place: USA: Moscow, Idaho ...
ACGGATTACAAGGCTCTTGAGAGGGAGCTGAAGTCTTCGCAAGTTTCCAACGATGAGGACGAATACGAGGACTACTACGAGATTCCCCCAGCAACCGATGACTGGGATGAAGATGAGGAGTGGACTCCTCGGTCATCTCGATAGGTTATTGATACATGCTGAAGGGGCGGAAGTCGTAACTTCCGCCCCTTCAGCATGTCCGGATGCTTTCAACTCACCCGAGCCGGTAGTTACCTGAAATCCTCACGGCACCGGCGCGCACTCCCTTGGTCCCCGTGATGACGCGGGTTGCCACAGAAGACTGCTTCACCACAGTCTCTCCGGCGCCTTCAGCATTCAATACCTCGGCACCCTCACTGGCGACGACGTCGCCCAGCACCCACGCGGGGATTCCCGCGCGCGTCGAGACCGCGATGACCTCATCGACAGCATCCGGTGCGACCACCGCAACCATGCCTACACCCAGGTTTAACGTATCCTCAAGATCTTCCCAGGAGATCTTGCCGAGAGCCGCAAACACTTGGAAAACAGCTGGCACTGCAACGCTCCCCCGATCCACGCGGGCCGTCAGCCCGGCAGGAATGACGCGTGCGAGATTAGCCGCGAGCCCTCCGCCGGTCACATGGGAGAGAGCGTGGAGGGACGTCGTCGTCGCCATATCTAGACACGGGCGAGTATACAAACGCGTGGGTTCCAGCAACTCTTCACCCAACGTCCGACCAAACTCAGGAACAACACGCTCCAGAGCCCAGCCGGAGTCAGCGACGATCTTACGAACGAGTGAGTACCCGTTGGAGTGGAGTCCAGAAGAGGCCATGGCGATGAGCACGTCACCCGCCTGCACGCGGTCGGCGCCCAATACACGATCCGCTTCCACCACGCCGGTGGCGGCTCCGGCGACGTCGTATTCGTCAGGCGCCATGAGGCCGGGATGTTCGGCTGTCTCGCCTCCTAGTAGCGGCACGCCAACTTCTTCGCATCCTTCGGCAATACCACGCACGATGTCGGCGATACGTTCGGGAACCACACGACCGCATGCAATGTAGTCAGTCATAAGAAGCGGGCGGGCACCCACCACAACGATGTCATCCACCACCATGCCTACGAGATCACGACCAATGGTGTGGTGAATGTCGAGGGCCTGAGCGATGGCAATCTTGGTTCCTACGCCGTCAGTGGAAGTGGCGAGCAGCGGGCGCCGGTAGTCTTTCAGCGCCGAGACGTCCACGAGACCGGCGAATCCTCCCACGCCACCAAGGACGTCGGGGGTCATTGTGCGGGACACCGCGGCCCGCATGAGGTCCACCGCGCGGTCACCCGCGGCCGTGTCCACACCGGCAGCAGCGTAGGCGTTCGCGCCCGTGCCTGCGTTATCGAGTTGGTTCGTCACTACTGTCGCTCCTTGGAGGTGTCACTGTTCCAGGTCGGGTTGGATAGCACAGGTATTACGAGCAGCCGTTCGCACTCGCCGCGCTAATATCCACGGGATACTTCCCGGTAAAGCATGCGGTGCACAGCTGTGATTGATGCTGAGCCGTTGCCTCGACCATGCCGCCCAGGCTGATGTATCCAAGGCTGTCCGCATCGATCGACTGCCGAATTTCTTCCAGCGTCAGCTCATTGGCGATGAGCTCGTCACGGGTGGGGAAGTCAATTCCAAAAAAGCACGGCCACTGCACGGGTGGCGACGAGATCCTCACGTGCACCTCCGCTGCCCCGGCCTGGCGCAACATCCGGACGAGGGTACGCTGGGTATTGCCACGCACGATGGAATCGTCGACGACGACGAGGCGCTGCCCGGCAATCACTTCCTTCAGTGGGTTGAGCTTGAGGTGGATACCTCTCTGCCGGGCGAGCTGTGTGGGCTGAATGAAGGTGCGGCCAATGTAAGCGTTCTTCACAAGACCCTGACCGTAGGGAATGCCGGATTCTTGCGCGTAACCGATCGCCGCCGGAGTTCCCGAATCCGGCGTGGGCATGACAAGGTCAGCCTCAACGGGATGCTCGCGGGCAAGGATTCGGCCCATTTCCAGGCGCGAGGAATTAATGGAACGCCCACCAATTGCGGTATCCGGGCGCGCCAGATAGACGTACTCGAAGATGCAGCCGGACCTCTTGGGTTCGGCCCAGCGCCGGGAATGTAACGTGCCATCCTCGTGAATAACGAGGAGCTCTCCGGGTTCGATCTCGCGGACGAACTCGGCTCCCACGATGTCCAAAGCTGCGCTTTCTGAGGCAATAACCCACCCGGCGCCGAGCTGCCCCAGAACTAACGGGCGGAAACCGTGCCGGTCACGTGCCGCGTAAAGTCGATGCTCGTCCACAAAGACAAGCGAGAAGGCACCCTCGAGGCGAGGGAATACCTCTAGAGCGAGTTCTTCAAGGGAATCTGCCGAGTTCGGCGCCCCCAGCAGGGCGGTGATAACGGCGGTATCTGTGGAGCTTCCTCGCCCTAGTTCACCGCGGAGATCTGCTCCGGAACTCTCCTTCACCTCGGCCATCAGCCGGACGGTGTTAGTGAGATTGCCGTTATGCGCCATGGCGATGGTGCCAAAGCGGGTGGGACCAAGCGTCGGCTGGGCATTCTCCCAGGTGGAACCACCAGTTGTCGCGTAACGGACGTGCCCTATGGCGATATCACCTGTCAGTGTGCGCAGATGCTCATCGTTGAAGACCTGGGAAACAAGGCCCAGATCTTTGTAGACGAGGATTGTCTCGCGGCCAGAGACTGCAATACCGGCAGCTTCCTGGCCGCGGTGTTGCAGCGCATAGAGGCCGTAGTAAGCCATCTGGGCCACCGGCTCGCCGGGAAGAAAGACTCCGAAAACGCCGCATTCGTCCTGAGGTTTTTCGTCGGGGAAGAGTTCAGCGGTTAAACGCCCATCACCATTCACACACCTATGGTCTCACAGTTCGAGTAGCAAGGAGGGGTTGGACGACCAGTGGATGAGACGGGTCTTACCGCCGACCCCACCGGTCCAGCGAATGCCGAGAAAACAGCGGAAAAAATCCAGAAAGATCTGCCCGAATGCCGGATGCGCTGACTTTACCCAGCGCTGCCGCCTCTTCCCACCTAAGGTTGCCCACACAGAGCGCGAGCCAGGTGGGAGCATCCATCTCCACCACGTTGGGAGGGGTGCCGCGACGATGTTTCGGCCCTTCAATCACCTGGACAGCACCCGCGTAGGGGATACGCAGCTCCACACTACGGCCAGGATGTCGCTCGGCCATTTCTTCTAGGCAAAAGCGGGCCGCAGTACGAGTCTCGCCAGAGCTCAGTGCCGCAGAACCCTCGTCCTGCGCAGCTAGCTTCCCGAGAATTCTCATGCCGTCATCAACTGCAATACGTCGTGCCACGCGCCTAAGGGTAGCCGAAGGCGGGGCTCGAAGTCGCCTTCAACCGAAGGTGTCTTCGAGCCCCGCCCCGCGTGGTCATTTACTTGTGCAACGGCACCGATGAGGCACCCGGAGCGACGCCCCGGCAACCATATCGGCGATTGTTCACCACATCAGCAAACGCTCACCATTATCAGCGAACAATCGCCAAGGTGTCGATGCCAGTTCCGAAGAAGTCACCCACAACGCGGGTGTCGGAAGCACGACCAAAGGTGAACACCGAATCAGCAATGCCACCGCTCAGCTCATTCTTTAGGAAGACGCTGTTGCCACGCTCGATGGCGATGGTATCAACACCATCCCCATCGAAATCACCTGTCAACGCCTTGTCATCAGTACGACCGAACGTGAAGTTCTGGTCGGCGTTGCCGCCGCTCAGTTCGTTGCGCAGGTAGAACGTATTGCCACGCTTCACGCCGAGAGTTTCCACACCGTCGCCGTCCCAGTCTCCCGCAAGGAGCACATCATCCGGACGTCCGAAATGGAAGGTCAGATCAGGTTCGCCGGGTTCGATGCCATCATGGAAGTGGACACTGATCTCATTTGTTCCCGCCTTGCGCAGAGCCAGATCAGGAGACCCGTCACCATTCATGTCTCCGATCACGAGGTAGTCATCCGCTTCACCAAAGTTGATTGATTCTTCCGTGGTACCGACGCGATTGGTGTCCAGGAAGGTGTACAAGTTGCTGTTTTTCAGAACGAACGTGTCCACGCCGTCGTCGTCCGTGTCGGCAACAAGGATTCTCTCAGCAGGGTTGATGGTGTTCGCGTGTGTGGCGATCGGGGTGGCCCAATCAGGAGCGAACAAGACGTTGCCCACCGTCCCTGGCTCGGGAGCCTGATCCGGCAGAGCAGCGGCAGCGATCTCCACGAACACCGTCGCCATGGTGGGACCTGCCACAATGGTCAACTCATGCACTCCAGGCTCGAGTCCTGCGGGAACGGTGAACGAAACGGTCGCCCGTCCGGTCTGATCAAGATTGGGAGTTACCGTGTTATCGATGGGAGCCTCGCCCAGCGCCGTGTGGTCACCCAGGTACAGATCGACAACTTCGGGCAATGGCTGCTGCTCGGTCCCAAACGTCATGGAGAGCGATGCGAGATCAATGGTTGCCTGCTGGCCCACAACAAGATTCTCCTCGCCGGAGATGGCAATACCGTGCTGCGAGTAATCGACAACAAGGCCGGGGTTGGCAGCAAGGAACTCGTTGAACACATCGTTATCAATAATGCCGGTGGCGAGGTAGTTCTTCCCGTCCTTGAACACGTTGAAGCCGTCGCCTCCGCCTACCAAGAAGGAGTTGGATGCGACCGTGAACATCGTCTCGTTGTCGTCGCGAGAAATCGGAGTCCCGTCAATCGTGACCTGCTTGATGTGGCTACCAAATTCGGCATCAACGTCGTAGGTGTAACGGAGGGTGTCCGAGGTGCCCAGGGTCAGCATGGGGCGCGAGGTTTGTGTACTCGCATCCGCCCATTGCTGTTCCAGCATGGTGTAGACCTGCGCGGCGGAGATATCCACAATGCCGTAGTCATTTCCGAACGGCTGAGCAGAGAAGGATTCTCCGAGGGTAACGGTACCGTCGCGGTCCGCATCAATTTCCGCTCGCACGCCACCCGGGTTCATCAGACCAAAATCAGCTGGACGTGACATGTTCTGCGAATACTCGTAGAAGGCCTGTGCGATAAGGTTTGCGCCAGTCATCTCGGAACCACGATTGGCTCCTAGATCCGACGCCTCACCATTGTTGGTCGCTCGATCAGCGCCTCCAACGATGGTTCCTACGGCCTCCGACCCCAGAGCCGATGCCTTCTCATCCGCGTCAGTGAACAGACCACAAATGTCCGGGTTCGCCTCCGGGGTTGCCTTGCAGTCCAACGCGGGAACCTCAACGAGTGCGGCATCAGCACCCACAACCTGCTTGCTTGTCGCATCGACAGTCAAGGTGAAGTGGGCAAAAGCCTGCCCAAATGAACCCGGCTCAATGACGGGCGCACCGGACGCCGTTGTCACTTCCTCATCATGATGGGTGTGACCAGCAACGACAGCGTCTACGTCCGCACTAACATCCTTGGAAATACCGGCTGTCTCGTGGATAAGGGCGACGACGACGTCCGCCTCACCGTTCGACTCGTCACCATCCTTGAGGAGAGCTGCCTGAGCATCAACGGCCGCCACAGGATCGGTGATCTCAAGGCCCTCAATACCTTCAGGGCTAACTAGCGTCGAGAGCTGGTCGGTCACTGCGCCAATAAAACCAACCCTGACTCCCGAGCCAGTTGTAATCACTTCGTAGGGAGGGGTCATCCGGTTATCGATCGGATTCACGTTGCTGAGCAGGTAGGGCCATCCAACCGTGGGGGCAATACGACCAATGAAGTCGTCATAGCCCTTATCAAACTCGTGGTTACCCACAGAGGAAACTTCCAATCCCATGGCCGTCAAGATTTCCATGGTTGGATTGTCATTATCGATAGCGGAAATATATGCAGATCCGCCTACATTGTCGCCGTTCGCGGCAAAGATTGTGTCATTCTCGTTATTAGCCCTAATCTCCTTGATCATATTGTCGAGCTGCGCTGCATTCTCAATATGGCCGTGGAAATCAGAAATCGCGACGATGTCGAGGGTAATCGTTCCCTCGTCTTCATTAGTGGTGGCGCCTGCGGGAAGAGCGACGAGGCCGGTTGATGCCAGCGTAAACGCGGCCACGGCTCCGATCGAACGCCCAGTTCGGCGGTTGACGTCGGACATGTGTGTTCCTTCTCGTAAAAGATACGGACGAACTCAGACTATCGGGCAAATATTGTCCACGCCACAGAAAAGTGGAGCAACTATGGCATAGCGCCACAGTTGCTCCACTTAGCTGAGAAAGTTAGCAGGTCAGCAGATTCCCTGCTCCAACATAGCGTCGGCAACCAGGCGGAATCCGGCGGCATTCGCACCGAGGACGTAGTCTCCAGGAGCACCGAACTCTTCGGCGGTTGCGAGGCAGGTGTCGTGGATGTCAATCATGATGTCATCCAGCTTGCCAGCGACGGTATCGAAGTCCCACTGCTGACGAACATCGTTCTGCTGCATCTCGAGGGCCGAGGTGGCCACGCCACCCGCGTTCGCTGCCTTGCCGGGAGCAAACATGATGCCCGCGGTCTTGTAGACGTCAATCGCCTCGGGCGTTGACGGCATGTTCGCACCCTCGGCCACAAGCTGGACGCCGTTGGCCGCAAGCTTACGGGCGTCGTCGTTCGTGATCTCGTTCTGGGTTGCACACGGAAGCGCAACGTCGGCGTCGATGCCCCACACCTTCTTGCCGGAGCGGAACTGAGCGCCGGGGCGGCGAGCAACATAATCGGAGACGCGGCCACGGCGGACTTCCTTGACGTCCTTGAGCAGCTCAAGATCGATGCCTGCCGGATCGTAGACTGCGCCGGAGGAATCAGAGATGGAAACGACCTTGGCGCCGAAGGACTGCGCACGCTCAATGGCGTAGATGGACACGTTGCCGGAACCGGACACGATGACCGTCTTGTCCTCAAGGGACTCACCCTTGGTCTCGAGCATGGACTGCGCGAAACGGACGGTGCCGTAGCCGGTGGCTTCGGTACGGGCGAGCGAGCCGCCCCAGTGCAGGGACTTTCCGGTGAGCACGCCGGCGTCGAAACGGTTGGTGAGTCGCTTGTACTGACCAAAGAGGTAGCCAATCTCGCGGCCGCCCACGCCGATGTCACCAGCGGGGACGTCGGTGTTCGCGCCGATATGGCGGTGCAGCTCAGTCATGAAGGACTGGCAGAAGCGCATAACTTCGAGATCCGACTTGCCGTGAGGATCGAAGTCCGAGCCACCCTTGCCGCCGCCGATCTGCTGGCGGGTCAGCGCGTTCTTGAAGATCTGCTCGAAGCCGAGGAACTTGATGATGCCGAGGTTCACCGACGGATGGAAGCGAAGGCCACCCTTGTACGGGCCAAGAGCCGAGTTGAACTCGACGCGGTAGCCGCGGTTAACGCGGACCTGACCCTTATCGTCCACCCACGGAACCCGGAACATGATCTGACGCTCAGGCTCAACGATGCGCACAAGTACAGCGAGATCAAGGTACTCGGGGCGGGAGACGATGACCTTTTCCAAGGACTCAATGACTTCGTGAACGGCTTGGTGGAACTCCGGCTCGACGGGATTGCGCGAGACAACAGCCTCGTAAATTCGTTCTAGTCGCTGATCCATGGAATACTCCTCAACCAATACATTCAAAGAGCCGATCGACCCTCTGTGTTACGGATCTTTTTCAACCCGATGTCGCGTCTTTTTCTACCGGACGGCAAAACCAACCTAACAGCTTGTCCACGATAGGAACACGAAAATGGCGTGGTTAAGCCGAAAAATGGCGCGGCTAGACCGCGGTCTACCACTGAGTATTTCATAATGTGAGACCTGCGGCCGTCGTTTCCGCTGCTTTTCAAGCGTGTAACATTGCGCCACTATCGATCTGTTCAATAAATCACAGAAGGCTGGCAGACCAGGCCTCATGCGCGAAACGGGGCAGGTCCCACGACCTGCCCCGTCATCAATATCGTCGAGATTTACTTGGTCCCCCGTGCCCGTGCAACGAACACCTTGGGCTCCCCCACGCGTCAGTCGAAGATCTCGCGCAGCTTCTGATCGCTGGAGGCAGCGAGCTCCTCAACATCAAGAATGATCGTCTCACTCTCAGCCCAGCCAATGCTCTCTGCCGGGCTGATGGTGAGCAACTCACCGCCGGTGGTTCCCAGGCGAACCATAGGAACACCCTCGGCATCGGCGGCTGCTTGCACGAGGCCCAGGAAACCCTCGGGGACCGCTAGGAGGACACGGGCCTGAGACTCAGAAAGCAGAGCCGTGAAGGAATCCACACCATCACGGTTGCAGAGATTCGTAAGATCAAGCGAGGCTCCCATGCCGCCATTGACCGACATATCCACAAGGGCCTGGATGAGACCGCCGTGAGAGAGATCGTGCGCGGCCTCAATAACCTTGCCCAGTTCCGTGGACTCGGCGGCATGCAGCGCGAGCAGCACCCGACCGAGTGCCATCTCGGCCTCCAGATTCACCACCGGAGGCTTGCCTCCGAGATGATCGTGAACAATGCGGGCCCAGGCAGAGCCATCCAACTCGTCGCGCGTCTCGCCGAGCAGTACCAGCGCTGAACCTTCCTCACCCAGTCCAGAAGAAACAGCCTTCGTTACATCCTCCATGACGCCCAGCACGCCTACCACGGGCGTGGGATTGATGGAGGAGGTCGGCGTTCCCTTGACGGTACCGGACGAGTTATACAGCGAGACGTTACCGCCGGTGACGGGAATACCCATCTCTTTGCAGCCATCGGCAAGCCCGGTCATGGCCTGCACCAACTGCCACATGGCGTCCGGGTCCTCGGGATTACCGAAGTTCAGGCAGTCGGTCACGGCGAGCGGCTTGGCACCCACCGTGCAGACGTTGCGGTAGGACTCGGCGAGCGCCTGCTGCGCACCCACGTAAGGATCAAGCTTGGTGTACCAGCCATTGGCATCGGTGGACAGGGCCACTCCGCGACCGGTGGTCTCGTCAACGCGAATCACACCGGCGTCGTCGGGCTGAGACAGCGCAGTGTTACCGCGCACGAAACGGTCATACTGATCCGTCACCCAGCCCTTACCAGCCTGGTTAACATCCGTGAGCACACGGCGGATCTGCTCCGTCAGCTCTCCGATTGTTGCCGGACGCTCCAGGTTCTCGGAGCCTTCCATCGCCAGCTCCCAGTGCCACTCGGGCCGCTCGTAGGGGCGGTCATAGACGGGACCATCCACAGCCACGGTGGAGGGATCGACGTCCACAATGCGGTGTCCGTAATGATCGATAACAAGGCGACCATCGCCTGTCACCTCACCAATAACGGCGGTCTCCACCTCCCACTTGCCCGTGAGAGCAAGGAATTCATCGAGCTTATCCGGGGACACAATCGCCATCATGCGTTCCTGGGACTCGGACATGAGGATCTCGCCGGCGGTCAGGCTCGGGTCGCGCAGCAGCACATTCTCCAGGTCCACACGCATGCCGGTGCCGCCATTGGCGGCTAGCTCGCTGGTGGCGCAAGAAATACCGGCGGCCCCCAAATCCTGGATAGCCTCAACGACACCCGCGTGGAAGAGTTCCAGGCAGCACTCAATGAGGACCTTCTCCATGAAAGGGTCGCCCACCTGCACCGAGGGGCGCTTCGTGGGCATGCCGTCCTCGAAGGTTTCGGAGGCAAGGATTGAGGCGCCACCGATGCCATCGCCACCGGTACGCGCACCGAAAAGCACCACCTTGTTACCCACACCCTCGGCGTTGGCTAGGTGAATGTCCTCGTGGCGAAGCACACCCACACACAGGGCGTTGACCAGTGGGTTTCCCTGGTAGGAGGGATCAAATTCAGTTTCGCCGCCAATGTTGGGCAGGCCGAGGCAGTTGCCGTAGCCACCCACGCCGGCCACCACTCCGTGCACCACACGCGCGGTGTCCGGGTTCTCGGGTGCACCAAAACGCAGCTGATCCATCACCGCCACCGGGCGGGCACCCATGGCAATGATGTCGCGGACGATGCCACCCACGCCCGTAGCCGCGCCCTGATAAGGCTCCACGAAACTCGGGTGGTTATGGGACTCCACTTTGAAGGTGACAGCCCAGCCGTCACCAATATCCACGACACCAGCGTTCTGACCCATACCCACGAGCAGATGTTCACGCATCTCGTCGGTAGTCTTGGCGCCAAACTGCTCCTTGAGGTGCTTCTTGGACGACTTATAGGAGCAGTGCTCAGACCACATCACCGAGTACATAGCGAGCTCCGCGTTAGTGGGACGGCGGCCGAGCAGCTCGCGAATGCGCTGGTACTCCTCCTCCTTCAGGCCAAGTTCGGCCCAGGGCATCGACTGGTCGGGGGTTGCCGCGGCGTCGGCAATCGTGTCGTAGGACTGGTCAAGAGGCTGAAAAGCCATCGTTACTCCTGCTTAAAACGGGCGGCACGAATGAATCACGAATGAATCAGGATAGGGTCATCGTGGACTAATCCACGAAGCACCACACAATCTTATGAGGTTGCTGAGCATTGCCCAGCAACAGGTACGTCCTCAGCCAACCAAGGTGGCAAGGGCGCTGGAGAAGAGACGAAGGCCATCGGTTCCGGTACGCGGGCCACTCGCGCCACGAGTTCCAAAACCAGCTTCGACCGCGTGCTCAGGGTGCGGCATGAGGCCCACCACGTTGCCCGCGGCATTGCAGATGCCCGCGATGTCATTCACCGATCCGTTCGGGTTGGCACCCGAATAGCGGAACACCACACGACCCTCGGCCTCCAGCTCAGCCACCGTCTCGGCGCTGGCCTGAAAATTCCCCTCACCGTTCTTTAACGGGATGAGGATCTTCTCGCCCTCGCTGAAGTTGTGCGTCCAGGCGGTGTTGGCATTTTCCACGACGAGTTCCTGCTCGCGGCAGATGAATCGCTGCTGGGAGTTGCGGATGAGCGCGCCCGGAAGCAGGTGCGACTCACACAGCACCTGGAATCCGTTGCAAATACCGAGCACCGGCATTCCGGCGCCAGCGGCATCCACAACTGACCTCATG
>RRZT011412896.1_pt1 | contig 11010 bp, 13 predicted proteins | sample 2165551 | NCBI WGS metagenome assembly RRZT01 (sample SAMN10456910, study PRJNA506462) | wastewater metagenome | biome: wastewater; feature: sludge; material: wastewater sludge; isolation source: wastewater sludge with Escherichia coli K12::gfp cells carrying plasmid... | place: USA: Moscow, Idaho...
CCACCATGACCTCGACCGGCTTGTCGGACGTGATTCCGGTGAAGCCGCACGCCCGCTCGCTGGTGATGATCCAGCAGATCGCGGGCATGCTCTACCTGGCCATGGTGGTGGCCCGCATCGTCGGGCTCACCTTCAAGCGAGGTCGGGTCGCACGCTAGTGTCCTGTCAGGTTGATGCGCTCGCTATTTGTTGATCGCGCGGCAGTAGCCGGCGAGGCGGTCGAGGATCTGGTCGGCGGTCTTGTGCCAGGTGAAGGGTGTCGGGTTCTGGTTCCAGTTTTCGACCCAGGCGGTGATGTCGGCTGCGAGAGCTTTGACGCTGCGGTGTGCTGAGCGTTGCAGTTTCTTGGTGGTCAGCGCGGAGAACCAGCGTTCGACCAGGTTCATCCAGGATCCGTAGGTGGGGGTGAAGTGGAAGTGGAACCGCCGGTGGCGTAGCAGCCACTCGTGCACGGCGGGGGTTTTGTGGGTGGAGAGGTTGTCGAGGATGACGTGGACGTCGAGTTCGGCTGGGACCTCGGTGTCGATTTTGTTCAAGAAGGCGATGAAGTCTGCGGCTGTGTGGGACTTGCGCAGGTCGGTGATGACTGTGCCGGTGGCGATGTTGAGGGCTGCGAACAGGTCCACGGTGCCGTTGCGGACGTAGTCATGGGTCGCCTTGCTCGGTGTGGTCGGCAGCATCGGGAGGATCGGCGCTGACCGGTTGAGTGCCTGGATCTGCGGCTTCTCATCGAGCGCATAGACCGCTGCAGCGACCGGCGGCGAGAGGTAGAGGCCGACCAAGTCGCGGACCTTCTCGATCAGATCCGGGTCCGGGGAGACCTTGAACTCGTCTTGGCGCCACGGCTTGAGCCCGAAGGCCCGCCAGATCTCGCTCACCGTCTGCCGGCTGATCCCGTGCCGCTCAGCCATCGTCCGGGTGGACCAGTGGGTGGCGTCCTTCGGGGCGGTCTCCAGGGTCTCGACCACGACGGCCTCGATGACCTCGTCGCCGATCGTGCGTTCAGCGCCTGGACGCGGCGCGTCGACAAGACCCTCGAGCCGATCGGCTGCGAATCGATGGCGCCACTTCGCGACCGTCGCCCGGTTGACCCCGAGTCGGGCCGCGATCGCAGTATTCGCGCCGCCCTCGGCCACGGCCAGCACGATCCGTGACCGCAGCGCCAATGCCTGCGACGAGGAATGGCGCCGAGCCCAACGCTGCAGCGTTGCCCGCTCGTCCTCGGTCAACTCGATCGCGACCGTCGGTCGTCCTGCCTGTCTCATCACCGGCTCCATCCTGTTGAGGCTCTTGCCTCTTCAGAACCCGACGCCAGACTACGAAATTCCCGAATCCCGCATATTTGTTCACGGAACAGCCTGACACGACACTAGGTGGTCGGCTCGGCGGGCAGCCGGTAGACCGTGACGTGCGAGGGCGACTCTGCGGTGAAGGCGACGCCGGTGAAATCTGCCCACCGCGACTCGCGGACGAACCCCGCCAGTTGCGCCATCAGGTCGAGCACCCGGCCGGGTCGATCACGTCGGCGGCGAAGGTCCCCTTGCCTGGAGTGTCGTAGCCGGCAGCAGTTTCGGCGTTCCACAGATCGTTGGAGTGCATGCCTGCACCCTGGTGTCAGCGAGTTGGCGACGAAAGACCGCCCAGCAGTTCGCCGGCTATCACCCTGCTGAACAGGCGCTTCTTAGGGGTCGGTGTTGTAGTGGGCGACGGGCGGGCCACCCCAAGGCCGTCTGTGCAGCATGCAGGTCAGAACCCTGGGGTGCGACAACGGGGTCGTTCCGCCCGTCTGTGGCCGGTGTGAACCCGTTCGGGCGGGTGTTCAAGCACGTCTTGAGCGAGGACGTGCCCGGAGCGGCCGATCGCAAGGCGGAAGACGAGTCGATAGTGGGCCCTTTCGCCGAGGATGACAACGCAGCGAGCGGTCGTTACGGATGCGCCGCAGCGTGGTCAGGGTTCTGCGAGACGCCCTAACAGCCGCAGGCCGCCCACGCGGCGGTTGTGCGGTCGATCCAGTCGCGCGTCGCGAACGGACGCACCACCTGGTTGGCCATGATCGCGAACACCAGCGGCGCGCCGTCGGCGGTGATCAGGTAGCCGGCCAGCGTGCTCACGTCGCGCAGGCTGCCGGTCTTGGCCCGCACGACCCCTCGTCCGGCACGTTCGGCCTTGTCGTCGAACCGGTCGTACAGGGTGCCTGACACGCCCCCGACCGGCAGACCCAGCAGCAGCGAGCGGAACCTCGGCTCGTTCACCACGAGCTTCATGGCCTTGGCCAGCGCTGCGGGCGACACCCGGTTCTCGCGGCTGAGGCCGCTGTTGTCGTCGATCACCATGCCCGACGTCCAAAGGTCGAGAGACTTCAGCATGGCCCGAACCGCAGCCTCGGCGTCGGCGAAGCTGCCGCCGCGGTCGGTGGCCAGACCCACCTGGCGCGCCAGGGTTTCGGCCGCCACGTTGTCGCTGTAGCGCAGGGTGTGCTCGATCAGTTGCTCCACCGGTGGGCTCTGCATGGAGGTCAGCACCGGGTCGTCGGCCGCCGCGGTCGCTCGCTTGGTGCTCGTCACCGTGATGCCCGCCTTGGCCAAGCGGGCGGCGAACCGCTTGGCGGCGGTGGCGGCCGGGTCTTTCTCGGCCAGTCCGGTGGTGGGGTGGAAGCCCGAGTCGACCATCAGGGCACTGATCGGGGCCACCGAGTAGCGGTAGTTCTCGGTCCAGTGCCGGTGCCAGGCGGCAGCCTCGAACAGGGTGGCGTCGTAGCCGAGGGTCACCTTCGTCACCCCGGTCTTGCGCAGCGCGGCGGCGGTGTCGGCGGCGAGTTGCTGCAGCGAGGCGCGTCCGGTGGTTCGGGCATCGTGCAGCAGCGGGTCACCACCGCCGCGCAGCACGATCACCCCGCTCTTCGGGCTGACCACCGACGTGGTGAACGTGCGGTCGTTACCGAGCGCTTCCAGCGCCACGAGGCAGGTGAGCAGTTTCATCGTCGAGGCCGGAATCAGCGCCCGGCCGGCGCGCGAGATCAACGTCTTGCCCGTCACCGGGTCGATCACCACCAGCCCGGGCGTACCCGCCGCCGCCTTGTCGAGCGTCGGAATGCGCGCCAGCAGCGCCTTCGCCGCAGGGGCGGGGGCCGGGTCGAGGTCGTCCAGGGGCAGGGCGGGCGGGGACGCGGTCTGGGGCGCCTGCCAACCCGGCGGAGCCGAGGCGGTGTGGGTGACGGTGCCGGACGGCAGCACGGCCGCACGCCATTGCGGCACCATCAGCAGAACGCCGGCGGCGACGACGACCAGCGCCAGCAGACCCAACACCAGGTTGCGCACCACGCGGGCGCCGGCACGGGCCCATGACGAGGCGGCCACGTCAATCACCCTTTCGAGGCACCGGCCGTACGGCGGTCGGCCATGTTGCCCCCGGCTCGGTTGGCGATAGTCTCAACTGTGGCATCGCCGCCATCATGACAGCCATCGAAAGGGAATGCCCGTGGCCGACTACAGCCGCCCCAAGATCCAGCCGAGTCTGCACTTCGACGTCACGATCGAGATTCCCAAGGGCACCAAGAACAAGTACGAGATGGACCACCACACCGGTCGTATCAGGCTCGACCGCACCCTGTTCACCTCGACTCAGTACCCGAACGACTACGGCTTCATCGAAGGCACCCTGGGCCAGGACGGCGATCCGCTCGACGCCATGGTGCTGGTACCCGAGGCGACCTTTCCCGGCGCGCTGATCGAGTGCCGCGCCATCGGCATGTTTCGCATGACCGACGAGATGGGCGGCGACGACAAGGTGCTGTGCATTCCGGTCGCCGATCAGCGGCAGGACTACCTGACCGAACTCAAGGACCTGCCGCAGCTCACCCTGCTCGAGATCGAGCATTTCTTCGCCGTGTACAAAGACCTCGAGCCGGGCAAGTCGGTCGAGGGCGCCGTGTGGGTGGGCCGTACCGAGGCCGAGAAAGAGATCTACGAGAGCTGGAAGCGCGCCAGCGGCACAGACTTCGAGAACGAATTCACCCGCACCGAGTGAGAACCCTGCACTTGATGCGGCACGCCGAGGCCCAATGGCAATCGCCCGGGCCCGACGGCGATCATCTGCGCCCATTGAGTTCTCGCGGCGTGCAGCAGGCACGATCGGTGGGTGCGTACCTGCGCCCGGCGGGCATCGACCTGATACTCAGCTCGTCGGCGACCCGCACGCTGCAGACCGCGGAGGCACTCGGCCTCGGGGTGCCGGTCTGGTCACGCGACGAGATCTACAACGCCGGTGCACAGCAGATTCTGCGTGAGGTGCTCATGGTGCCCGAGGGCTACAACGCAGTGCTGGTGATCGGCCATGCGCCGGGCATTCCGGCGCTGGCGCACCTGCTGGCCGACGCGTCGTCCGAGCCGTCCGCCCGCTCGGTCATCGCGTACCGCTACCCGCCGGCCACCGTGGCCGGTCTCACCGTGCACGGATCGTGGGCGAAGCTGCGCACGGCCACCCTGACCAGCGCGCGAATCCAGGCGGAGCCCAGCTGATCACTGCGGTCGCACGAAGACCGTCACGTCGCCGGTCTTGCATTCGATCCAGCCCTTGACCGAGCACACCAAGGTGACGTTCTTGTTGGTCTGCGGGTCGGTGACTGTCACCCGAAAGGTGGGCGGCACGTCGGTGCCCAGCGTGCGAACAGCCGCCAGCACCCGGCGAGCGAGCGTGCAGTTGGTGGTGTCGCTGCGCACCACCTCGGGCGAGCACACCGTGGTGTTGCGCGGCAGCGCGGTGCTCAGCTTGCTGGCCGTGGGCGAGGACGCGGCGGTGGCCCTGGGCGCGGACGGACCGATGGCCACGGTCTGCCCGATCAGCCAGGCCAGGCTGGCCACGGAGGCGATCAGGGCGACGGCGAGCATCACCAGGGCGGCGTTGTTCTTGGCCTTGCTGTGGCTGGCGTAGATGGGGGCGAAGCGCGTGGTGGCGTCTGGATCGTAGTCGGGGCTGCCCGGCGACGACGGCTCGTCGGGGCTCACGGCCGAGACAGGCGTGACCGGCGTGACGGGAGCCGTTGGCCGCGCCCGGCCCCCGAACTCGTACGAGACCGGCCCCGGATTGCCCGCTATCGAAACCCGACTGAGGTGACCGGCACCCGCCGCTACCGCCAGCGGGTGCCCGCAGCGCGTGCAGTGGGTTGCGGGTTCCGCGAACGGTTGGCCGCAGGCCTCGCACTGGCGCATGGGGTTCCGATCGGGGGCTGGACTAGTTGCACGCTCGATTCTGGCACAGCCCGTGAAACGCCCCCGAAAGGGTCCGCACCGTACGAGTAGCCTCGACGGATGCGGTTGGCGACCTGGAACGTGAACTCGGTCAAGCAGCGGGTGCCGCGGTTGTTGCCCTGGCTCGACGAGCGTCGCCCCGATGTGGTGTGCCTGCAAGAGACCAAGCTCACCGACGACGCGTTCGCCGACCTGCTGGGCGAGGCCCTCACCGAGCGCGGGTACGCGTTCGCCAGCAACGGCCAGGGCCAGTGGAACGGCGTGGCGCTGCTGTCGAAGGTTGGGCTGGACGACGTGCAGCGCGGGTTCGCCGACATGCCCGGGTTTCCCGACGCCGAGGCTCGGGCGATCAGTGCCACCTGCGCCGGCCTGCGCGTGCACAGCCTGTACGTGCCCAACGGCCGGGTACCCGACTCGGATCACTACCGCTACAAGCTGGCATGGCTCGAGGCGCTGCGTGCCAGCGTGGCCGGTGGGCCCGAACGGGTCGCGCTGTGCGGTGACGCGAACATCGCACCCACCGATGCCGACGTGTTCGATCCGGTCGCCTACCAGGGGCACACCCACGTGACGGTGCCCGAGCGGGCAGCCCTGAAGAGCCTGACCGACCTGGGCCTGCACGACGTGGTGCGCGAACGGTGGCCCGACGAGCGGGTGTTCAGCTACTGGGACTACCGGGCCGGCATGTTTCACCAGAACCTCGGCATGCGCATCGACCTGGTGCTGGCCGACGCGGTGACAGCGGGCCGGGTGCGGGCGGCGTGGGTCGACCGCCAGGCGCGCAAGGGCACCGGCCCCAGCGACCACGCCCCGGTGATGGTCGATCTGGACGAAGCGCCCGACGGCGACATCGGCCCGATGGTGCCGCCCCCGTCTGCCGGCGGCTACCGGCGGGGCAGCAAGAAGCTGCCGCAGTCGAAGTAGGCCGCCACGTTGTGGTTGAAATGGCGGCCAGCAGCGGCTCTACGGCGTGCACCCGCCACTTTATGGTTGAAATAGATACCTCGGGCGGGTATCTATTCCAACCACAAGTCGGCGGATGCCTGAACCGGGGAACCCGGCGGCTTTCTTTTCAACCACAAAGTGGCGGCTACTACAGTGCGGGCGGGGGGTGGCGATGCGGAACGGTCGGATGGACGCGCACCCGCTGACCAGACTGCCCTTCTCGTCTCCGGTGACACCGGGCACGGGCTGGCCGGGCGACCCGGCCACGACGGCGACTCCGGCGGCCGCGAACTCGGAAGCCGTGCACGCCCTGGCGACCTCATCGCCCGATCTGCCGACCCTGGACGCCCGGGTTTCGGTCTGCCGGGCCTGCCCCCGGCTGGTGGCGTGGCGCGAGCAGGTGGCCACCGAGCGCCGTGCGTCGTTCGCCGACCAGCCGTACTGGGGGCGCGCGGCACCCTCGTTCGGCGACGAGCACCCGCGGGTGCTGATCGTGGGGCTGGCACCGGCCGCGCACGGCGCCAACCGAACCGGTCGGGTGTTCACCGGCGACCGGTCGGGTGACTGGCTGTTCGCCGCTCTGTACCGCGCCGGCTACGCCAACCAACCCACCTCGACCCATGCCGGCGACGGGCTGGCGCTGACCGGCGTGCGCATCGTGCCGGCCGTGCACTGCGCGCCGCCGGACAACAAGCCGACTCCCGCCGAACGCAGCGCCTGCGCGCCCTGGCTCGACCGCGAACTGGAACTGACCGTCGGCGGACTGCGGTCGATCATGGCGCTGGGATCGATCGCCTGGGACGCCACGCTGGCAGCGGCGCGCCGGTTGGGTTGGACGGTTCCGCGGCCGAAACCGCGATTCGGTCACGGCGCAGAGGCCGACCTCGGTGCCGATAGCGCGACGATCCGCCTGATCGGCAGCTACCACGTGAGCCAGCAGAACACGTTCACCGGCAAGCTCACCGAGGCGATGCTCGACGACGTGATGGCCCGGCTGTGACACCGAAACTGTCGGTGCCGGCCGACAGACTGGGTTCATGATCGATCACTACGGCATCAACGTGACAGACCTGGCTGCCACCGCACGTTTCTACGACGCGGTGCTGGGGGTAATGGGCTTCACCCGTCAGATGGACTTCGGCGAGGCCATCGGCTACGGCACCGACGGCCACCCCGACTTCTGGATCAGCGCGTCCGCACAAGGCGCATCGAACCGCGAAGCGCACATCGCGTTCACGGCGCAGAACCGGGCCGCGGTCGAAGCGTTCTTCGAGGCCGCCACCCAGTTGGGTGCGCCGATTCTGCACGCGCCCCGCGAGTGGCCCGAATACCACGACGGCTACTACGCGGCCTTCGTGCGCGACCCCGACGGCAACAACGTCGAGGCGGTCGTGCACCACTGAGGAAGCGCTGATCAACGCGCGGGTCGCTGGTTGAGCTGTGTCGAAACCCGTAGCCAGACGAGGTCTCGACAAGCTCGACCAACAGAAAGTCAAACGATTCCTGCCCACAGGCCACCACGGTCATGCCGTCGAACGCCGGGATCTCGTCTGGAGAACTCAGCGACCCGACGCCATGGCAGGACGATCCTGGTATCGGCGCACGAACACCGGTTGCTGCGTCGTCGAGGTGGCCGGGTCGTAGCGGTAGCCGCCCTCAGCGAACTTCTTCAGCGCACGTGGCGTACGCACCCGCTCGCGCACCAGCCAGCCGGCCATCGCACCACGGGCGCGCTTGGCGAAGAACGACACCACCTGGCGCGCACCGGCGGCGTTGGTGTCTTCGAACCGGGGGGCGATCACCGGGTTCTCGAAGTCGGCGAAGTGAACCGAGCGGGCGTATTCGTCCGAGGCCAGGTTGATCACCGCCTTGGTGCCGGGCGCCTCGTTCAGGTCGGCCTGCAGCAGTCGCGTGATGCGATCACCCCAGAACTGGTACAGGTTGCTGCCGCGATCGGTCGCCACGGGCAGGCCCATCTCGAGCCGGTACGGCTGCATCAGGTCCAGCGGCCTCAGCACCCCGTACAGGCCCGAGAGAATGCGCACCGTCTTCTGCGCCTCGGTGAAGTCGCGCGCGTCCCAGAGCTGCCGCACCGCGAGACCTTGATAGACGTCGCCCGCGAAAGCCAGGATCGCCGCCCGAGCATTGCGAGTGGTGAACGGTGGGTCGAAGTCGAGGTAGCGCTGGGCGTTGAGCGCGGCGAGTTCGTCGGAGATGTGCATCAGGCCGGCCAGCTCAGAGGCGGGCTTGTCGCGCATCACCTCGATCAGCCGCTCCGATTCGTCCAGCAACCGCGGCTCAGTGTGCTTGCGGGTGGCAAGGGGCGATTCGAAGTCCAGCGACTTCGCGGGCGACAGCAGAATCAGCACCGTGCAACGGTAGCCAACAACGCCGCTCGAGCGCTCGCGGTCAGCCGGCGGCCACCGTGATGTCGACCACCAACTCGGTGGCCAGCCGTTCGAGATCGGCCTGCAGGGCCCCGAGGTCCTGACCCACCGGTACGCCTGCGGTGAGGTGCGCCTCGAACAACAGGCCACCCGCCATCGGGGCTTCGCGGGTCTCGGTGATCAACCGGTCGATGCTGACGCCGTGCCGGGCCAGCACCCCTGACACGTCGCGCACGATGCCCGGGTGGTCGTTGCCGATCAGGTCGACCTGCACCTGGGTGTCGGCCGGCGCCGCGTCTGTGCTGGCGCCCGGGTGCACCGACACCTCGAGCAGGCCGGCGAGCGGCTGCAGGGCCGCACTCAGTTCGTCCGCTCGCTCGTCGGGCACACTGACCAGCACGATGCCCGCGAACTTGCCGGCGAGTTCGGCCAGTTGGCTTCGTTCCCAGTTGCCGCCGTGGGCGCTGACCGCGTCGGCGAGCGCGTTGACGAGTCCGGCGCGGTCGTCGCCGATGACGGTGAGCACAAGCGTGGCCATGCCCGGATCGTAGTGGACGACGCCCCCGCGCCGCGCCACGGGCTACCCGACGATCAGCCCTGCAGCGAGGTTGCTGATCGCGTGGACGGTGGCGGCGGGTACGAAGCTGCCGGCCCGGTTGCGAAGCCAGCCAAGCAGCCATCCCGCCGCGAACTGCACAGGAAGGATCGGCCAGGTGCGCACACCGATCAGAAGCAGCGGCAGGTGCGGGACGAGAAACGTGGTCGCCTGCAGCAGATTGCCCCACGCGAAGCCGAGACGGCGCATGAACACCCCGCCGAGCAGACCATGGAAGAACAACTCCTCGCCGAACGCACGCAACACGATGCCGATGCCGACGCTGATCGACGTCAGCCGCGCGACCGACACACCCGGGGTGTCGAGTACTGCGGTGGGGATCAGGACGATCGCCAGCCACCCGGCCAGAACCAGCGGAACCAGCATCACCGCCGCCCAGCCGTAGTCGACGGCCGAGCCCCAGGCGACCCCGAGTCGCTGCCGGGCGAGCCGGACGGTGACGTCCTGCCTGCGCGCCTGCACGATCACGTAGACGAGAGCGGGCACGCAGTACAGAACGAACTCGAGCATGCCAGCAACCTATCGACGCCACAGTGACGAGCAGTCACTCCAGCCCGCCTGCGAACATGCCGGGTTAGCGGGCCCGGTACGCCTCGATGGCCGCGACGATCTCAGGACGCAGTGCGGCCGGGCTGATCACCTTGTCGACCGAACCGACGGCGACGGCGCGGTGAATGTTGTGCACCCCGTCGAACTCGGCCGCCACCTCACTGATCTTCTCGGCGCGTACCGCTGCTCGCACCTCGGCCAACTCGGCCTGCAGCCCCGGCCGCTCCGCGGGCCCGGCCGAGCGCAGCCGGGCGTCCAGGTCGGCCACCCTGGGGTCAGCCCCCGTTCGCTTACCCACCTCGCCGGCGAACACCACGGCCGCTGCCGGTGCGCCGCCGATCACCGAGGCGAACGAACCCTGCAGCGCCAGCACCGTCATGTTTTCGTTCAGGGTCTTGCTGAACACCACGAACGCGCCGCCGTGGTAGCGCGAGATCACCACGAAGACGATCGGGCCGTCGAAGTTGACCACCGCCCGGCCGATCTCGGCGCCGTATTCGAGTTGCAGCTTGCGCATCGATTCGGGTGAGCCGTCGAAGCCTGACAGGTTGGCCAGCACCACCAGCGGCCGGTTGCCCGAGGCGGCGTTGATGGCCCGCGCCACCTTTTTGCTCGACTGCGGGAACAGCGTGCCCGCGGTGTAGGTGTCGGGGCCGTCGGTGGGCGGAAAACCGGCCCTGGGCACGGGTTTGGATTCGATGCCAACCAGGCACACCGGGTAGCCGCCGATGCGGGTTTCCATCACCACGGCCGTCTCGGCGTCGGCCATGCCGGCCCAGCGTTCCAGCCGCGGGCCGTCGGCGTCGGCCACCGCGTCCATCACCGTGCGAATATCGAACGGCTTCTTGCGGTCGGGGTTGGCGGTGAAGATGTCGCCCACGGTGGCGAACTCGCCGCCGTGCGGGTGCGACGAGATGTCGCGGTCGACCGGATCGACGCTGGGCGCACGCCGCGGGCCGGATTCGCCCGGCACCACGTAGGTCTGCAGGTAGTGGCCCATCAGAATGCGGAACGCGCGGGGCAGGTCGGGCGCCCAGTACTGCGCCTGCCCGTTGGGGCCCATCACCCGGTCGTAGCCTCCGATGCCGAAGTTGTCTTCGGCCGACACGCCGCCGGAGAAGTCGAGCGACTGCTTGCCCGTGAGCACCATCGCCGAATCAGGCGTCATCACCAAGATGCCCTTGGTGTGCATCAGCATGGTGGCCTCGGCGTTCCAGTAGGGCTGCGCGCCCACGTTGATGCCGGCCACCACGATGTTGATCTCGCC
>RRZT012100251.1_pt1 | contig 11006 bp, 7 predicted proteins | sample 2165551 | NCBI WGS metagenome assembly RRZT01 (sample SAMN10456910, study PRJNA506462) | wastewater metagenome | biome: wastewater; feature: sludge; material: wastewater sludge; isolation source: wastewater sludge with Escherichia coli K12::gfp cells carrying plasmid... | place: USA: Moscow, Idaho ...
ATGAAGAATTCCCAGTGGGCAGCCTGCGCCGCGCAGGAGCTCAAGCGGCAGGACGTGACCCTCAACGCCGAGTACACCAGGCTGCGCAAGGCGCTCTCCGCCGAGCAGAAGGAGGCGCTGACCAAGGCGCAGAAGTCTTGGCTGAAGTTCCGCGAGGATTGGTGCCGCTTCGAGGAGATCGGCCCTTCCGCGCCCGGTGGCGAGGCCAACTACAACTTCTGCCTGATGGATCTCACCAACAGGCAGATCGACAGGATCAAGGAGTCCCAGCCCTGAGGGCTCTGCGCCTGGCTGCCGGCAAGCATGGGCGGCGGGGCGGTCGTTTGGTCGGATTTGATGACGTGGTCGCGGCAAGCTGGCCGCGGGCGAGTCCGGTGCAAGGGGAGGGCGGGCCTGGGCCCGCCTTTTTGTCCGGGGCGCGGATGGCGCCCGGCGTTTAGCCGACGATGGTCTGCACCAGCCGCCCGACCTCGGCGAGGGTCGCTTCCTTGCCGGCGCTGTCGGCCGGACTGTCGGCGAGGTAGGCGGAGACGACCAGCGGTGGGCGCGCGGGCGGCCACACCACGCCGCTGTCGTTGGCGTCGGTCTGGAAGGTGCCGGTCTTCTCGCCGACCCGCCAGTCGGCGGGCAGGCCGGCGCGCAGGCGCTTGCCGCCGGTGGTGTTGCCCACCAGCCATGTGGTAAGCAGTTGGCGGGATGCGGGGCTGAGGGCGTCGCCCAGCACCAGCCGCTGCAGGGTGCCTGCCATCGCGCGGGGCGTGGTGGTGTCCATGGGCTGGTCGGGGTGCTTCACGTTCAGCTCGGGCTCCCAGCGGTCGATGCGCGTCACGTTGTCGCCCAGGCTGCGCAGGTAGGCGGTGAGGGCGGCGGGGCCGCCATAGCTGGCCATGATGAGGTTGGCGGCGGCGTTGTCGCTGGTGGTGATGGTGGCTTCGCAGAGCTCCGCCATCGTCATGCCCGCCTCGCCGACGTGCTTCTCGGTGACCGGCGACCAGGTGATGATGTCGGCCGGGGTGATGGGGATGCGCCGGTCGAGGGCTTCGAGGCCGCGATCGACGCGATGCAGCACCAGCGCGCTGGCCAGGCTCTTGAACGAGCTGAGGGTGAGGAAGCGCTCGTCGGCCCGGTAGCCGTAGGTGGCGCCGTCGGCGGTGTCGACGATGTGCACGCCGAGCCGCCCGCGGGACTGCTCTTCAAGCACCTGCAGCCGGGCGGCGAGCTGGTCCGCCAGGGCGGGGTGCGTGCCCGCCGCCAGCCCGCGCCGGGGGAGGGCCGCGGTGATCAGCGCGGCGGAGGACAGGGCGGTGATGAACCCTCTGCGGGTGATGCTCATGGGCGCTCCTCAAAAGCCGGAATTATGCGCCGCCTGGCGGGGGGACGAGGGTCGCGAGTCCGTGCTTGATTGTGCCGGCACGATTGGCTAGCCTGCGGTAAAACTTATTACCGAGGCACCGGCCATGCCTGCCCCCACAAGCGCTGTTCCGTTGCGCAGACCGATTGGGCCATGGGTCGGGTTGATGGCTGTCCTGCTGCTGGTCGCCGGGGTGATGACCTCTGGCGTCCAGCGGCTTCACCAGAACGCCCTCAAGGTCGAGCGGGACCGCCTGGCCCACCAGACCAAAAACCTCGAGGAGCGCCTCGCGATCCATCTGCAGGCGGTCAGCAACGCCCTCGACAGCCTGCGGGAACCCTTGAGTTCGGGCCGGCCCTTTCCCGGCGTGGAGCGGTCTCTTGTCGAGCGACTCAATGCCCTTGTCGCCGCGATGCCGTTCGTGCGCACGCTGGTGGTGGTCGATGCGGATGGCAATGTGCTCGCCAGCAACCAGCCGGCCCTGCGCGGCCGCAACTTCCGGGGTTCCGAGTGCTACGACACCCTCAGCCGGGACGCGGATCCGGACACCTTGTATGTTTCGCCGCCTTTCCAGACCGTCCTCAACAATTTTTCCTACAGCCTGGGCAAGGTGATCCGGACCCCGCAGCGGAAGTTTGCCGGCTATGTGCTGGCCATTCCGGACCCGTACTTCATGGGCCTGCTGATGGATGCGGCGATGTACGCCCCGGCAATGAAGGGTGCGCTGGTCCACGGCGACGGCCAACTGGTGATCGGGCTGCCGGAGCTCGAGAACGCCGGCGAGGGGCGCGATGCGCGTTTCGACGGCCTGCTGACAAGGTATCTGCGCAGCGGGCAGCGCGCCGCCGTGGTCACCGAGGCGACGGCCGCGGGCGGCGGGGAGGTGCTGGCGGCCTTCGCCACCGTACGGCCGCGGGTCACGGCGGCCGACAAGCCGCTGATCCTGCTCCTCATGCGCGACAGGCAGGTGATCGAGCAGCCGGTGCGCCAGGAGGCCGTGTTTCAGCTGGGGGCCCTGGGCGTGCTGGTGGTGCTGGCGAGCGTTGCGCTGTATCTGCTGCAGTCCCGTCGCCTTGCCGAGCTGCGCGCCGAGCGGGCCCACCGGGAGGAGCAGGCCGAGGCCTACCAGCAGACCGTCCTCAGCAAGGAGCGGCTCAAGCTGGCGCTGGAGGCGGCCGGGCTGGCAACCTTCCACTGGGACCTGCAGACCGGGGAACTCGTGTGGTCGCAGGCATTTCGCGAGCTGTGGGGGTTCTCCGCCGATGTTGGGGGAGCCTATGAAACCTGGGTCAACTCGCTGCACCCGGACGATCGCGCGGCGGCCGAGCGGCAGGTGCAGCAGGCCATGCGGAGCGGCTCGCTGTTCGACACCGAGTACCGCATCATCCGGCCGGACGGCTCGGAGCGCTGGGTCTGCGCCAAGGGGCGCTTCTTCTACGACGACGGCAGGCCGCTGCGCATGGAAGGGGTCGCCGCCGACATCACGCAGCGCAAATCCGCCGAAGCCGAGCTGAGCCGCTACCGCAACCAGCTCAAGCAGCTCGTGGATGATCGCACCCTGGCGCTGAGCCAGGCCCTGCAGCGCCTGTCCCAGGCCGAGAGCATGGCCAAGGCCGGCGCCTACGACTGGAATATCCATACCAACGAGACCACCTGGTCGGAGGGGTTCTACCGCATCTTCGGGCTGGACCGGGCGACCACCGTGGCCAGCTACGATTGCTGGCGGCGCGCGCTGCATCCGGAGGACCGCGACAAGACCGAAGAGCGGCTCCGCGAGGCCTGCGCCCGGGGCGATCAGTACCATCAGCAGTACCGGGTGATCTGGCCCGACGGCACGATCCGCTGGATTGAGGGGCAGGGCAATTTCATCATGGACGCTGCCGGCGTGCCCGAGCGGCTGGTCGGCTTCTGCATCGACATCACGGAGCGCAAGGCGGCAGAGGAGGCCCTGCTGCGCAGCGAGACCCAGTTCCGCTCGCTCTACGAGTCGATGGACGAAGGTGTGGCCATCTACCGGATGCTCTACGACGACAAGCGCGTGCCCTACGACTACGTGGTGACGGGCGCCAACCCGGCCTTCGAGCGGGCGACCGGGCTGCGGCGCGAGGACGTGGTGGGGCGCAAGGCGAGCGAGATCTTTCCGTCCGGGCCGCCGATCTACCTGGAGCAGTGCGCCGCGGTGGTCAGGACCGGGGTCGCCATCCGTTTCGAGGATTATCTGGCGCCGCTGGGGCGCTTCCTGCTGCTGTCCCTGTGCAAGCTGTCGGAGGACCAGTTCTTTGCCGTCATCTCGGATGTCTCGGAGCGCGTCGCGGCCGAGCGCAGGCTGCGGGAAAACATGGCCTTGCTGCAGGTGGCGCAGAACGCCGCCGACATCGGCGTCTGGTCGTGGGAGATCGACAGCGGCAAGCTGGATTGGGACGAGCGGCTCATGGCGTGGTACGAGGTGCCGGAGGCGGTGCGCGCCAGCGGGCTCTTCTACGCCTTCTGGACGCAGCGCGTGCACCCCGACGACGCGGCCAAGGCGGAGGCCGTGCTGCGGGCGGCGGTGCAGGAGAACAAGCCCTACGAATCCGAGTTCCGCCTGTTGCTGCCGGGGGGGCGGGTGCGCCACATCCACACCTCGGGGGTCGTCGAGTGCGACGGACGGGGCAAGCCCTGGCGCGTCGTCGGCGTCAATCGGGACGTGACCGCGCAGCGGCTCTACGAAGCCAGGCTCGAGGCGGCCAATGCCGCCAAGTCGGAGTTTCTGGCCAACATCGGCCACGAGATCCGGACGCCGATGAACTCGATCATCGGCTTCACCGAGCTGACGCTGGAGGGCGAGCTGAGCGAGCCGCAGCGCAGGAACCTCACCACCGTCCGGGCGGCGGCGCGCTCGCTGCTGCACCTCATCAACGATCTCCTCGACCTGTCGAAGATCGAGGCCGGCCAGCTGCAGGTCAACCGCGCGCCCTTCCTGCTGCAGACCGTGCTCGACGAGGTGCAGGACCTGTTCGCCCTGAGCCTGCAGCAGAAGGGGCTGCGTTTCGGGATGTCCATTGCCGCCGGCCTGCCCGAGTGGTTCAGCGCCGACGATCTGCGGCTGCGGCAGGTGCTGGTCAATCTGATGGGCAACGCGGTGAAGTTCACCGAGCACGGCGAGATCCATCTGGACGTGGGGATGGACCCGTCGCCGCATCCCCGCCCGCGCCTGCGCTTTGCCCTCCACGATACGGGCATCGGCATCGCGCCCGGCCAGACCGAGCATCTCTTCGAGCGTTTCACCCAGGCCGATGGTTCGACCACCCGGCGTTATGGCGGCACGGGCCTCGGGCTGGCCATCTCCCGGCGACTGGTCGAGCTGATGGGCGGCAGCATCGAGGTGGACAGCCAGATGGGGCAGGGCACGACCTTCGTGTTCACGATCGAGGCCGATCCGGTGCCCGGCGGCGAAGGGCTTCCGGTGACGGCCCCGGCGGCCGGGGTCGAGCCGCCGGCCGCCGACGATGGCGATGGCGCGGCGGCGGCCATTACCAGGATGCCGCCCGACACCGTCGACCGGGCGGCCCTGCTCGCCCGCCTGGCCCGGCTCGATGAACAGCTCGCCAACGGGCAATATGCGGCCCGCCAGGCCAGCGCCGAAATCGACATCCTGCTGAAGGCCGGTCCGCTGGCCGCCAGCTACCAGCCCATCCACGCCGCCGTCGTCGAGCTGCGCTTCGAGGCGGCCCGGGCCGCCTTGTCCCGCCTCATGGCGTTACTGAAAAATGAATGACATGACTCCCTCCGCCCGCGTCCTCATCGTCGACGACGTGCCCAACAACATCGACGTGCTCGCCAGCGCCCTGGGCGGCGATTACGAGATCAGCGTCAGCACCTCCGGCACCGTGGCCCTTGAGCTCGTCGAGCGCCAGCGGCCGGACCTGATCCTGCTCGACGTGATGATGCCGGGCATGAACGGCTTCGAGGTGATGGAGCGCCTCAAGGCCGGCGCCAGAACCCGATCCATCCCGGTTATCTTCGTGACTGCCAGGGCCGACGCGGCAAGCGAGACCGCGGCCCTCGAGGCCGGCGCCGTGGATTTCATTCACAAGCCGATCAACCCGTCGGTGGTGCGCGCCCGGGTGCGGCATCAGCTGGAGCTGGCCCGCTATCGCGCCCACCTCGAGGCGCTGGTGGACATCCGGACCAAGGCCCTCGCGGAGCAGCGCGACCGGGCTGAGGCGGCCTGCCGCGCCAAGAGCGCCTTCCTGGCGAACATGAGCCACGAGCTCCGCACCCCCCTGCATCAGGTGATCGGGCTGGCCGATCTGTTGGCCGGCCGGATGAGCGACGAGACCGCGGCCCGCCGCCTCGATATCATCCGGAAGAGCAGCCAGGGCCTGCTTGGCCTGCTGTCGGGCCTGCTCGACATCGCCCAGACGGAAGCCCGGGGCCTTCAACTGGAGCCGCGGGATTTCGATCTCCGCGGCCTGCTCGAGGACGTCGTCCAGCCCGCGCGGCTGGCGGCCGGGCGGCGGGGGTTGGCCCTGACGCTGGTGTGTGACATCGGCGAGCCGGCCATCCTCAACGGCGATGCCCGGCTGCTGCGGAAGATCCTCGAACAGCTGCTGAGCAACGCGGTGAAGTTTTCGGAGCGGGGGACCATCACCCTCCGCGCCTGGGTTGTGCCCGACGCCCCCGGCAAGGTCGCGCTCCGCTTCGAGGTCCGCGACGAGGGCATCGGCATGACCGCCGAGGTCCAGGAGGGGCTGTTCCGGCTTTTCAACCAGGGAGACAACTCCCTGACCCGCCGCTATGGCGGCACCGGCTGCGGCCTGATGCTGTGCAAGCGCCTGCTGGCGCTGATGGGCGGCGAGCTGCATTACGACACCACGCCGGGCCAGGGCAGCACCTTCACGGTGAGCCTGCAGCTGGGTCCCGGCGACGCCGCCGCCTTCAGGGATGGCCTGACCCGGGCGGCGGAGCGCAGGCAGTGCCTCGCCCTGCTGGCCGACCTGCTCGCCCGCCACGATCCCGACGCGATGATCCTGCTCGACGACAACCGGGAATGGCTGCGCGCCACCCTGGGGCCGGATGCCGAAGCCTTCGAGACGGCGGTCTATTGCCTGCGCTTCGACGCCGCCAGCCAGCTGCTGGCCCGGTTGAATCTCCCGGAGGCGGCGTCCGGCGCGGCCTAGAAGCGGTGACTGAGGGTGAGCCGCAGGCTCCGGGGCTCGGTGGGGTGCAGGTGGCGATCGAACACCGGCGCGGTTTCGCCCGGTAGTTGGGAGGCGTAGCCGTATTCGATGTCGTTGGCCCGGCGGTCGAACAGGTTGTAGATGTCCAGCGTGAGCTGCGTGCGCGGGTCTAGCCGGTGGCCGACGCGGAGGTTGGCGAGGGCCGAGGCCCGCGATCGCATCGAGCCGTCCTCGGTGAGCGGTCGCGGCCCGACGTAGCGTAGCCGCGCTGCGCCGAACCAGGGGCCGAGGTGGGCTACCGTGACGCCCAGATTGGCGGTGGTGCTCACCGCGCCGGGGATGTGCCGGCCTTCCGGGGCGCGGTCCGTGAAGCGCGCGTGGGACCCGCTCAGGTCGGCGTCCACGGCCAGCCAGTCGGTGGGCGTGTAGAGGTTGGTCCACTCCAGCCCGTGGCGGCGGGACGGGCGGGACGGCTCGGTGGTGCCGGCGTCGCCCACGAAGAGCAGCTCCGAGGCCGCCTCCAGCTGCCACAGCGCGAGGGTGGACTGCCAGCCCGGCAGGGGCGTGCCGCGCAGGCCGAGCTCGCGGCCCCGGGTGCGTACCAGCGGATCCACCCGGGCGGCGCTGGCGCCCGGATTGGCCGGGTCGACCCGGATGGTGGTGCCGCGGGCGTCGTTGGAATGGAAGCCGTGGCCGTAGATGAGGTACAGCTCGGTTCCACGCCAGGGGCCAAGGATCAGCGCCAGCTTGGGCGTCACCAGCTGGCCGCTGGCCGTACCGGCGTTGGCGGCGGTGCTGGCGTCGACCCTGAAATCGAAGGCGTCGGCGCGCAGCCCCTGGATCGAGCGCAGCCAGGAGGTCCACCGCGTCTCGTTGTGCGCCCACAGCGCCAGGCTGCGCTGGGTGACCGCGTCTTCGCGCACGCTGGCGTAGGTGTCGCGGGCGCGGCTGGCGTAGAGGCCGATCGGGCCGATCCGGTCGATGCGGCCCTGCAGGCCGATGGTGTTCTCGAGCTCGAGGCCGGCCCAGCGGCCATACAGGGTGTGGGAGACGTCGAAGCCGCCGGCGTGGCGGCGCTCGCTCTGCCGGAACTGGTCGCCGGTGGCGCAGCTGCCGGTGGCGGCGTAGTCGCCGAGGCAGTACTGGAAGTTCGACCACAGATCGAGGCTGGACCGCAGCCACCAGGCCGTGGCCCGGGTCTGGCTGGCGTCGCCGCGCCCGGCCCATTCGGCCGCCAGGCTGTGGCGCAGGCTCCTGCCGCCGGTGGTCGGGTCGAGGCTGCCGAAGCGGCCTACGGTGCCGCTGTCGATGGCCCGCTGGGGGATCTGGTCGGTCGAGGTCCAGCGGCCCTGATAGGCCATGCCGGTGATCGAGAAGCCGTCGAGGCGCGTCCCCTGGCTGTAGCGCAGCACGCCGTTGAGCTTGCGGTAGTTTTCGGGGACGTCCCACGGGCCGTCGTTGTGGAACAGCTCGACGCCATACAGCAGCCGGCCGTCACCCAGCGCCGGCGAGCCGGCCAGCAGGCCGCGCCGATGGCCGCCCTGACCGGCGGTCAATTGGGCCAGGGGGCCGTTCAGCCTGCGGAAGTAGTCGATGTGGGCGGCGCCGGCCGAGGAAAAATCGCCCTCGTCGGCGTAGTAGGGGCCCTTGCGGAAACGCACCTGCTCGATCAGCTCGGGGATCAGGAAGTTGAGGTCGGTGTAGCCCTGGCCGTGGGCGTGGGTCGGCATGTTGACCGGCACGCCGCCCACGGAGGTGGCGAAATCGGTGCCGTGGTCGAGATTGAAGCCGCGCAGGAAATACTGGTTGGCCTTGCCGTCGCCCGCGTGCTGGGTGACGATCAGCCCGGGCACCATCTCCAGCGCCTCGCCGGGCCGCAGGATGGGCAGCGCGGCGAGGCGCTGGCTGGACACCACGCCCTCGCTGGCGGCGGTGGCGATCCCTTCGAGGTTCTCGGCCCGGGCGCGGACCTCCACCGCGGTGAGTTCGGCCGGCCCCTGCGCCCCGGCCAGCCCCGAGGCCAGCACGAGGCATGAACAGATCAAGGTGTTTGCTGGTCGCATCGCACAAAACGCCGGATGCCCGGCCTCCAACGCCATCCTTTTCATCGACGCCGGCAGCTTAGCAGCCCGCTTCGTTCCGCTCCCTACGCAAGAGTGCGTAGGCGCGGCAATGCGCATGGAGCACGCTGGCCATTGAGCTTTGCGGCCTCAAGAGGGACAATCCCGCCGTGACCTTCCGCAAGCTGATCGCTTTCCTCGTCGGACTCTGTGTGTTGCTGGCCCCGGTGCTGAGCAACGCCGCCCTGCCCATGCCGTCGCCGATGGTGCACGCCGATGGCCACGGTGCGGACTGCCACGGGCTGGCGCCCCAGGGCGACGACGCGGATCAGCCGGGTACCCATGCGCCGGCTTCCAAGGCGTCCCACAGCTGCTGCTTCAATTTTGTCGGCATCCTGCCGGCCGCGGATCCGCTGCCGCCTCCCCACGGGGCGGGGGCGCGCATACCGTTCAGCCCCAGGCTGGGGCTGGCGTTCCGGATGGAAGGCGTCTACCGGCCTCCCTGGCAAGTCTCCTGACTGGCGCAATCCCAATCGGGCCCGCGGAAGACCCGCGGGCTCCCATGCCCTTTCCGGAGACATCAAATGAACATGACCCACTACATGGAGCTCCTGGCGGACAATCAGCCGTGGAACCTCCTGATTTTCATGGCGATTCCCGTCGTCCTCGCCGAAACCGTCGCCATCACCGAGCTCTACATCCTGTACACGCGCAAGTTCGGCGGCTGGGTGCGCACCCTCAACCGGACAGCCGGCGTGCTGGTCGGCCTCTACTTCATCGGGATCATCGGCTACCTGATGTCGAATGCCGTCATCCCGATCACCAGGGCGGGCGAGTGGCGCACCATCCTCGACGTGATCGCCGTGGCCACCTACCTGATCGGCGGAGTGCCGATGATCCTCATCGCCCTGCTGGAGCTGGGCATCCTCCACCGGGGGGCCAGCGAGGAGAAGAAGCTCGGCTTCCATGCCGTCTATGTGGCCTGCTTCCTGGTGTTCGCCCACGTGGCGATGATCGCCGGCATGGCCGACCCCGGCCTGCTCGGCTATCAGGGCGGGATGTCCCACGGGACGCCCGCCGGCCAGCATGTCATGCCCGACGGCACGGTGATGGACGGCGCCATGCCCCCGGCCCACGACCACGGGGCCCACAGGTAAGCCCGGCCGCTGATCAGCAACCCCGCTCCGGCGGGGTTTTTTACGGGAGCGCAGCCGGGCCCGGGCTCGCCCGCCGCTTCCGAGCCGGAGGCGGCGTTGCCATACGTCCATAAGCCTCACCCCAGGTCACCCGGCTGTTGACACGGATCAACATGAACGTATGATTCAAACGTTCGTTTGATTTGTATCTCTCCCGCTTTCGCGGCGGACTCAAGGGGGTGGCCATGGGCGACGAGGCTTCGAAGAATTCACCGGATACCGCCAGCCGCATCCTCGATGCAGCGGAGGCGCTGTTCATGGAGCATGGCTTCGACGGCACGTCGATGCGCATGATCACCGGCCAGGCCGGTGTCAATCTGGCGGCGATCAATTACCACTTCGGCTCCAAGGAGGGCTTGTTCCAGGGAGTCTTCCGGCGCCGCCTGACCGATCTCAACCGGCGCCGCGTCGCCGAGCTGGACGCCCTCGAGGCCGAGGCGGGCGGGGCGCCCCTCAAGCCGAGCCGCATCGTCGAGGCCTTCTTCGGCACCGCGCTGCGGATGGCGGCCGACGTGGAGGGCGGCGGCCACACCTTCATGCGCCTGTTGGGGCGCACCTACACCGAGCCGCACGATTTTGTGCGCCAGGTTCTGGCCGAGGAGTACGCCGAGCGCGTCGACCGCTTTCTGGCGGCGCTGTACCGGGCGCTGCCGGAGGTGGAGCGCACCGAGATCCTGTGGCGCTTCCACTTCATGATGGGCGCGATGTCGTATGCGATCGCCGGCACCGATGCGCTGCAACTTCTGGCCGGTAAGTTCGACGACGAAGACCCGGCCCGGCTCGCGCCGCGGCTGATGAGCTTCTTGCTCGGCGGCCTGCGGGCGCCGCTGGCCTATCCGGACCGCCCGGCGGCCTGAGCCGTAGCACCCGGGCCTGCTTGAGAGGAGATTGCCGATGGCTTCTGGATTCTTGCGAGCGCTGCGCAGCCGCCTGGTGACGGCGCCGATCTTCCGGGCCTTCCGCCGGGCGCAGCCGTCGATGTCGCAGACCGAGAAGGACGCGCTGGAGGCCGGCACCGTGTGGTGGGAGGGCGAGCTGTTCGGCGGGCGGCCCGACTGGCGGCGGCTGCTGGCCTTTCCGACGCCCACGCTCAGCGCCGAGGAGCAGCGTTTCCTCGACGTGGAGACCACCGAGCTGTGCCGCCTCACCCGCGACTGGGACTGCACCCAGCGCCAGGACATGCCCGAGCAGGTGTGGCGCTACATCCGCGAGCAGGGCTTCCTGGGGATGATCATCC
>RRZT010171810.1_pt1 | contig 11004 bp, 8 predicted proteins | sample 2165551 | NCBI WGS metagenome assembly RRZT01 (sample SAMN10456910, study PRJNA506462) | wastewater metagenome | biome: wastewater; feature: sludge; material: wastewater sludge; isolation source: wastewater sludge with Escherichia coli K12::gfp cells carrying plasmid... | place: USA: Moscow, Idaho ...
AAACAATGTATGATGCATATGTGAAAATGTCCGAGAATACGGACTATCCTCTTCATCTCGGTGTAACAGAAGCAGGAACCATGGAAAGAGGAAGCATAAAAAGTGCAATGGGAATAGGCGGACTTTTGTTAAGGGGAATAGGAGATACAATAAGGGTTTCGCTTACTGAAAATCCGGTAGAAGAAATAGGTGTAGCAAAAACTATTCTGAAAGTGTCCGGCTATATAGATGAGGGTGTAGATATAGTTTCATGTCCCACATGCGGAAGGACGGAAATAGATCTTATCGGTCTGGCAAAGCAGGTCGAAAAGGAGTTTAAAGATAAAAACTATAACATAGACATAGCTGTAATGGGATGTGTGGTAAACGGTCCCGGTGAAGCAAGAGAAGCTGATTATGGAATAGCAGGCGGAAAACAGGTGACAGTTCTGTTCAAAAAAGGACAGATAATAAAAAAAGTAGCTGAATCAGAAGCTTTGGAAGAACTAAAGAAAATGATAGAAGAAGATATGCAGAAAAAATAAAAAGCTGAAAGCACTAAGACCGGTATCTGTTTGGAGCCGGTTTTATTTTACAGGAGGCAGTCCGGCGTTGAAGATGCCGGTAATTGTATATTTCAACACAGATTTCTTGTGAAAAAAGTTAATTTATGTTATTATTAAGATAAAAAATAAAATTTATGGAAAGGGAGTTTCATGAGAGAGTACAATCCAAAAGAAATAGAGAACAAATGGCAGTCAAAATGGAATAAAGACAATATTTTCAAAAGTGAAAATGTAAGCGATAAGGAAAATTACTACATTCTGGAAATGTTTGCCTACCCGTCGGGAAATCTGCACGTTGGCCATCTTAGAAATTATACCATAGGTGATGCTATTGCCAGATATAAAAAAATGAAGGGCTTCAATGTACTTCATCCATTCGGGTGGGATAGTTTTGGACTTCCTGCTGAAAACGCAGCTATTGAAAATAAAGCACATCCGGGAGACTGGACCCGTAAAAATATAGATAATATGAAAAGACAGCTGAAACTAATGGGGATATCACATGACTGGTCCCGTGAGCTGGCAACATATCAGGAAAATTATTACAAATGGAATCAGTGGATGTTTATAAAAATGTATGAAAAAGGTCTGGTATATAAGAAAAAATCTTATGTTAACTGGTGTCCTGAGTGTAATACAGTTCTGGCTAATGAACAGGTAGAAGACGGAAAGTGCTGGAGACACTCAAAAACTGATGTTATTCAGAAAGAGCTTGATCAGTGGTATTTCAAAATTACCGACTATTCGGAAGAGCTTCTTCAAAGTCATGATGATCTGGCAGGAAACTGGCCTGATAAAGTAATTACAATGCAGAAAAACTGGATAGGCAAGTCATACGGAACAGAAATAGACTTTGTTCTGGAAGACGGAAAAACTAAAATACCTGCATTTACTACAAGACCTGACACATTATATGGAGTGACATATGTAGTACTGGCTCCCGAGCATCCCGTAGTAGAGGATATTATACTGAAAGATAATCCTGCTCTGAAAGTCAAAACTGATGCAATGATAAATGAGGATAAGATAGAAAGAACGGCTGAAGATAAAGAAAAAGAAGGCTTTTTTACGGGGAAATATGTTACTAATCCCGTAAACGGCGAAAAAATACCTTTGTGGGTAGGAAACTACGTATTGATGGACTATGGTACAGGGGCAGTAATGGCAGTTCCTGCTCATGACGAAAGAGATTTTCTGTTCGCAGGTAAATATGATCTGCCATTAAGAGTAGTTATAGAGCCCGAAGGGGAAAAGCTGGATATCAGCACAATGAAACAGGCTTACACAGGAGAGGGTATTCTTGTTAATTCTGATAAATTTGACGGAATGAAAAATAATGATGCCAAAACTGCTGTTTCAGAATATCTTGAGGAGATAAAGGGAGGATTAAGAACTGTAAATTACAGACTTCATGACTGGCTTTTAAGCAGACAGAGATATTGGGGAACTCCGATACCGGCTTTATACTGTGAAAAATGCGGTTTGGTTATGGAAAAAATAGAAAACCTGCCTGTAAAGCTCCCTATGGATATAGAATTTTCCGGTGTGGGAAATCCTTTGGAAACATCAGAGCAGTTTAAGAATGTAACATGTCCTGTATGCGGCGGAACAGCTAAAAGGGAGACAGATACAATGGATACATTTGTGGATTCTTCATGGTATTATCTGAGATTTTTGAACCCGAACCTGGATACTGCACCTTTTGATAAAACTGATGCAGATAACTGGACTCCTGTAGACCAGTATATAGGCGGAGTAGAGCATGCCGTAATGCATCTTCTTTATGCAAGGTTTTTTCATAAAGTACTAAGGGATATGGGACTTTTGAGTTCTAATGAGCCGTTTAGAAGACTGCTTACTCAGGGAATGGTTCTCGGACCTTCGTATTATTCAAATGAAGAAAGAAAATTTTATTTTGAGGCAGATGTGAATGTTGACAATAAGACTGGTAAAGCTTATTCAAAGAAAACAGGAGAAGAGCTTGCAGTAAAAGTGGAAAAAATGTCTAAGTCAAAGAATAATGGTGTAGATCCGGAAGTAATAGTAAAAGAATACGGAGCAGATTCTGCAAGAGTATTTTCTTTATTTGCAGCGCCGCCTGAAAAAGAGCTGGAGTGGAATATGAACGGTCTTGCAGGGGCATACAGATTTTTGAACAGATTATTTTTATTAATAGAGGATACAAAGGAGTTTTCTGAAGCCGGTGAGATAGATCACGGCAAGAGAAATAACGAAGATTCCGAAATACAGAAAAAACTTCACCAGACAGTGAAAAAGGTCAGTGAAAGCATGGAGGATAATTTTCACTTTAATACAGCAATAGCAGCATTAATGGAGCTTTTGAATGATATGACTTCATACAGACAAAAGGTTATAGATACTGGGAAGATCAGCAGCGAGTCAAAGAAAATATGGAGAGAAGTAATGGAAAAAACAGTATTAATGCTGTCTCCTTTTGCACCGCATATAGCTGACGAACTGTGGTCTGCCTCTGGAAGAGAAGGATATGCTTTTCTTGAAAGCTGGCCTGAATATATCGAGGAATTGACAAAAGAAAGTAAGATTAATCTTGTAGTTCAGGTAAACGGTAAATTAAGAGATACTATTCTTGCAGATGTTAACATACCAAAGGAAGAGCTGGAGAAAATAGCTCTTGCTTCCGAAAAGGCGCAAAAATTTCTGGAAGGTAAGGAAATAGTCAAGGTAGTGGTAGTTCCTAATAAACTGGTAAATATTGTTGTAAAATAATTACAAAAAAGAAAACAGGAAAGAAAATATGAAAACAAAAGTTATAGTAGGAATGAGCGGCGGCGTGGATAGTTCTGCCGCTGCTCTTTTTTTAAAGAAGCAGGGATATGAGGTAATAGGTATAACATTAAAACATCTCCCCGATGAACTATCCGAAAACGGCGGGAAAACCTGCTGTTCCATTGATGATATAACTGATGCAAAAAATGTATGCAGTCATTTGGAAATACCGCATTACACCATTGATGTATCAGAAGAATTCAAAAAAGAGGTCATGGATTATTTTATAAAAATGTATAATGAGGGAAAAACTCCCTCACCTTGTGTTATATGCGATGAAAAGATAAAAATAAAAAAGCTTGCAGAGATTGCGGATAAAATGGGTGCAGAATATATAGCGACAGGGCATTATTCGGGGAAAACCCTTGAAAATAAGCTTATATGGGACAGAGAGAATACAAAGGATCAGACATATATGCTTTACAGACTTGATACTGGTATTCTTTCAAGAATGCTGTTTCCGCTGTCAGGCTATAACAAGAAGGAAATACGCGAGATAGTAAAAGAAGCAGGAATAAGAATTCACTCAAAGCCTGACAGTCAGGGCATATGCTTTGCCCCGAAGGGCTATGAGGATTTTTTGAAAGGCAGCAAGGAAATAGTAATAAAAGAAGGGCTTTTTAAGGATAAAAACGGAAATGTACTTGGAAAGCATAAGGGATATCAGTTATTTACAGTGGGTCAGAGAAGAGGGCTGGGTATTAATCTGGGAAAAATGTATTTTATAACGGATATTATACCTGAGGAGAATCTGATAATTCTGGGAGAATTTCAGGATTTGATGAAAAAGTCGGTAAAGGTAATAAATTATAAATTTAATACAGAGCTGGAAAATACAGCCGGGAAAAAAATTACTGCAAGACCGAGATTTTCCAGTAAGGGATTAACAGGAGAAATTATTACAAAGGATAAAGAAGTTTATTTTGTATTTGATAATGAAAATGCAGAAAATGCAGAAGGACAGCACATAGTTTTTTATCTTGATGATGTACTTATCGGAGGCGGGGAAATAGCATTTTATAAATTTTAACAGGAGGATTTTTTACATGATTAATATTTTTGAGGTTTTAAGCAAAACATTTGATGATTATAAAAATAATTTTTTTAAGGCTTCTGTTTTATGCCTTATAATATACTGGTTTTATGAGCGAGGATTTTATATTTACAGTCCTTTGGATTTTTTTGCATACACTGCTTCTGGAGACAGCTTTTTTACACTGAGATTTATTTTGAGCTCTATAATAACCTTATTATTAGGCTCTATATTGATTTTCGGAGTTTATGATTATTTTTTGAAAATAAGCAGAAACGAAACTTATGGATTCATTATGTTAAGAAAAAACTACAATTTGACAATAACAGGAATTTTTTTGATGATTGGATATTTTTTAACAGCTGCAGTGTTTTTTTTCATGATGTTTGTTTTTTCAAACGGGACAGCACTTACAGGAAAAAATATATATTTGAATGAGTATATAAAAATTATTGTTGATTTTATTCCGATGTTTGTGATTTTATTTTATTCACTTATATTTTTTATAATAATAGACAATCCTCATTATAATGTCTGGGAAGTAATAAGGGAAAGTATTCTCCTTTTCAGGCTTCCCGATATACTTAACATGACAGCGCTGTTTATATTATTTGCTCTTTTGAAGTATGCGGCGGATCTGACAAGAGGGCTTGCTTATCTGGTTCTTATTCCGATGCTTTTTCTCTTTATGGCAAATTATTATAATGAATTATATTTGAGAAGGAATTCATAAAGTCGTAGTACATTAAAAAAATAAAATATGGTATATAAAATCCGGGAAAGTATTATTTGATATTGAAAATACCGGATTTTTGTTTTTCCATATATTTTAAAATAATAGAAAAATAAAAAATATATAATATTCTTGAAAAAATGACTGACAAAATTTTGGAAAAATGATAATATAGAAGTGTATGTATTACTGTCTGGATTTTGGAAATACTGTCTGGTAGTAACCGTCTGCAGATTAGTAAAAAATGGGGATTTATGTGTTTGGCATTATAAGCTGAAAAAATTCAATTTATGGGAGTATGAAGAATGAGAGAAAAAATGAAGAGCGGGATTTACGGATATTTGATCGGTGATGCTGTCGGGGTTCCATACGAGTTTTGTACCTCTGAAAAACTCAGAAGACTGGAAAAAATAGATATGATACCTCCGAAGAAGTTCAACAGATCACATAAAGAAGTAAAACCCGGAACATGGTCGGATGACGGGGCACAGATGCTTTGTATGTTTGCGAGCCTCATGGAATGCAGAAGTTTTAACGTAAATAATCTGGCAAAAAAGCTTTTGGCTTGGTATGAAAAAGGATATATGGCTGTGAATCAGAAAGTTTTTGATGTGGGGGTACAAACGTCAAGATCACTGATAGAATATAGTAAAACTAAAAATCCTCTGACATCTGGACTTGTAGTAAAGAACGGCAGAGGGAACGGTTCTCTTATGCGTGTGTTTCCGCTCGGGCTGTATAACAGTGAGCACGGGGAGGATAAAATTGTGGAATATGCACATCTGCAGTCTATGATTACTCACGGGGATATTGTTCCGCAGATATGCTGTGCTTTTTACAGTCTTTGGGTAAGAGAGACTGCAAAAGGCGGAAGTATAAAGGAATCGTACGAAAGATCTGCTGATAAGCTTATGAAAATATATGATGGTCAGACAGAGTACCTTTATTACCTTAATGAAAGGCTGAGACCGCTGGATTATAATATAAAGGGAAAAGGAACAGGCTATGTGCTGGATACGCTGAGAAGTGTACGGGATGTATTATTTGAGCATAATAATTACAGAGATGTAATAATTAATGCCGTTTTACTTGGAAATGATACAGATACTGTAGCAGCCATAGCAGGAGGTATAGCAGGTGTACATTATGGATATGAAGCCATACCTGAAGACTGGCTGAGGCTGCTGAAAGGTAAAAATATCGTAGAGAAGCTTCTTGCTAATTACTCTTAAAAATAAGTAAATCTTATGATAAAAATATTTTTTATTAATTTTACTAATGAGTATTTATTATGGTAATATATAATATAAGATGTAAATTTAGGAGGTAGAAAGATATGGCTGAAACAGCAGATTTTATGGAATATGCTTATTTTAGAAAAAATATAGTCGAATTCGAAAAGGCACAGGTAAGTATAGCAGCAAACAGTCTGCAATACGGAACTCTCGCTTTTGGAGGAATAAGAGGATATTTCAGAAATGGAAAAACAACAATATTCAGATTGAAAGAACACCATGAAAGATTAATGAATGCTTCAAAAATGCTGGGCTTTGAGTATTATATAGAATATGAGGAATTTAGAAATATAATGGGAGAGCTGATAAAGAAAAATAATGTATCCGGGGATTTTTACATCAGACCGTTTATATTTTGTGATACTCCAAGAATAGCACCAAAAAAACCGGGATTGGAATTTGATCTGGCAGTTTATTTTCTTCGTATGGATGACTATGTGAAATTTGACGGCGGAGTAAGATTTATGAGTTCTACATACAGAAAATATAATGATGCTTCTATACCGACAAAGGCAAAAGCAGGAGGGGCATATATAAATTCATTTCTGGCAACAAGTGATGCCGTAAGAAACGGATATGACGAGGCCCTTATGATGGATGATCAGGGAAATGTAGTGGAAGCTGCAGTAGCTAATGTTCTGGTAGTATACAGAGGAAGACTCTTGATACCGGATACAGGGGCGGCAGCACTGGAAGGAATAACAATCAGAACTGTCGTGGAATTATTAGAGCATGCAGGACATACTGTGGAAAGAGAAAGAATAGACAGATCAATGATTTTTTCCGCAGATGAGCTTTTGGTGACAGGAACAGCAATGAAGGTAGTTTATGCTGAATCTCTGGACGGAAAACCAATAGGAACACCTAATTATTCTGAAAAGCCGAAGGCAGGAAAATTCTGTAAATTCTTACAGGAGGAATTTGAAAAAGTAATAAACGGAGATCATGAAAAATCAAAAGACTGGTTGGAAGTGTTCTAAACTTATATATAAAGCAGGGCTGTATCGTGAGATGCAGCTTTTTTTGATATAAGAGAAAGTAAATTTGAAGATATCGGGGAGAAAGATGGGGGAAATTATAGAAATGGAGCTTTTTAAACAGGAGACTGTAAAAACTAATTAAATAAGATATTTTTAGTATAAGAGATATTTTAATAATAAGGGGAATGATTTTTTGCTTTTTTAATCATGCTGATGATAATCGACTTACTGGTTAATATTTTTAATTGAGAAAACTGGTATGGAAAAAGGGGGTGATTTAAGCTAGTAAGTACTAAAATAAAAAGTGATGTATAGTAAAATAGAAAAATAAAATATATAATTAAGAAGATTCGAAAAAACCTAATGGACAATATTTTGAATATAAGATATAATTAAATAGAATTAATGTAAAATAAGAAGGTCTGTTCAATAACTGTCAAAAACAAGGAGGAAACATGAGAAAATCTAAAATATTATCTGCTGCTGTATTAGCATTGCTGTTAACAGCAACAACGTATACGGCCGGCACTGTCAGTACAGCTGCAAAGACAAATACTGCAGCAGTGAAAAATGTAAATACTGAAAATATGGAATTTACAGAGGCTTATGTAAAAGAGATCGGGAAAATGTCATATTTTTGGGGCTGGCCAATGGTAAATATGCATAACAGATATATAATAAGTTCACAAAATACTTCAATCGGTCTGCAGGGCGGTACTGTGCCGACCGCACCTCTTAATTATCTTTCAATGTTTCATGACTACGTAGATCCTGGAGGCAGAGTAGTAGCCTGTCCTAATCAGGATGTTGTTTACGGACAGTCAATGATGTCTCTTGATAAAGATGCTGTTATAGTACAGGTTCCCGATTTTAAAGGAAGATTCTGGGTTTATCAGATAGTAAACCAAAGAACAGACTCTATAGCAGAATTAGGTTCCATGTATAATTCAAAGCCCGGATTTTATATGATAACAGGACCTGACTGGAAAGGGACTGTACCAAAAGAAGTAATTAAAGTATTTCATTCTGATACAAAAATCGCATATGCAATACCGAGAATATTCATGAATGATACTGCGGAAGACAAAAAAGACATACAGGAGTTTATTAATAAGATAGATATATATCCTCTTTCAGAATTTGACGGCAAGGTGAAAGAAAGAAGCTGGGCTGACTTACCAATATTATCAGCACCTGCAACACAGGGCAGCAGTGAAGTAAAATGGGTGGATCCTGCTAAGTTTGCGGATGAGCTTCCTGTTATATTACAGGATGTACCGCCGTTAGCCGGGGAAGAAAATCTTTATGCGACTATGAAATCAGTACTTGAAGTGATAAAGAATAATCCTAAACTAAAGGAAGCATTTACTCAGGGAGCAGTGGAAGCAGATAAAGAGCTTGTAACACCATTATTTCAATTTAGCAACTATGGAATTAAGCTAAAAAATAATTGGACAACAACAAATAATGGAGCAGATTTCGGGACAGATTATTATACAAGAACAGCAGCGGCGAAGTCTAATATATTTATAAATAAAGCAGCAGAAACAAAGTATTTTTATCAGGATTTTGATTCAAATAAAGAAAGATTAAACGGAAGTAATAAATATACGGTAACTTTTCCAAAAGGGCAGGTACCGCCTGTGAACGGCTTCTGGTCATTGACTTTGTATAATTCAGAGCATTTTTTTGAGCCGAATGAAATAAACCGATATTCACTTGGAACAAAAAATAAAGATTTAAAATATAACAGGGATGGCTCACTGACATTATATGTTCAGTCTGAAAAGCCGTCAAAGGACAAGGAAAGTAACTGGCTTCCCGCACCAAAGAACGGGGAATTTTCATTATATATAAGAGCTTACTGGCCTAAAGAGGTCATAAGTAACGGACAGTGGACACCTCCAGCAGTAATTAAAGCGAAATAAATGAAAATCAGATTATGGGGTTACACATTAGAGACGAAGTAAAGGTATCTGAATAATTTGAAAAGATAAAATAGAGCCGTAAGAAGCGGCTCTTTTTTGGTGCAATAAATCCATATTATTTTTATAGTATTGTTAAATATAGTTTAGTATAGTAGAATAAGATAAAGAATGCAGGAACTTCAAATAAATGTATCAGCTCGGAAAGCAGGCTTTGAAAGGAATATAATGAAGAAAAAAAATTATGATTTTTTAAAAATATTCGCAGCAGCAATAATACTAATTGGAGGAACTATCTGGTCAGTTAATCTGGTAATGACTGTGGAAAATAAAATTGCTCTTATGAATCGGGATAAACTTGTTCTTATTGAGGGAAAGGTTACCAGTCAGAAAGAATACTCCCTGAATCGCAGTGATATTGTATATGTGGATTGCAAAAATAATTGTATTGCACGTGTGAGGTATACTAAAATTATGCTTGAAAATAATCCGGAGTATTATTATCTGAATGGATATAGTGCTGAGGATCTTACAGGAAAAAGAGTGAAAACCTATTATGACAGAAATAAAAAAATTTTTCCAAAAGGGAAAACTGATTCTTTTGGGCTGTTTCTTGACAATAGAGAATTAATACCGGTTATTAGTAAGAGAGACCGTGATTCCAAAAGTGTTTATGTGTATTTGATGATAATGATTTTTGCAGATATAACATCTGTTGCTGTAATTCTTTTAATAATGTGGGAAAATTCTGTTTTTAATAATAACAGGAAAACAAGCTGAGAAACAGAAGAATTATATAACAGTAGCATTAAAATAATAAAAAATCAAAAGATATATAATAATATAGAAAAATAGAAAAGAGGTAGTGTGAATGAAAAATAAAGTTATGGTAATATTGTTTTTTCTGTTTGGTATTGTAATTTTCGCTACACCGCATTTTCCCGGAGGAATTCCCAGTATAGGGCCTTTAAAAGGCGGAGAGACTTTTTGGGGGACAGATGTCGAGGGAAATTATATTGACGGAGTAACATATCATGCCGATTACAATATTGAGATACCTAAATATGGGCAGGTACAGGTAAAAATAGGAGCAACGGAATTTTATTCCGGAGGAGGAAAAGCTGAAACCAGTGTTTTGTTTATATTAAAGAAGCCTATGGACGGCTTTACGGGTGAAATCAATATAAATACTGTTAATTCCGGCGGGAAAACCATCATAAAAAATTATAAAGGTTATTCGGACAGAAGCGGAGAATATATGTATAATGCAATGTTTGATTTTTCAGATGCAGATGCTAATTCCAGAGTTACTGTGGAATTTTTGCTTAATGACGGAAAAAAGCTTTCGGTAAAGCTTAAAAAAGTAGTTTCACAAGACTGGATTTTTATATCCCAGAAATTTCCTGTAACAAAATAAGGGAGATAAAAGCTGTTATTTAAAAAATAGAAATAAAATAAGAAGTATTTTGTGATATAATAAAAATAAAATCATTCAAGGAGGAAAAATGTTGAACAAAATAATGGAAAATGTGAATGTTGATGCGATATTCATAACAGATATGTATAATCTCAGATATTTTACCGGATTTACCGGAACTACAGGTGTTGCACTTGCCACAAAGAATGGAAATTTCTTTTTTTCGGATTTTAGATATAAGGAACAGGGAGCAAAGCAGGTAGAGCCT
>RRZT010378681.1_pt1 | contig 11004 bp, 13 predicted proteins | sample 2165551 | NCBI WGS metagenome assembly RRZT01 (sample SAMN10456910, study PRJNA506462) | wastewater metagenome | biome: wastewater; feature: sludge; material: wastewater sludge; isolation source: wastewater sludge with Escherichia coli K12::gfp cells carrying plasmid... | place: USA: Moscow, Idaho...
ACCACGCGGCGGCGATTAACCCCCCACGGCAGTTCGTGTTCGTTCTTGCAGGCGGTGACGCAGCCGTTGCACTCGATGCAGCGTTCCGCGTCGCACAGGAATTTCATGCGTGCCATTGATAGTCTCCTTTAGGCTTTGACGACGCGGCAAAGCGTGGTTTTGGTTTCCTGCATCATGGTGACCGAGTCATAACCGTAGGTCGTTCCCTGGTTGACCGACTCGCCGCGCACAATCGGCGCAGCGCCGTCCGGGTAGTACTCGAGCATGTCCTTCCCCTGCCACCAGCCAGAAAAATGGAAGGGCAGGAAGACCGTGCCCGGCGCCACCCGCTCGGTAACCTGGGCGCGCAACTTCATACGGCCCTTGCTCGGGGTTTCGACCCACATGTAGTCGCCATTACGGACGCCGGCATTGTTGGCATCTTTCGGATTCACCTCGGCGAACATTTCCTGCTGCAATTCGGCCAGCCACGGGTTGGAACGGGTTTCCTCACCGCCACCTTCGTACTCGACCAGACGACCGGAAGTCATGATGATCGGGAAATCCTTCGAGATGTCCTTGACCTTGTCCTGCAACGACTTATACAGCGTCGGCAGGCGCCAGAAGGCCTTTTTATCGGCCGGCTGCGGATACTGGTCGACCAGGTCGGGACGCGGCGAATACATCGGCTCACGGTGCACCGGCACCGGATCGGGGAAGTTCCAGACCACCGCCCGCGCCTTGGCATTACCAAATGGATGGCAGCCGTGATTTTTCATCGCGACGCGGATAATGCCGCCAGAGGCATCGGTCTTCCAGTTCTTTCCCTCGGCCTTTTTCTTTTCCTCTTCAGTCAGTTCATCCCACCAGCCCAGCTTCTTGAGCAAAACATGGTCGAATTCCGGATAGCCCATCTGCAGGTCGGCGCCCTTGGAGGCAGAGCCGTCCTCGGCGAGTAGCGAAATGCCATCCTTCTCGACCCCGAAATTGGCGCGGAAGTTGCCGCCACCGTCCATCACGTGCTTGGATGTATCGTACAGATTGGGCGTGCCCGGGTGCTTCATTTCCGGGGTGCCGTAGCACGGCCACGGCAAGCCGAAATACTCGCCATCGCACGGACCGCCATTGGCCTTCAGCGTTTTCACGTCGAAGGTGTGCATGTGCTTCATGTGCAGCTTGAGGCGCTCCGGCGACTGTCCGGTATAGCCGATGGTCCAGCAGCCGCGGTTGATTTCGCGCAGGATGTCCTCGATTTCCGGCTCATCCCATCCCTGCTTGTCCTTGATCACCTTGATGTTCTTGCACAGCTCCTTTTCGAAGCCAAATTTCTTGGCGAAGGCGTACATGATGGTGTGGTCGGGCTTCGATTCGAATAGCGGCTCGATGACCTTCTCGCCCCACTGCAGCGAACGGTTGGAAGCGGTACGCGAACCGCTGGTTTCAAACTGCGTGCAGGCCGGCAACAAATACACGCCATCCTTGCGCATCATCGCCGACATCGCCGCGGTTGCCGACGGATAAGGATCGATAACGACCAGCAGGTCGAGTTTCTTCATCGCCTCGACCATTTCCAGGCCGCGCGTCTGGCTGTTGGGCGCCATGCCCCAGTAGACCACGGCGCGCAGGTTGGAATCCTGGTCGATGTTTTCGTTCGCTTCGAGCACGCCGTCGATCCAGCGCGACACGGTGATGCCCGACTTCTCCATCATGCCTTGCGAGGCGAATTGCTTCTTGACCCATTCGTAATCGACGCCCCAGACGCTGCACCAGTGCTTCCACGAACCGGCAGCCAGCCCATAGTAACCGGGCAGCGAATCGGGGTTCGGGCCGACGTCGGTGGCGCCCTGGACGTTGTCGTGGCCGCGGAAGATGTTGGTGCCCCCGCCGGAGACGCCGACGTTGCCGAGCACCAGTTGCAGGATGCACATGGCGCGAACGTTGGCGTTACCGACCGTGTGCTGGGTCTGGCCCATGCACCAGACGACCGTTGACGGCTTGTTCTTGGCCAGCATCTCGGCGATCTTCAGCACTTCGGCCTCGGGGATGCCGGTGACGTCCTGGACCTTTTCCGGCGTCCACTTCATCACTTCTTCCTTGACCTTGTCGATGCCGTGCACGCGTGCCTTCAGGTAATCCTTGTCTTCCCAGCCGTTCTTGAAGATGTGGTAGAGCATGCCCCAGATGAAGGGAATGTCGGTACCGGAACGGATCCGCGAGAAGACGTCGGCCTTGGCCGCGGTGCGCGTGAAGCGCGGATCGACGACGGCAATCTTGCAGCCATTTTCCTTGGCGTGCAGCAGATGCAGCATCGATACCGGATGCGCCTCGGCAGCGTTCGAACCGATGTACAACGCTGCCTTGGAATTCTGCATGTCGTTGTAGGAATTGGTCATCGCGCCATAGCCCCAGGTATTGGCAACGCCGGCGACCGTAGTCGAGTGGCAGACGCGAGCCTGATGGTCCATGTTGTTGGTGCCGAAGAAGGAAACGAACTTGCGCATCAGGTAGGCCTGTTCGTTGCTATGCTTCGACGAACCGACCCAGTAGGTGGCATCCGGACCGCTTTCCTTGCGTATTGCGAGCAGTTTTTCGGACACTTCATTGAGCGCCTGTTCCCAGGTGATCTTCTTGTACTTGCCATCGACCAGTTTCATCGGGTACTTCAGTCGATGCTCGCCGTGGCCGTGTTCACGCACCGAAGCCCCCTTGGCACAGTGCGCGCCGAGGTTGATCGGCGAGTCGAAAACCGGCTCCTGACGAACCCAGACGCCGTTCTCAACAACCGCATCGACGGCACAGCCAACCGAGCAGTGGGTACAAACAGTACGCTTCACCTCGACACCCGCGGCGCTCTTGGCACCCGCATCAGCGGCTTCGGCCGAGCCAATCATGTTGTAAGGCAACTGGGTGGCGATGGCCCCACCACCGGCCGCCAGGCCAGATCGCTTGAGGAAGGTGCGGCGATCCATGGTTGCGGCCAGCACACCGGCCGGTTGAGCCGAAGCGGCCAGGACGACGGCCGGTTCGGGATGAGCGGTCGATACGGGACGGGTTTTTCTGGTCAGCATGTGCGTCTCCCGATCAAATCCGCGCAGTGCGGTAATAGTTGGTGACGTGCGCCGTTTCGGCATAAGCACCGGCCTTGTCCTCGGGCTTGATGGTCGCCACGGGCTGGGCGGCATCCTTGCCGACACCCACCGCCACAGCAGCCACCGCACCGGCGCCGCCAATACCGGCGGCAAGCAGGAAGCCCCGCCGTTTCAGATTTTCAGGTTTTTGCTCTTTCATGTTTCCCCTCCTCACAAAACTCAAAGCATGTCGAACGCCAGGCGCTCGATATCGAAAAAAGCGCGCACCAAAGCCGCAGTGCGCGAATAAAAACGGGAGTCAGGCGCGTGTTCCAGGGCATCAGCCAAGGCACCCACCCACGGCGCCAGGTGCCCTTCGAAGAACGCCTTCTGGCGGGCTAATCCGGCTGCATCCGGACCCGTCACGATAAGATGACGCATCACATCGCTGAGTGCCGCGATGTGATCCTCAGACTCGGTCACCCCCTGGCGACGACCAAGCCCCAATTCAGTCAGATCAGCGCGCAATTCGACAACGGGTTCCTCCATCAGGAAACCAGCCATGTAATAGGAACCGAATAGCATGACCTGTGGCCGGCCGATGGTCAGGAACAATCGCGTGTATTCGTCTTCCAGTTGCTCGGCATCAATGCGTTTGGCCGCATCGGCCAGCCCCTGCCAGGCGCGGCGGAGCGGACTGTCGGCGCCAGCCCAGTTGGCGGCAATTGCCGGCAACTTGTGCAAAAAATCGGCATCCGGCGCCCCGGCAAACAGGTTGGAGAGCACAGCATAGTGCTCTGCCCGGGCGCGATCCTCGTCACTGAGCAGCGGACCGCCAGCAACGCGCTCAAGGACAGCGCTCATTCGGTCATCTCCCAGGCTTTCACGGAATCTTCCTTCTGAATCAGATCAATGACCCGGCAGTCGCCACACATGCTCAGTCGCGCCTTGGCTTCGGGCGTGGCGAACATGCTGTGGCCAGACAGCTTGCTGATCATGTTGAGAATAGTCGGCGCAGCACCCATCGGCTTGCCACAGGCGGTACAACAGAACACCTCTGCCTCCCGAAGCAGGCGCTCATGTCGGCGATCCTTGAGCAACAGGCGGTGTGTCAGAGAAATAGCCTGCTCCGGACAGGTGTTGGCACACAGGCCGCATTGCACGCAGTTGCGTTCCAGAAATGAAAGACGCGGCGCGTCAGCAGCGGCTTTCAAGGCACCGGCCGGACAGGCGCTGGTACAGGACATGCAAAGGGTGCAGGCATCGCTCACCGTGACCGTGCCGAACGGCGCGCCACCTGGCAACTCGATGACGTCAGGCGGCAGCGAGGCATGCTTTGACAGGTGGTCGATAACGAATTCGAGGGTAGTTCGCTTGTCAGCAAGCAGGCGGAACTCGGCCGGCGGAACGGACCACCCGGGGACTTCAGCAGCCAGCGCCGGAAGCCAGTCAGCAGCGTCGCAATCGAGCACATCGAGATGGTGGCCGGCGTAACCCAGACCGTCGAGAATCACCTGCCCCAGGCTCGCTTGTTGACGCAGTGGTGCCAGATCATGCGAGCCAGCCCCGAGCACGACCACCCGTGCTGCGCCCAGGGTCAGGCAGCCGAGCATCAGGTCCAGGCCAACCGCATCGACACTCCACAGCTCAACGGGAATGACGTGGGCCGGCAAGCTCTGCCCGGAGCGCTTCACGCCCTGCAAGACCTTGCGGCCGGCCTCCGCTGAATAAAAAAGCAGGCAGGCACCAGCACCACCAGACTGGCTGTAGGCCTGCAATTGCGCCTTGATGGCCAAGCCGACATCCGCCACGCGCGGATACTGGAAACTCAAGGCCCCGGTTGGGCAAACCGTGGTGCACGTACCGCAGCCCTGACAAAGATAGGGATCGAGACGAATGACATCGCCGGCCGGCGCAATTGCCGCCGTGGCACAGACATCAACACAATTGCTGCACCCTGCCTTTTGCGAGCGGCCATGGGCACAGACCCGGGTGTTCAACGCCACATAGCGCGGCTTTTCAAATTCGCCATCGAAGCCCAGCAGGTCAATCACCGCCAGCGCCTGGTCGAGAGGATCACGCCCCGGCGCCACATAACCGGGCGGCAATTCGACCCGCTTGAGCAAGGGCTCGACCGACAAGTCGAGTACGACATCACCGACAACCTGTCTCTTCTCGCCCTCTTGCAGCCAATTGGCCTCGAAAGCACCGAGATGACCGGATAACACCGGCTCGCACCCAGTGACCAAGGTGAAACCCGCGTCGTCGGGCAGTTCGAAAAATGCCTCGCGCGCCAAAACGATCACTTCGCGCTGCCCGGCCAAACGCTCTGCCCAGCCGACGGCAACCTCGGCATCACCAATGATCAGCAAGCGCTCCCCGGCCACCATACTGACGGCCGGCACCGGCTCTGGTGCCGGAAGCTTGCTCAATGCAGCCAGCGCTGCGGCGACAGTCGGAGAGTCTGGGGCAAACTGCTGGGCTGACGTAGTGATCAAGGGCATCCTTTCGATAATGGCTTTGTTACAGCAAGCTTCATACCAGCAACAATTTCCGGAAAAACCGCGCTAACTCATTGTTTCTCAGTCGATGCCGCCGGCGAAGCCAGCACCACTGGGACATTTTGTCCATCAGCAGTCAAATTGTCGCAATCCATGGCCGTTTCGGGCGCTGCGCCTTGTTCTTCGGAAACATCGAACAGCAAGCCACGTGCATGGTTCAGGGTGGTCAGCATTTCCTCGGGAATCGGCTCGCTGACGTTGTAATCCTCGATGTAGATATCGAGGCCGTCCATCACGTTGAAGTGCGGATCGGCGAATAGCGTCTTCATCGCCTTGCGGCGGATCTCCTCGCTGATTTCCTCACGCAGGAACTGACCGAAATCGCTGTCCGGCGACAGATTGGCAAGCAGGCTTTCGGCATCGGTGATTTCGGAGGTCGCTGCCTTGTCTGCCGCCTTCTTCAGTTTCGACCAGCGCTCGAGAAAACCGCGGCTCATGGCTGATGCTGTCCGGCAAACGGATCGTTGCGCTTGATCTTCTTGCGCACCGCCGGCTTGTAATGCGTATTGACGAAATCGCCCAGCCAGTCGGCAATCTCCGGCGGCATCGGCACGCCATCGCACTGCTCGCCGGAATCCAGCCAGCGCGCCGCCTCGCCGTAACTCAAACTAGCCGCGACTGGCTTGGCAAAGTCCTCGTCCATGCGCCACATCACGAAGACGCGAGGCTCGGGTGACAACAGATTGAGATGATAGTTATCGACCTCGTCACGGAACAGTTCAAGCAAAAAATGCCCGACCAGGAACTGCTCGCGCTGCTCGTCCGCAAAGATCTGTTTGGGCGGGGAGTCCGGCTCTGCACCAAAGGCAGGTACCACGCCGATGGCCTCCCATTTCTCACTGACCCAGCGATTATCGATCTGCTGTTTCTCGATGATCACGGCGACGGGGAACTGTTTCATGAGTATCTTCACAAATGCTGTGGTACCAGCATATCCCAAGTTTGCGCCCGTGTAGAATTCTGCCGATGAATCGACCTTTACTCACCGCTGCCAGCCGACCGCTGACCTTCGAGATTCCGGCCATCAACGAACGCGGCGAGACCGTACCGACCGCCATCGCCGGCGAACATCCGCTCACCCTCTATGTTGACAAGCAAGAACTGGTCACCCTGATGACCCTCGGCGCCGCGCCGGAAGCACTGACCCTCGGCTACCTGCGCAATCAGCGCCTGATCGGCAGCCTGGACGAGATCGCGGCCGTACAGGTCGACTGGGAGGTCAATGCGGTGGCGGTCACGACCACTCACGGCCAAGGCATCGATACCTGCCGCACCGAAAAACGCACCGTCACCACCGGCTGCGGCCAGGGCACCGTGTTTGGCGATCTGATGGCCGAAATCGACAACATTCACCTGCCGGCCGATGCCCGTTTGTCCGAAGCCACGCTCTACGGGCTGCTCGACTCGGTTCGTCATCACGAATCAATCTACAAGCAGGCTGGCGCAGTGCACGGCTGCGCTCTCGCCCACGGCAGCGAAATCCTGATGTTCATCGAGGACGTGGGACGCCACAACGCGGTCGATGCCATCGCCGGCCGGATGTGGCTGGATGACATCAATGGCGGCGACAAGATTTTCTACACCACCGGTCGCCTGACCTCCGAGATGGTCATCAAGACGGCCCAGATGGGCATCCCCTTTCTCGTTTCCCGCTCCGGGTTGACGCAGATGGGTTGTCAGATTGCCCGCCAGCTCGGCATGACGATGATCGGCCGCTCGCAAGGCAAGCATTACCTCTTATTCACTGGCGAGGAGCGTTTCACACGATGAAGGACAAGATTACGGGCGTCATTCTGGCTGGTGGCCTCGGCCGCCGCATGGGCGGCATTGACAAGGGGTTGCAGGAATTGCGCAGCCGGCCGATGGTGCAATGGGTCATCGAGAGGCTGGCCCCACAGGTAGACGAACTGCTCATCAACGCCAACCAGAATGGCGAGCGTTACGCCATCTTTGGCTATCGCGTGGTGCCCGACCAAATACCTGACTTCGCAGGCCCGCTCGCCGGCTTGCATGCTGCCCTTTCGGCCGCCACCACCCCACTGGTCGCCACCGCACCCTGTGACTCGCCCTTCCTGCCGGCCGACTTGATTAACCGCCTGCAAGCTGCATTGGTCGCCGAACACGCCGACCTGTCAGTAGCCCGCACCTTCGATCAGGCGCATCCAGTTTTCTGCCTGTGCAAGCGCGACGTCCTGCCGCATCTGACGGAGTTCCTGCATAGCGGCGGCCGCAAGATCGACCGCTGGTATTCAACGCTCAAGGTCGTCGAGGTCGCTTTCGACGATCAGGTCGCCGCCTTCGAAAACATCAACACCCGGGAGGAGCTCTCCCGCTTCGACACACCCACTGTCTCAGGAAGCTGACAGGAAGGTGACGATGAAGTCGGCCACCATGGCCGGCTGATTAAGGTCGAGTTGCGGTAGATCGGCATCCACCGGCTTGTCGCTGGCTACCGCAATCACATGCGGATCATTCGGAAACAATTTTGGCTTGCCAATTTCGGACCGATATATTTCGATCTTCGGAATCGGCTCATGCTTGAACCCCTCGACAAGCACGATATCGCACGGCGATAGCTGGAGCAGCGCTTCCTCCAGCCGCAACTCGGGCCGCCCACGCAATTCATGCACCAGCGCCCAGCGATTGCCCGAGGTCACGAGCACCTCGCGGCAACCCGCATGGCGATGGCGATACGAGTCCTTGCCCGGATAGTCAATTTCGAATTCGTGATGGGCATGTTTGATCAACGACACCACAAGGCCACGATCTTCGAGCAGAGCAATGACCTGCTCAACCAGCGTCGTCTTGCCACTGCCGGACCAACCGGCGAAACCGATTACTTTCATGCCGTTTTTCGGGATTCTGAAAAGGCCGCCATTATGCACATTTCCGTAAAGTTGCCGCGTCACGTGCTGCCAACTTCGCCCTTACGCTATTGGGCATGCCAGAATAGGCCTGTCATCCAAGCAAATTTCAGCCATGCCCCATTTCCTTTTCCTCAATGCCAGCACCCGCGAACCAGGGCACACCGGTAACAGCGAAACACTGGCTCGCCGTGCCGCCGAAAGTTTACCTGTCACCACCGAACAAACCTGGTGCAAATTGGCCAACCTCGAGTTACCCCCCTTCATCGACCTGCGCCATACCGCTGGAACCTATCCGATGCCCACGGGCGAGGGAAAACCCTTGCTCGACGCCACGCTTGAAGCAACCGATCTGGTCTTTGTCTCTCCGGTTTATTGGTTCTCGGCACCGTCGCCACTGAAGCTTTACCTCGACCACTGGAGCGCCTGGCTGCGTATCCCGGGACTTGAATTCAAGGAACGCATGGCCGGCAAAAGCCTATGGGTCATCTCCACCAGCGGCAATCGCGAGAAAGCGCAGCCCATGTTCGACAGTTTCCAACTGTGCGCAGAATTCCTCGACATGCAATGGCATGAGCCACTTTGGGGCAAGGGCGGCCCACCGGATGCCATCCTCTCAGATGACGCAGCAATGTCAGCCGCCGTTAACTACTTTTCGATAGCCTGACAAAACCCAGACCGGATCATCGGCACTTGATACCCCGTCGCGCCGGTCAAGGCGCTTGGCTTTTCCGAACCCCCCAAGCAAACGCAAGGACGACGCTTCAAGCTGTGGAAAACCCGTATTGCGGCGCACAAAAATACACCTAAACTGCGCTTGCAGGATCAAAAACATACATAAAAGGTAAACAGCAAATGAACGTCAAGGTTCACTATCGGATCACTCAGGATCGCGCCGGCATTCCGCAGGATTTCAGCGGCGCCCGCCACTTCGTCGCCGCTGAAGGCAAAGCCATCGAGGATATCGCCCGCATCCAGCTGGCCGCGGATTACCAGATTCCCCAAAGCGCCGTAGAAATCTCCCGCATCGAAGCCTAGCCGCCGCCGCGCAGGGTCGCCCGGTCGACCTGACTGAGCAAACGCCGCGCCGCCTCGTCATCGCCGGCGCTGACGCTGATCTCAACCCGCAGGGCCGATAGTTGCAGTGCAGCAATGCGCAAGGGCTGCTGCTCGCTCAGTGCGAAGTGTAGCGTGGCCTCGTCACCTGCCAACAGGAGCCCATTGGGCGTCTCCAATACGGCATCGCCAAATGCCTGTACCAATGAACGACGAAATTCCTGTGGCGTGCAACTCATCTGCCGAACGCTGTCTCCACTCCACGGCAACTGGCCTTCAGCCACCGGCAATCGGCGGCCACACCGCGAGCACGTCACCGTTGTCCAGACATTTTCCAGCCCGCTCATCCGGCGGAACGAAGACGCCATTGACCAGCACCAGATGAGTCAGTCGCGGCGGCAAACCGAAGGGTTGTAGTACGTCGAACACCGTAGCCTGCTCGGCCACCTCGATGTCGATCCGGTTGTTCTTGCTGCCGCCAGGCAGATAGTCGCTCAGCGTCGCATACAGCTTGACAGTAACCCGCATACGCTCAGCTGTTCGGCCGCTGGCAGGCGATATAGGCTTCGGCAAAGCGTGTGGGCGTTTCGAGCAGTTTCTGCTTCCAAACACCCAGTTTCATCTTGCCCTGGATCAGACCACGCAAGGCGCCCACATGCTCGGTTAGCCCCACCGAAGTCGCCCCGACCAGAACATCGCCGTCGAACTGCAGACTGATATAGCGGCCGTTCGCCTCGTCGGCCTGCTCGATGCCCTCACCACCGGCGACACCCTGCCACTCTCCGAACGACGAGGAAATCATGCCCATCGAATCGAGCACGTTGATGGCCAGAACGCCGTTCATCCGCGCCGCCTGTCCGGCCATGTTCAAGGCGGCCACACGCGCCTGATCGGCCGCATTGGGCTGGATCGCTGCCACCAGATGCCGCCCCGAGAACAGATCCGGTGCCTCAGCCACATCGCCGGCCGCATAAATACCTGGTACTGAAGTCTGCATGCCGTCGTTCACAAGAACCCCCTTGGCCACATGCACCGGTGTTCCCTCCAGAAACGCCACATTCGGTGCGACGCCGGCCGCAACGATCAGCAGATCGCAATCGAGTTTCTCGCCTGTCGACAGGGTTACCGTCAACGGTGCAGCCTCGCCTTTAGCGATGAACTCCACCCCGGCCCGGGTCAGTACGCGCACCCCCTGTTTCTCGACCCAGTGCTTGATCATGCCGCCGGCCTCCGGCGTCATCATGCGCGGCACCATGCGGTCGCCAACCTCGACCACTGTCAGCTGCACACCGCGCTTGGCCAAAGCCTCCATGATGATACAGCCGATAAAACCAGCGCCAAGCTGCAGCACCCGCGACCCCGGCCTGGCCAACCCCGCTATGGCGCGGGCATCGTCCAGCGTCCAGCAAGTCTGCACTTCCGGCAGGTCGATGCCAGGGATCGGCGGCCGCACGGGATGCGATCCGGTAGCGATCA
>RRZT010383781.1_pt1 | contig 11004 bp, 12 predicted proteins | sample 2165551 | NCBI WGS metagenome assembly RRZT01 (sample SAMN10456910, study PRJNA506462) | wastewater metagenome | biome: wastewater; feature: sludge; material: wastewater sludge; isolation source: wastewater sludge with Escherichia coli K12::gfp cells carrying plasmid... | place: USA: Moscow, Idaho...
CCAATTCTTCTTTTAATTTAGCTTTAGTTACAACACCTAATATTTGATTAACTTTTTTACCATCTTTAAAAAATAAAATAGTAGGAATACTTCTAATTTCATATTCAATTGCTAAATCTTGTTCTTCATCTGTATTTATCTTACAAATTTTTGCTTTATCTTGATATTCAATACCTAATTCTTCAATTATAGGTGAAATCATTCTACATGGACCACACCATGGTGCCCAAAAATCAACCAAAACTACACCATCTTTAATATTGTCCATATTGTTTTTGTTTAAATTAATATACATTTTTTTAACTCCCTTTATATATATTTTTTAATTCTTTTCCATTATATTAAATGGATAGTATTAACAATTTTAAGTTAATTGATTTAAAAACATTAAATTAAATAAAGTTTTTTATTATTTGCACCTTATTGTATGCAAAATAGATATTTGCACATTTTAAAGTGCAAATAATGAAAATAGTTATTTTTCTTTATAATAATCTTCAACACCTAGTTTTTCATAACCATCACGAACACTATCTTCTATATTTGGTAAATCAAGCAATACTTATCCTTTTAAATCTTTTAAATATTGTTTTTCATACTCATCAATTTTGATTGGTTTTGAAGTATGTTTATCAAATATAATTGTTCCTGAAATATTGTCACTACCATTATACCTTAATGTAGAAAATTCTACTGTATTCTCAAATTCAACTACATTTTTTATGTTCGGACTATGATAATTAAAGTCATTACAATAATTAGTTATTTTTTGATTTAAAGCTGCTTGATATTCAATTATATCTAAGAAATCTGGAGATATATTTTCTAGAGTTTCTTCTTCTATGTCCATATTCATTAAAAATCCTTTTTTTATATATTTTGAATTATAATTATAATAAAAATAATTGTAAAGGAAGAAAAATGGGACAAAGATTGGTTATCGAAATAAAAGAAGGTGATACTGTGTTGGCAAATGCTTATTATCATTGGTCAGGATATACAGAAACTTCATTAAATTTATTGAATGAAGTAATGAATAAAGGTATTTTTAATAATATACCAATAAAATTTTCAAAAGGGGATGAGCAACTTTATGCAATCAAGCTTTTAGAAACAACAGGCGCAAAAATATTAGAAGAAGATTTTAAAATAGCTACATTAAAATTTCCTATGAATGAATTTGAAACTTCTAAAAATAAAACAGATGGGTTAATAGCTTTTTCAGAAAAAAATATTAATAAGAATATGGATTCGGCAGAAGCAATAATATCTATTGATTTAAAATCAAGAACAATAGATATAGGTGGTATATATAATTATGAAAATTTAGATGAACTTCAAGAAATGGCTAATGAAGATGAAGAAGATTTAAATATCGCAATTATAGATTTTAATATTACCGAAATTTCATTCGAAGATTTTAAAAATAGATTTGAAGATATAAAAAAATTAATTGAAAATCATGAATATATTAAAAGTAAAGAAGATGAAGATATAATAAGCTTTATCATGTAAGAGCTTTCTAAAAGCTTAAAATATTTTAACATTTCAAGTCACATTAGTTTTAGGGAATAATTAAGTGGGTTTTAATATATTTTTTGATATTATATAATTATTAAAATAAGGATTTTAATTAATTATAATTATTTAACAAAATAAAGGAATACTATGTCTGGTGGTGCATTTGAATATAAACATTATAAAATACAGGATCTAATAGAAGATATGGAAAATCTATTAGTTAGATTAGATAAAGAACCAATTGATAGTTTTGAATGTGATTCTTTAAAAAGGTATGTTGATGATTCCGAACTTTTTAAAAATAAAATAAAAGAAAATATTAGATATTTAAAAAGAGCTTATATATTCACTCAAAGAATAGATTGGTTTATTAGTGGTGATGATTGTGAAGAAAACTTCTATGAAAGATTGAAAGAAGAAATAGAAAAACTAGAATATGAAGAAATTACTGAAACAAATAATTTGTTGGTAAATTTAGCTAATCCACTAAAAGAAGATAGATCAAATAAAGAAAAATTGAAGAATTAATAATGATAGGTATTATTATAAAACAAATAGGTCCAGTAGTAGATATAGAATTTGAAAACCATGAACCAAATGAACAAGAATTTTTACATGTTTTAGATGAAAATGCTAATTCATTAAATATTGTAGTAGAAGTTATTACATATATTGGAAATAATCAATATAGAGGTGTAGTAATAAATTATAAAGAAGATTTATCATTATTAAATAAAACTTGTATTGGATCCAATAATAACAAAGATATTAATATTGATTTAAACTCAATAAATGAATTAAAAAATATTGATGATTATGAAAATAACTATATTCCTTATGCAATAGAAGATTGTGCTTTTCATGATAATTTGAGTGTTTTGGATATATCACAATTAATTGAAAGAGTTTCAGAAGTTTTTGAAATTAAAATAAAACCTCTAGAAGTGGAAAGTGCTCAATGGTTAGTTGAAGAGTTTAATTTAAGGAAAGAGAAACAAGTTGTTAATCTTCTTAAAAATAAAAATGATGGTTGGTATAGAAAATTTGAAAAGAAAAGATTTTAATCATTATGAGAAAACTAAATAAAATTTCAATTAATACCATCCCTATTGTTGTCAAAGTCAATAAAGTAAAACAAAATAGATGGTATAGAAGTTTTGAAAAGAAAAAAAGATAAATAAAAGGAGTTAATATGGAATTTAAAATGTTTAAACCACTAGGTCTTTATGTTAAAAGACAAGGTTATGGATGGTATCGTAAATTTGAAAAAAATAACAAATATAGGAAATAAAAATAAGTTCAATAGAAATTTGTCATTATAAATAAAACATTGTATGCCTTGTTGTTACAAATGTAAACATTGCAACGACAATATAATTCCATACCATTATGAAGAACATATTGTAAAATGTGCTTAAAAATAGAAGATTTTACAAACCTTGTATTTAATAATAAAGCTACTTTTAAGTAAACTTGTATTAAGCTTTTAATAATACAAAACCACCTTGTTTTAACATTTTTATTCCTTTTGTTTTTAAATAATTATAACAAAATAATATTTTATATGAATATTTTTAATTTAAACTATTGATTAATGAATTGTTAAAACATTCTTTAATGTCTTTAATGTGATTATCAATATACTCTTTAACTTCTTTAATATAATCATCTTTTTCTTCTTGAGTTAAATCTAAATCTTCTTTTTCAAAAACATCTAAAATTTTTTAAGATTTAAATATAGTAATAAATAATTCTACTTAATTTTAAATTTAAAATTTTTTTCAATTTCTCTTTTTATTGATTTTCCTTTTTCATCTTCTCTTTTATCATAAAGTTTTTTACCTTTACAAATACCAATTTCAAGTTTACATTTTTTATGTTCATTGAAATATATTTTTAAAGGAATTATAGTTAATCCTTTTTCTTCTATTTTAGATTGTAATTTAATTAACTCTTTTCTTTTTAACAAAAGTTTTTTAGGTCTTTTTTCTTCATGTTTTGACCAACTATTATCATGTTCAAATTTACTAATATGTATATCCATAGCAAATAGTTCATCTTTAAAAAATTTACAAAAAGAACCTTTTAAATTTAATTTACCTTTAGAAATTGATTTAATTTCTGCTCCAACTAATACAATTCCTGCTTCATATTTTTCTAAAACTTCATAATCATGAAAAGCTTTTTTATTAATTTGTTCCATTTTATTACCTTTTTTAATTTTCATATAAGAAATTATATCAAATATATACTTATTAATTACTTAATTCAATTATTTTTTAATTAAATATTATATATGTATTTATATATTTAAATAAGTAAAATAAAAAGTATTCAATATTTGATTATTATATTAATTGATTCTTAAGTTTTTTTTTGTATAATATATGAAATAAATACTATAAGGTTAATAAATGAAACAAATCAAAGAAATATTTGGTATAAATGTCGCAAATTTTAAAGAAGAGCGTGTTTTTATTGGAACAAACACAGGTATTCAATGGGATAATGGACATGGAAAAAGCTTTTTAATAATTCAATATCTAATTAATTTATCAACTAGATTAAACTATGACATTGGGTCTTTTGCTGGATTACAAACACCTGAGACAAATTTTTTAGCTACTTTATCATTAGGAGCAAATGATAAAGAAGTAAAAAATGATAAAGATAAAAAAGACAATATTATTAATAGATTAGAACAACTTTTTAATAAAAATGAACAAAAACATTTAATGTCTTTCACTGGATTATATATTGTAGATGAAGATAAAGATGAATATTTTATGGTAATGACTTATCCTAATGGAAGTAATGTATTAACTTTAGAAAGACAATTTTTTAAATTAAAAGACAAATATAGTTATTCTAAAATATTTACTTATTTAAAAAATAATGTATTACATCAAAACAAACAATTAATTCCTACATTACATAATATGAAATCAGATTTGATTTCTCAAGAAATTATTAAAGATAAAAAAAATGAAGGAGCAGAAAACTCTGAATATTTAAAAGACAAAAAAGGTCAAGATGATTTTTCATTAGGTTATAAATCATCTATGGATTTAGGTAATGATTTGATTATAGCAACTTCTCAAAAAGATAATTCCGTTGTTGAAAAAGGATTAATAAATAAAACAACTGAAAAAATATTAATTGATATGAAAGATGATTTACAATTTTTATTTAATAATAATGGTATAGCACATATTTTTGAAGATTATTTAAAAATTAAAGAGGTAAAAATTGATGAATTGAAAATTATATCTAAAGATTTAGAAAAATATTTACCAATTAATTTAAAAGAAGATTTTAATATTATTAAACAATATTTTGATAAATTTTATATTGAACATACAAATCAAAAAAACAATTATAATGATAAATTAAAGATATTACAAAATGAAATTCAAGAATTTGAAAATACAATTATAGAAAATCAATCTAATTATTCTATTAATAAAAAATTATTAGAAAAAATAAAAAACTTAACTAATATTCATGTTGAATATAGAAATATTGAACAAAATATGATTAAATTAAGAGAAATAGAAGAAAAATATAATGAAAATGACTTTGATAATTTAATTTCAATAATAAGTAATGAAATACAAAAGTATAAAGACAAAGAAAAAAGTATAGAAGAAATCAATAAAAAAATCAAAGAGAAAAATAATATTTTAGAAATCAATAAAAAAGAATTAGAAAATTATGAAAATATTATAAAAAAAGATGAAAAAGATATTGAACTTTTAAAAAATCAAGAAGATTCTTTATTTGATAAAACAAAAAGTGAAAATTTAAAAGCTTATTTAGTTTCTATAAATCAAAAACATATTTTAGAAAAAAATTTTAAAAATGAAGAAATTCAAGAAATTGAAAATTCTATAAATTATTTATTTAGTTTTGATAATTTAAAAATAGATAATAAATATTTTTTAAATTTAAATGAGCCAAAAAGAACAATTGAACAAATAGAAGAAAACATAGAACATACAAATAGATTAATTGATAAAAAAATAATTGAAATAGAAGAAAATAAAACTGATTTAAAATTATTACAAAATGATTTAATTGAATTAAATGTTGATTCTAAAACAATAGAAACAAAAAGAAATATATTAAAACAAGATTTAGAGCATTTAAATTCATACAATAAAATTAAAATGAATCAAGAAAAAATTTCAAATGAACTTATAAAAGAATTTAATATAAATATTGATTCTTTTTCAAATGATTATTTAATTTTAGAAGTTTTAAATTCTTTAGATAAACAATATGAAGAATTATTATCGACTAATATTGAGTTATCTAAATTAAATGAAAATATTAAAATACAAATCAATGAAACAAAAGAAAAAATTGAAATATTAAACAAAGAATTTAATTATTCTTATGAAATATTAAATACAAATATTGAAGAATTTATTAAAAACAATGATGATTTTATTGAATTAGATAATGAATTTGAATTAGAATTTTTAAATCTAATTGAATTGGATAAAAAATTAATAAATTTAAGAAATGAATTATATAAAAATTGTAGTTCTATTAATCAAGTATTTTCTAATTTAATTAGAAATGATGCAATTACTAATCATAGAGAATTAAATAATGTAGTAAAAAGCTATGATTTAAGTAAAGTAGAAAATTTAAATTTAATTGATTATATAAATGAATTCAAATATTTAATAGATAATGTTATTAGTTGTAATTTAGCAGAAAGAGAAAATAATTTATTACCACTTTCTGAAAAATTAATTAGATTTAATCATATATTAAATGAAATTAATACTAAAATCAAATCTAATTTAAGAAATAGTTTAAGAGAAATTTTTAATATTCAATCAAATAGTGGTCATAAATATTATTTGAAAAAAGAAAATTATTTGGAAGATTATAAATTAGAAAATAATTTTAAAAATAGTTTAAGGGAAATTTTTCATGTAGATTCACCAGAAGAAATTCATAATGATGAAATAGAAGGAAAATTAAAAAACACACACATTGATTCTATTAATAATTTAATTAAAACATTAAAGCAATTTAATGAAGAATTTATTTTATGTAATTCTTCATTAGAAAAAATGTTGGAATTGTACATAAAAGATAAAACAAAAGAATATGAAATAACTTCAGATTCTATTTCTACTGGAAATAAAATTGTTTTATCTACAAATTTAAGAAATATAACATTAAATTCAAATAAAAACTTTATTCATTTATTGTTTTTAGATGAAATTGGAAATGTTGATAGAAATAATATTCAAATTTTAAATAATGCGAATATTGATAATAAAGTTATTCTTGGAAATCAAGGATTTGATCATTTAAGAAATTATTTAGATGTTTTAAATCAATCTAAAAAATATAATGAAAATGAAAGATTTATTAGAAATGAACCATTATGGTTAAAAAGAGATTAATATGGAATTTAAATTTATAAATAATGAAAGTGCATTCAAATTTTATTCATTTGTTTATCAAAATCAAGCATTAAGTTATTCTTTATTTGATTTTTTAATTAAAAAATATAATAAATATGAGTATGATTTATTATTTCAAATAAATCATACAAATAATAAAAATGTATTTACTTTGGATAAAAATGAATTTGAAATAGTTTTAAAAAATGCAGAACAAAATAAAATAAATAAGTTTTCAAAATCAGATAAAAATTTTTCATTTAATTCTAAAATAGAATTTAATAATTTAGTAGAAGAATTAAATTATATTATTAAAAAATCAAATGATTCATTTATTGAATTTGATGAAGATAAATTTAAAAAATTTATTAAATATAATATCGCAAATGTTTCTTTAGAAACACCAGAAGATTTATCTGATAATTTAAACATAAATTTAAAAAATCAAATGTATAGAGTTATAAAGAATATTAATAATGATAGTTCTGGTGAAAAAGCTTTTTTAACTTTTATGTGTAAAAACGAATTTTCTTTTAATGATATTACTGGAGAATTTTATAAAAATTTAAAAAAATATATTTCAAAAGAAAATAAACAACTTCAAAACATTTCTGAAGACCTTATTAATTTTAGTAAATTAGTTTTAGATAATTTTAAAATTTTTTTAAATGAATTACCACATATTACTGAAGCCTTAGAATGTAAAACTAAAAGAATATTATTATTTGTTAGTGAAAATGATTGTTTATCAACAAAACAAAAAATTATTAATTCTTATTTAGATAAATCTATGAAAACTATAAAAAATTTTTATAGTAGTAAAAGTAAACATACTATTAAAGGTTATTTAGAAATGATCAATAGATATTTTACTTTATTACATGATTCACATGAGTCATATAAATATGATAATTTATTTAATGAATGGAAGCTATTATATTCAAATTTTAGTCAAGAACTTGAAAATTTAAATATGAATATTAATAAAATTATTATAGAACTTAAATCTAAAGAAAAGCTTTTAGAATTTGAAGAAAAAACAAATAATATTTTTGAAAATTTTGTTGAAAATAAAAACTATGAAAGTGAAAACAATATTTCAAATAAAAAGATTAATTTTAAAGAATGGGTTGGATTGAATGAATTTAATTGTATTAATTATTCTATAACAAATACAAGTTTATTAAGAGTTGAAAGAATTATTAAAAATGATAGTGAAAAAAAAGATATTTTTAATAATGATGATTTAATTGATGAAGTTATTAAACTTATTGAATATGAAGAACAACCATCAATTACAAAAGAAGAATTAGAAAAAATTAAATTAGAATCAGAAGAGTTTGAAATTAATCATAAAAAAGAAATTGAACTAAAAGAATTAGAAAAACAAGAATATGATAAAAACTTAAAAGATGCAATTAAAATTTTAAAAGAAACAATTATAAATAGAAGTTCTTCAAAAGATATTGTTAATCAATTAAAAGTTAATTACAGATCTGAAACATATCAAAAGTTTTTAAAAGAAACTTTTAAAAATTATGATGAAAATGATAGAGAATTTTTTAAAATAAAAGAAGAAATATTTAAAACAATAAGAATAGGAGCTTAATATGGACAAAGTAATAAATAATGTAGTTTTACACAAAGAATTAAATGAATTAAAAATTTTAAATAAATTTTATATTGAAAATGGTGAAGTTAAAGAAAAAGAATTTTTTGATTTATATTTAGACAACACAACTAATGAAGGGCAATTTTTAGAAAACTTTAAAAACAAATATTTAAAAAAATTAGATCTAGATATTTATTTTGATAATAAAGTTGATTTTAATAAAGATGAAGAATTATCAAAAGCATTTTCATACTTAGAATTAAAAAACAATTTTAATAAAAATACTACAAGTTTTACTTTATTTAGAAGTAAATATTCTTTATCTCAAAAAGCAACTATTAGTCCTTATTCATTAAAAGCATTAATAATATTAGTAAAAAAGAATTTAGATATAATAAAAAGCTCGAATGAACCAGAAAAAATTATTTATAATTTTAGTGATTTAAAAGGATTTAAAAATGATAAACATTTATTAGAATTAGATGATTCAAATAATCATTTTTTACTTTCTAATATAGTTTTATTTGAAATATTTAGATTTATATATAGAATTGAAGTTTCTAAAAATGTAAGTATATCAACAAATGAATAAAATAGATATATTATTAAATCAAATTAAGATATCTTTATCGAACAAAGATAAAGATATTATATATATTAATGATTCTATCTCTTCAATTAGAAGAGATTATATTTTAAAAACATTTAATGAAATATTTAAATTAACTAATAATGAAATATTTAAATTAGAAAAGAAAAGTAATATATTATATAAAAATCGTTTTTTTGAATTAAAAAACGATAATTTAAAATTTATAGGTGTAAATTTTGATTTTATAATTAATGAAATAAATCAAATATTAAAATTTGAAGAATTTATGCCAACATCTCCAAAAGAATTTGCATTAATTCATGATACACATAATGGATCTGATTTAAACACATCAGAAACAACGATATTATTATTAAGAACATCTTTATATGAATTTAATAATAACACCTTTAAAAGTATTCTATTAAAGAATAAAGACAATAATTGTTTTAATAATAAAAATAAATCATTAATAATAATTGAAAATTATAAAATATTTGAATTAGAAAATCTAAATGAATATTTTAAAAGTTTTGATATTGAAATAAAAGATGATGTTGAGTATTATGTAATTTATGGGTCTGGTAATAAAATAAATAGTTCTAAAAACATTAATTTACTAAATTCATTTGAAGAAATATTATATTTTGGTGATTATGATAATGAAGGATATGATATTTATAAAAATTTAAAAAATAAATTAAATATAAATGTATCATATATACTTCCTAAAAAAGAAATAATTTTAGAAATTCAAAATTTAATGAATCAAGAAAATATTTCTTTAAAAAGAAAATTTGATAAAAATAAAGATAATTTAATAAAAAATGATTTATTAGAATTATTTGAATTAAATAAAATGTTTGAAATGCAACAAGAAGTATTTTTATATAATAGATAACAAAATTTTAAATATAGGTAGCTTCAATTGGTTAAGTCATGATTATTATAAGGCTTATAATAATCACAAAAAATATGGAGATAATAATAAATTTTTAGTAAGAAGAGAAACTTCAATACTTACTACAAATAAGGATATTATTGAAAAATTATATTTTCAATAACCAATTTATAAATTAATTTTAAATTATTTAGTTTCTCTTTTTTTGTTGTTGTTGGTTTAAGTTTTGTCATTTTATCAGAAATTTTATTCAATTCTCTTGGAATCCAATATATTTTAATATTATATGAATTAGCAAAATTTAATATTTTTTTATTTTGACAAGCATTATTATTATCACTTACAATCATAACATTTTTTAATTCATTATTAATTGCATATATAATTGCATTTAAAACACCATAGCACTCAGCTTCATTAATATTTAAACCTAAGTCTAATTCTATACATTCTGTTGTACAATTTTTAGGGTGATATAATCCTATTTTATATGGTATTTTACTATCTTTGTGACCATCAGATCCACCAGCATCAGTAAATATAATGTTTCTTTCAATATTATTCCCCATCATCTATCAATACCAACTTCATATTTTTCTAAAACTTCATAGTCATGAAAAGCTTTTTTATTAATTTGTTCCATTTTATTACCTTTTTTTAATTTTCATATAAGAAATTATACAATATAATATCTTAGAATATAATTAAAAAATAAAAGGATTATATCATGAACAAAAAGAAACTTAAAAGACAAGTTATTGAAGATTTAAACAAAGAATATAAAATAAAACTTGATTTTGAAAACATTGATGAAGTTTTAGAAGGTAAAAGACCTGCTACTGAAAGAGAAGTTAAAGATTTAATAACTTTGTATGGTAGAAAATTTGATTTAACTTTTATTGATACAAATAAAGAAATTAAATTTAAACATGAAATTCCAACTATAAAA
>RRZT010797157.1_pt1 | contig 11004 bp, 8 predicted proteins | sample 2165551 | NCBI WGS metagenome assembly RRZT01 (sample SAMN10456910, study PRJNA506462) | wastewater metagenome | biome: wastewater; feature: sludge; material: wastewater sludge; isolation source: wastewater sludge with Escherichia coli K12::gfp cells carrying plasmid... | place: USA: Moscow, Idaho ...
TAATGAAAATAAAAATGACAATAACAATGTTTCAAACGATGTAGATAACGCAGGTAATGCAGCAGGCGACGCAGTTAAAGACGTCGGTGATGCGGCAGGCGACGTTGTCGAAGGTGTCGGTGACGCAGCAGCCGATGTTGCTGAGGGTGTAAGTGACGCCGTAGGCGGTAATGACGCAAACAACAACGGTAAATAATCATTAAAGGGACTGCTATGCAGTCCCTTCATACTGTAAGAGGTTGAGAAATTAGTTTGGATTTTTTGAAAATGAACTCGTCGGCGTACATAGGTACGTTAGAGTTTATTTTCAAAAAAAGTACAAAGGCAAGCCGTATATCAAAGATAGGCTTGCTTTTTGTTTTTATTGAATTATAAATATTATGCACGGTCCAGACAATTTATCAATCCTCTTAGCTTCTTCTTAATTTTTGTATGCGTATATCTTCCCCGTAAAACTTGTACATCATAAAATATTCATACAATCTTGAAGTAAAACGCATACTGTACATTTTTGTAATTTCGCTTATTTGCAAATTAGTATTAATAATAATCTTTTTATTATTCGCTGTACGCTCGTTAATAACGTCAAATAAAAACGCAAGATTATTTTTATTGAATGGCTCTGTACCCAAATCGTCAATTATAAGCAAATCAGCCTTATATATATTGTCAATAACAGACCTATCGGTATTTCTGCCGAACTTATAATCTTCATTTATTGAAAACAGTTTTGTCGCTCTTATGTAGATAACCATTTTGCCCTTATCCATAAGTTCTTTTGCAATGGCACTTGACAAAAATGTTTTTCCCAAACCTGTCGAGCCGTAAAAAACAAGGCCTTTGGTTTCATTATCAAAATTATCGCAGAAACGTTTACAGTTATTATATATCTTCGTCATATTATCATACACCGAAACACCGTTTTCACCGAAATCTTTTGAATAATAATCAAACGAAAATGTATCAAAATTTTGTGTTTTTATTGTTTCTTCTATATTTGACACTGAATATGCCGCATTTATAAGTTTCTGTTTAAAGCACTGACATTTTTTGCCGTCTTTATCATAGCCTGTATCACTGCAATTTTCACACTTATATTTATATTTATTATAATCGTCAGAAATTCCGTTTACTTTTAACAGATTACTCTTTTCATTTTCGAGTTTTCTTAGATTTTCTTTAAAATCCCTGTTATATTCATCAGCCTTATCGGGATTTTTAAATATTCTTTTAGTATTCTCCATACCGCATTGAAAAATCTCTCTGTCAATTTCAGCCACTCGCGGAATTTTTTTATTAACTTCTTCAATACGTTTTTTTCTTTCATTAGCCGCACTGATACGAAGTTCTTCGTACTCATTCATTATATGGTTTAAAGTTTGTTCGTCAGCCATTTTTTTCACCTGCCAATATATCAAGTATTTCGTCTTTTTTCTTCAATATTTCATCAAAACGTCTTATATATTCAAGAGGGTCTTTAAAATTAAACACTCTCTCAATTCTGTCGTCCATAACAATTTTAGTAGAACCGCCGCCGCCAAGTGCAATAATAGTCTGTTTTTCCTCCATAATGTTTATGTTATATGTACTCATACAGCCGTCTTTTGCATAACCGACATTTTCAAGATTACCCGAAATATTTTTTTGACGATACATATAATAAGGCTTTCTTCCTGTTTTCTCCATATGTTTTTGAGTATACGAAAGCATTTCGTTCATATCATTTGCTTTTGCAAGCTCAGCATCTGAAAATCTGAGTGAAGCCGCTCTTTTTACGCACATTGAATGAACGGTTATATTTTCAGGATCAAGTTTAATTACTTCATCAAGACTGTACTTGAACATATCAACGGTTTCTTCCGGTAAACCGGCTATAAGGTCCATATTAATATTGTCAAAGCCCATTTTTCTTGCCATTTCAAAGCATTTTCGCACCATATCGGGAGTATGCTTTCTGCCGACTCTTTTCAAAGTCTGTTCGTTCATAGTCTGCGGATTAATGCTTATTCTGTTTACACCGCCCTGTTTTGCCTCATACAATTTATCCTTTGTTATTGTATCCGGTCTGCCTGCCTCAAGAGTAAATTCCTTTATTTTTGAAAAATCAAAATTTGCTTTCAATCTGTCAAATATTGCTTTTAAGTGATGCGGTTCAAGAGTTGTCGGTGTTCCGCCGCCGATATATATATTTTCAACATATGCACCCATTTTATCAATTACTTCCGCAGTTTTATCAATCTCCAAAAGCAATTTATCCACAAACGGGTCCATATATTTTCCGCTTACGCGTATATCTGTTGAAACAAATGAACAATACAAACATCTTGTCGGACAAAACGGTATGCCGATATATATACTTACTGAATTTTCGCCGATTTCGTCAAGCAAAATCTTTTCATTCTTTGCAACCTTATATGCAAGGTCAATCTTTTCATCGGACACTTCATAAATTTTCTTTAATATTTCAACAACTTCACTGTCACTGTGTCCTTCTTCCATAAGTTCACGGACAATTTTAGCCGGACGAATACCGCACATTACTCCCCAAGGAAGATTTATATGCTTAATTTTTTCCGCCGCGTGACAAAACGACTTTGTACATGACGCGGTAAATATCTTTTTTATAAACTGTGCTTTTTGATTTTCAGTATCAAAATCATAATAGAAATCGTCAAAATATGTATCGCCGTTATAGATTATCTCCGTATACACGTTTATAACTTTATCCTTATATTCAAAGTTTGAATACACATATATATCTTCGTTCATATCAAAATAAAGCTTATAAAAAAGCTTCATTTCGTAATCACATTCATAACCGTTTTGAATAATTAACATTTTTTAGTCCTTTATATACATATTATACTTTTTCTCGTACCCAACAGAACTCTGTCCGCCGTGTCCCGGAAAAACTTCTGTATCATCATCAAGCGTATATATTCTTGTCTTTATTGATTTTACAAGAGTATCTCCGTCACCTGTCGGCAAATCACTTCTGCCGACACTTCTTAAAAACAATGTATCGCCCGTAAACAATTTTTCATTATTTATCAAATAACATACGCCGCAATTTGTATGACCTGGCGTATAGATACATTTGATATTAAGTCCGTCAATATTAAGTTCTTCATTATCTTTCAAAACAATATCAGACTTTTTAGCCGACAATTCATAACCAAGTCCCGAATAAGACAAATTAATGTCCGGATCTGTTATATTTATGCTCGCCTTATCGCCGGAAACAAGTTTAGCGCCTGTTTTTTCACGAAGCTGTTCCATATCTGAAATATGGTCATAATGACAATGAGTTATAAGCACATATTTTATATTAACTCCGTCGTCCTGAGCCGCTTTCAATATTCCGTCACACTTATATCCCGGATCAATCACAAGACCGTTCTTTGTATTTTCATCATAAACTATATAAGTATTTTCATCTGTATAATAATTATTGACTGTCTTAATCTTCATAAAGCACCTCTTAGTTATAAAGTCTTACAGGAAGAATCATATAAATATAAGAGTCGTCACCCTCTACGCTCTTTATAAAGCAACCGCTTGTCGGAGCAGAAAATTCCATCTTAACCTTTTCTTCGTCACAAGCACTCAATGCGTCAAGCAAAAATCTACAGTTAAACCCAATCAAAAGGTTATCGCCGTCAAGCTCAACAGGCACTGTGTCATTAACCTGTCCCTTACCTGTTATACAAGAAACGTCAATCTTATCATAGCCGATATTAAAACGTACAGGAACTTTATTTTCAGATTTTGCCGATATATCATCGTTAATCAAAAGCAACGCTCTTTCCAAGCTGTCTGTAATAAGGCTCTTTTCAACAACTACGTTTAACGTATTTACCACCGATATAATCGCGTCATACTTCAAAAATTCGCCGTCAAGCAATCTCGAATAAACCTGATAATATCCAAAATCAAACAAAACAGTTCTGTCCGATACTATAATATCAACATTTTCTTCATCATCTTTAAGAATTTTCAAAAGTTCGCGGAGTGTCATACCCGGAACAACAAGTTTATTGTTTTCAACATTATCATTTATTTCTTCTTTAACAACAGCAAGTCTGTGACCGTCTGACGCAACAACGTTAAGATAATTGTTTTTAATCTCAAACAATGCACCGGTCAAAACAGGCTTTTTACCCTCATTTTGAGAAACAAACGCTATTGTCTTTCTTATAAGCTTTTTAAGTACGTCCTGTGTAATTGAAAATCTGAACTTTTCTTCAAGTATAGGTGCGTCGGGAAATTCATCCGGAGCAATACCCTGAATATTAAATTCACTTGAACCGCTCTTTATTTTAGTAACATAGTTAGACGGATTAACACTTATAGTAACATCACCGTCAGGAAGTCTTCTTACAATTTCACCGAACATCTTTGAAGCAAGTGCAATAGTACCGCCCTCTGTAACTGTACATTCGGTATTATATTCTATACATATATCAATATTGTTACCTGTAAACACAACATTACCGTCACCGTTAGCATCAATCTTAATACATTCAAGTATAGGTAAAGATGTCTTTGGAGCAATAGCTCTTTGAACAGTATTTATTATATCAACAAGTTGTGGTTTACTGCATACTAATTTCATTTTAATTATCTCCTTGTGTATAAATTTATCAACATATCACTGCAATTTCGTTTTGCATATATATTTATATATAAATAATATATAATATATAATATAATAGTAGTAGTAGTAGAGAGCGTGGATTGATGGAAAAGTCATTTCAGAGTGCATAGACAAGCCATATTTTATCAACACATACCGTATGTATTGGCGGTGGATAACTTTGGATAATCCAAATCTTATTTTTTACTGAAATTTCCTTATTCAGAAATCCACACGTTATCAACAACTTATCCCTACATTTATCCCTCGTTATAATTTAGGTCTTTTAATATGTAATTTACATCTGATTTAATCGTACTGTTAGTATCGATGCTTTCCTCTATTTTTTCAATGTTATGTCCTACTGTTGTTCGGTCTTTTCCGAACTCTTTACCTATGTTTGTATCGTTCATATTTAAAATCTTTCGGCAAAGGTACATTGAAATTTGTCTTGGAACTACTATTTCTTTTGTCTTAACTTTACCGGTAATATCTGACTCTGAAATATTATAAAAAGTAGAAACTTTTTTTATAATATTCTGAGGAGTTACTGTTTCGCTCTTCGGAATTAATTTTTTCAGAACTTCTTCCGCAAAATCTTTTGTTATTTTACATTTTTTAAATTCCGACATTGATATGATTTTAAGAAGTGCACCTTCAAGTTCACGGACACTTGAACGAATATGCTCCGCTACATATAATAATGCGTCCTCGTCAATTTCTTTATTATGTTCCAAAGCCTTCTGCTGAAGAATTGCAACTCTTGTTTCAAAGTTAGGTACGGATACATCAATGGTAAGACCTTGTCCGAATCTTGTTCTTAAACGGTCTTCAAGAGTTTTCAGTTCATTCGGAAGTCGGTCACTTGTCAAAACAATTTGTTTCTTTGAATTAAAGAGTTCATTAAAGGTATGGAAAAATTCGTCCTGTGTAGCCTCTTTATTTTTCAAAAATTGAACGTCGTCCACTAAAAGTGCGTCGGCGGCTCTGTATTTACTTCTGAATTTATCGCCTGTTTTTTCTCTGATTGATGTGATAAATTCATTCATAAAGTTTTCACTTGAAACATATATTATCTTTGCATTTGGATTATTAGCTTTAATCTTATTACCGATTGCCTGCATTAAGTGTGTTTTTCCAAGTCCGCTGTTACCGTAAATAAAAAGAGGATTATTGCTTTCACCCGGATGATTGGCAACTTGCTCTGCGGCGGTATACGCATATAAATTTGAAGAACCCTGTACAAAATTTTCAAATGTATACTTTGAATTTAAACCGTCACTGCTTATTATTTCACTGTTGTCATATTCCGAGTTTTGTTTTGATTCGATTTCTTGCTTTAACTCGTTTGCGTCACCGACCAAAACAGCAAGTGAAATCTTTGCGCCCGTAACTTTTTCAAGTGATGATTCGATGTATTTTTTGTAACGGTATTCTACAAGATTTTTATTAATAGAAGTAGCTACGGAAATAGTAAAAGTCGAGTTTTCAAAACATACGGGAACTGCTGTTTTTATATGTATATTAAATCCGACAGGAGATACATTGCCTTCAAGATTTTCAAGAACTTGATTCCAAATCTCTAACATATCCATATCTATTATTTTCCTCCTTTTTTTCATTATTGTTAACAAATTGTATTAAAATCAAACATATCGCCATTATATTTAAGTCTACACTCTATAATATCAAATTTAAGTAAATTAATCAAGAAAAATATTGAGATTTTTTTAAGTTTTATGTATAATGAAATTAATACAAAACTATAGGAAGGAATGATGAAATGTGCCGAGATATAAAGTTTTTGCGGCAATAGACTTGGGGTCTACGGAAATAACAATGAAGATAGCGGAAGTTTCCAAGAAAAACGGTATTTCAGTGCTTGATACAGTCAAATATGATTTGTCAATAGGCAAAGAATCGTATGCAGTCGGAAAAATAAGCTATAACCTTGTGGACAAGATATGTAACTGCTTTGAAGAATATTTAAGGATAATGAAAAGCTACGGAGTTGACGAATATGTCTGTTATGCAACAACTGCCGTAAGAGAGGCGTCAAACAGTGAGTATATAATTGACCAGATTAATATAAGAACGGGGATAAAGGTCACTATTATATCAAATGAAGAGGAAAGATTTTTACATAACAAGGCATTTGCACTTAACAACAGCTATTTTGACGATATTATCGAGGCAGGTGCTGTTTTGGTTGACGTTGCGTCGGGAAGTGTGCAGGTATCACATTATGAGCAGTCCAAACTTCAATTTTCTCAAAACCTGCCTATGGGTTCACTTCGTGTACTTGAAAATCTTTCAACGGTTAAAAACAGTACAACCTCTTTTTCAAGTGTGCTTGAGGATTTTATTAAGGCAGGTATCAATAACTATAAAAATGTATTCTACAAAAATCCAAACTATAAGTATTTCGTAATAATGGGTAATCAAGTAAGATATATCAAAAAAATCTGCGGTATAAGTTCGGACAGCATAACAGAAGAAAATATAGATGATGTATACAAGATTATATCTGAATACGGTCCGCAATATGTGGAGGACAAGTACGAAGTACCTTATGATATTGCAAAGCTGATGATGCCGTCAATTCTTTTCTATAAGATGTTTATGTCAAAAGACAAAAATCAGATAATCATTGCACCTGAAATATCGCTTGTTGACGGAATACTTGTCGAATATGTCGAAAAAAATGCTTATACGCATACAAAGCATATATTTACAGATGATATTATATCAAGTGCAAAATATTATGCAGGCAAATATGATGTAAGCCACCGCCATTATACTAAAATTATGGAGTTCGGAGTAAATATAATGGCAACGCTTTCTAAAAAGTTCGGACTTTCAAAGCGTCACGCGGTATTGCTTAAAGTTGCGTCAATATTTGCGGATACGGGTTACTATATAAATATAAACGATTACAGCAAATACTCATACGACATTGTAAAATCAAATCCTATTATAGGCTTGTCACAAAAGGAACACGAAGTAATATCGGGTGCGGTGCTGTTCCAAAACGGTATTTTTGATTTTAATGAATATAACGTATATTCAAAGAACAGAAGATTGCTTATTTCAAAACTTGCTGCAATACTTTCACTTGCCAAGTCACTTGATGTTGAATACAATCAAAAAATAGACGAAATCAAAACATCAATAAGAAACGGAATACTTACGATAACCGCTTATACGGACAGTGATATAAGTCTTGAAGAACGTGAATTTAACATAGCACAGGAATTTTTTGAAGAAGTGTTCGGTATCAAAGCCGTACTTGTGAAGAAAGGATTGAAATGATTATGCAGGACTATAATAAAAGTGAAAACTATATAAACAGAGAACTTTCTTGGCTTGATTTTAATTTGCGTGTATTGCATGAAGCAAGGGATAAAGAAAATCCGTTGTTTGAAAGACTTAAATTTCTTGCCATAACAAGCTCAAATCTTGATGAATTTTTCATGGTACGTGTTGCGTCACTTAAAAATATGGAGATTTCCGACTATAAGAAAAAAGACGCGTCCGGACTTACACCTCACGAACAGCTTGAAAAAATATCTGAAAAAACTCATAATATGGTTGATATGCAGTATAGTACATATGAAAAATTACTTCTGCCGCAGCTGGCTGTTGAAAACATATCAATCTTAAACAGAAATCAGCTTTCTGAAGAACAAAAGAAATTTATTGAAAAGTATTTCAAAAATGAAATATACCCTGTTTTGACGCCTATGGCGGTTGATTCGTCAAGACCGTTTCCGCTTATTCAAAATAAGGTGCTTAACATTTGTGCACTTATCAAAAAGGAAAACAAGGAGCAGGCTTTTGCAACGGTACAGATACCGTCAGTATTTAAACGTATAGTAAAACTTCCGTCTGAAAACGGTAAAAAACAATTTATTCTGCTTGAAGAAATAGTACAGGAATTTTTACCTATGCTGTTTATGGGTTATGACGTGCTTTGCTCGTATTCATACAGAGTTATGCGTGACGCGGATATTCCTATTGATGAGGACGACAGTGAAGATTTGCTTATTGAAATTGAAAAGAGCCTTAAGGAACGTGAAAGAAGCGGTGTAATACGTCTTGAAGTGGACAGTAAGGTTAAAAGCGAATTGCTTTCAATTTTAAAGAAAGAATTGAAAGTTAAGAATGATGATATTTATAAAATTAACGGACCTATTGATTTTACTTTTTTGAATAAGCTGTATTCGGAGGATGGATTTGACAAGTATAAATATAAGCCGTTTAAATCACAGGTAAGACCTGAACTTAAAAATGTTGATTTATTTGAAAAAATCCGTGAGGGCGATATACTTCTTCATCACCCGTATGACAGTTTTTCAACAATAGTTGATTTGATAAAACAGGCTGCAGTTGATGAAAATGTACTTGCAATTAAACAGACATTGTACAGAGTAAGCGGTAATTCGCCTATTATAGAGGCACTTTCGCGTGCGGCGGAAAACGGTAAGCAAGTGAGCGTACTTGTTGAATTAAAGGCAAGATTTGATGAAGAAAATAATATTATTTGGGCGAGAAAACTTGAAAAAGCCGGTTGTCACGTTATATACGGACTTTTGGGACTTAAAACACATTCAAAGATTACCGAAATAGTAAGACGTGAGGAGGATGGTATCAGAAGATATGTTCATCTCGGAACTGGTAACTATAACGATATAACCGCCAATTTCTATACCGATATGGGACTTTTGACTTGTTCAAAACCAATCGGTGATGACGCCGGTGCATTCTTTAATATGATTTCGGGCTTTTCAGAGCCGTCACACTGGAACAAACTTATTCTTGCACCTCTATGGCTAAGAAAAAAGACGGAAGAAATGATTGAACGTGAAATTAAACACGCAAAAGAAGGACGTAAAGCAAGAATTGTCGCAAAGGTGAATTCGCTTGTTGACCCTAAAATTATTGAACTTTTATATAAAGCAAGCTGCAGCGGTGTTAAGATTGATTTGATTGTGCGCGGAATTTGTGCCTTGAGAGCAGGTGTAAAGGATTTGTCGGAAAATATTACGGTTCGTTCTATTGTCGGCAGATACCTTGAACATACAAGAATATATTATTTCTATAATGATGGTCAAGAAAATGTGTTCTGTGCAAGTGCCGATTGGATGCAGAGAAATCTTAACAGACGTGTTGAAATAATGTTTCCTATTGATGATGAAAATTTGAAAAAAGATGTTATAAACGTGCTTGATGTACAGCTTAAAGATACAATGCGTGCACATATTCAGCATGACGGTGTTTATACAAAAGACAGACGCGGAAAGAAAAAACTTGACTGTCAGGAATATTGCATGGAACAGGCTGTTGAACGTGCAAACAAGGTTGTTGAGAAAAAGACATCAAGGGTGTTTATACCTAAAATGAAACCGGAAGAAGAATAAGAAGGACAGATTATGAAAAATGTTTTGATAACAGGCGGAAGTCGCGGAATAGGTAAGGCTTGTGTATATGAATTTTCAAATAACGGATACAGAGTGTTTTTGAATTATAACAAAAGCAGTGACGAGGCGGAAAAGATAAAAAATGAAACAGGTGCGGTTATGGTAAAAGCAGATGTTTCAGACTCTAAACAAGTAAATGATATGGCTGAATTTATTCACACAAATTACGGTAAAATAGATGTAATTGTGAATAATGCAGGTATTTCACAACAAAAATTGTTTACAGATATAACTGAAAATGATTGGGACAGAATGTTTGATGTGAATATGAAAAGTATGTATCTCGTTACAAAAGCTTTTGTTGATGATATGATTTATAAACAGAGCGGTAAAATCATTAATATTTCGTCAATGTGGGGTGTTACCGGAGGCAGCTGTGAGGTTCATTACAGTGCCGCAAAGGCGGCGGTTATAGGCTTTACAAAAGCACTTGCAAAGGAGCTGGGACCGTCGGGTATATGTGTAAATTGTGTTGCACCCGGAGTTATTGAAACTGAAATGAACAGCCATTTGACAAAAGAAGATTTTGATTGCCTTTGTGAAGAAACACCGCTTGAACGACTCGGTAAACCGGAGGAGATTGCAAAGACGGTAAGATTTCTTGCAAGCGAAAATGCGGATTTTATAACAGGTCAGGTTGTCAATGTTGACGGCGGTATGGTGATATGATTAAAAGGGATTATCAACGATAATCCCTTTTTTTCGTGGATAAGTCGGCATAATTAAAGCCACCCCACAGTCAACTGCGTTGCCGGCTCCCCTCAATGGGAGCCAAAAGCGGAATGGCGTTATAAAAAATGTTAGTAGGGGCGGTCATTGGCCGCCCGTGTAAAATTACAAAAGGGGCGACCAATGATCGCCCCTACGGAAAGAAAAAGGTTAGATAAA
>RRZT011153326.1_pt1 | contig 11004 bp, 7 predicted proteins | sample 2165551 | NCBI WGS metagenome assembly RRZT01 (sample SAMN10456910, study PRJNA506462) | wastewater metagenome | biome: wastewater; feature: sludge; material: wastewater sludge; isolation source: wastewater sludge with Escherichia coli K12::gfp cells carrying plasmid... | place: USA: Moscow, Idaho ...
CATTGCTGGCAATGCCCACGCAAGGTACTTTCATTTTAATCACGCTGGGCATCAATACATCAATGCCGTTGCCGTAGGCATCGGCCTTCATAATGGCGCAAATCTGCGACTGGCCGCCCAATAATTGTTGCAAAGTGGCGATATTGTGCTCAAAAGCCTGAGTGTCAATTTCCAGCCACGCATTGGTGTTTTGGTGGCTCACCACACCGTGGGCATGGTTGACCGTGCCCAGCACCGGGGCGGCCTCGCTGCTGACGCTGCAAACCGCAGCCAAACACAGGGCGAGTATTTTGGGGGATGTACGCATGATGTGCTCCTAAGTAAGGGGATAGGGTTACCAAAACAAAGTTTTTGCGAAGCCAGAACGAAGATTAACCCAAGTTAGCGCAAATGCACATGATTGTTTAGATGAATATGGGTATGGCAGCCGCTGACCTTTGCAAAATAACATCCATTCCTTGCTTAATAACTGAAAATACGCACTGATTTGTTCAGTTAAGGCTGCCTGAACGGTATAGCACAGCTACAGTCAAAACCAAAAAAGGACACCTTACGGTGTCCTTTTGATGAGGCAAAACAGCGCTAAATGGCTAAGCCGGTTTTAGTCTTTTTTGTCTTTGACTTCTTCAAACTCGGCATCCACCACATCATCGTTGTGGGCTTTGCCGGATTCGGCTTGCTGGCCGCCTTGCGCTTGTTGTGCTTCCGCCTGCGCATCGGCATACATCATTTCGCCCAGTTTTTGGCTGGCGGTGCCCAAGGCTTCGGCTTTGGCGTCAATCGCGGCTTTGTCGTCGCCTTTTACGGCTTCTTCAGCTGCTTTGACTGCGGCTTCGATTTTTTCTTTCTCGGCACCGTCCAGTTTGTCGCCGTAGTCGGTGAGCGATTTTTTCACTGAGTGAATCAGTGCTTCAGCCTGGTTGCGGCTTTGCACCAGCTCGGTGAGTTTGCGGTCTTCTTCGGCATTGGCTTCAGCATCTTTCACCATGCGCTCGATTTCTTCTTCGCTCAAGCCGCTGGAGGCTTGGATGGTGATGTTGGCCTGTTTGCCGGTGCCTTTGTCTTTAGCCGACACATGCAAAATGCCGTTGGTGTCGATATCGAAGGTCACTTCGATTTGCGGCATACCGCGCGGTGCCGGCGGGATGTCGCCAAGGTTAAACTGGCCCAAGCTCTTGTTGGCTGCCGCTTTTTCACGCTCGCCTTGCAGCACATGGATGGTAACCGCGTTTTGGTTGTCTTCGGCGGTAGAGAAGGTTTGCGTGGCTTTGGTGGGGATGGTGGTGTTTTTGTTGATGAGTTTGGCCATCACACCGCCCATGGTTTCAATACCCAAAGACAAGGGGGTTACGTCCAACAGCAATACGTCGCTGCGGTCGCCCGCCAATACGGCGCCCTGAATGGCCGCGCCCACGGCCACGGCTTCGTCGGGGTTGACGTCTTTGCGCGGCTCTTTGCCGAAGAAATCTTTTACGGCGTCTTGCACTTTGGGCATACGGCTTTGGCCGCCAACCAAAATCACGTCGTCGATGTCGTTCACGCTCAAACCGGCATCTTTAATCGCCACGCGGCACGGCTCGATAGAGCGGGCAATCAAATCTTCCACCAGGCTTTCGAATTTGGCGCGGGTGATTTTCAGCGCCAAGTGTTTAGGGCCGCTGGCATCCATGGTGATGTAGGGCAGGTTGATTTCGGTTTGCTGGCCGCTGGACAATTCGATTTTGGCTTTTTCGGCCGCTTCTTTCAGGCGTTGCAAGGCCATTACGTCTTGTTTCAGATCGATGCCTTGGTCTTTCTTGAATTCGGCAATGATGTAGTCGATCAAGCGTTGGTCGAAGTCTTCGCCGCCCAAGAAGGTGTCGCCATTGGTGGCCAATACTTCAAATTGTTTGTCGCCATCCACATCGGCGATTTCGATAATGGAAATATCAAATGTGCCGCCGCCCAAGTCGTACACAGCGATTTTGCGGTCGCCTTTGGCGTTTTTGTCCATGCCGAAGGCCAATGCCGCCGCAGTAGGCTCGTTGATGATGCGTTTTACTTCCAAGCCGGCGATTTTACCGGCGTCTTTGGTGGCTTGACGCTGGCTGTCGTTGAAGTAGGCCGGCACGGTAATCACCGCTTCGGTAACCGGCTCGCCCAAGTAGTCTTCGGCGGCTTTTTTCATTTTGCGCAGAATTTCGGCCGACACTTGCGGCGGCGACAATTCTTTGCCTTGCGCTTTCACCCACGCATCGCCATTGGCCGCTTTCACAATGTCGAACGGCATGGTTTCGATGTCTTTTTGTACTTCTTTGTCTTCAAATTTGCGGCCAATCAGGCGTTTTACCGCATAAATGGTGTTTTTAGCGTTGGTAACCGCTTGGCGCTTGGCGGGCGCGCCCACCAGGATTTCGCCGCCGTCCAGATAGGCAACCACGGAAGGGGTGGTGCGTGCGCCTTCGGCGTTTTCGATTACTTTGGTCTGGCCGCCTTCAGAGATGGACAGACAGGAATTGGTGGTACCCAAATCAATACCGATGACTTTTGCCATGATAAAAATCTCCTAATTCAATATTTTAAAATTCGGTTTATGCTGCTGCTAAATTCAAGTTGCGGCAGATGCCGCGTTTTTCTTGCCCTCTAAATGGGCATGGCGCGGGCGATTTCAAGCGCTGGCGCTGCAAAATTTGTGCACTGCTTTTGAGGCAATGAGAAAACGGGATTAGTAGCATCATTTTGATGTGCTAATGCGTTATTGACGTGTATCGAATTAAATGAGTTTAAGCCGCACGATATGGTACAAATACCCCAATCAAATGCGGTATTTTATTTTTACAAATAATAAAGCAAGCCTAGCTTAACCGTGGTGCAGCACGTCAAGATTCCGTACAATAAGCCCACTATTTCCATCCTGTTTTCGCTTATGAAATTGGCTTTTGCACTTTTATACTGTATCCAATGGCTGCCGTTGCGTTTGATTCACGCCTTGGCGCGCGTGGTGGGCTGGCTGGCGTTTTATGCCGTGCGCCCGCGCCGCCGGGTGGGGTTGATTAATCTGCGCCATTGCTATCCGGAATGGACGGAGCAGCAGCGGCGTGCGCTGCTGAAGCGGCATTTTGTGCATATGGCCATGCTGGTGCTGGAATACGGTTTATATTGGTATGGCTCTGCACAGCGGCTCAAAAACATGGTGCGCTATCAAGACAAGCATTATTTGGACGATGCGCTGGCCCGCGGCGACAAAATTATTGTGCTCTACCCGCATTTCACCGCTTTTGAGGCGGCGGTATATGCGCTGAATCAAGAGATGTTTCTAACCAGCATGTATTCCCGCCAAAAAAATCAGGCCATGGATGCGCAAATTCTGAAAGGGCGCCACCGCTACAATAATGTGTTTCTGATTAGCCGTACCGAAGGCTTACGGGCAATTATCAAAAAACTCAAAGCCAGCACGGCGCCGTTTCTGTATTTGCCGGATCAAGATTTTGGCCGCAAAGAATCGGTGTTTGTGGACTTTTTCGGCATTCCCACCGCCACCATTGCCGGTTTGAGCCGCATTGCCGCTTTAACCGGCGCCAAAGTGATTCCCGCCATTCCCACCCGCCAAGCCGACGGCACGGTAACTCTGCGTTTCTATCCGCCATGGGAACAGTATCCCGGCAGCGATGCCATTGCCGACACCCAGCGCATGAACGACTTTATCGAAGCACGCGTGCGCGAGCAGCCGGAGCAATATTTTTGGCTGCACAAACGCTTTAAAACCCGCCCCGAAGGCGAGGCTTCTTTTTATTAGCCGAAAATACGGATTGGTTGATACAAGGCTGCCTGAAAAATAAAACCGTTATTGCTAAGCTTAATTCGGCAAGCGCGATTTTATTTTTCAGGCAGCTTTTGCTTTATGATTTCGGTGCGCCATGCTCAGCGCTCATGTTCGTTTTTGTTGCCCACACCATGCAATCGCGCGTATAGCGCACCTAAAATTGATTTCTGCCCAACACGCACTTTGGCACTATGGTGATAAGCAATTGTTTTAATGCCGTTTAGATTTTATATTCCAAATAGGCTTTCAGGCAGCCTAGCCGCAGCACTGCCACATATTCTTGCGCCAAATTACCATAAACTAAATTTTTAGCGCCAAAAAATTCAAAAGCACGGCATTTTCACGCAATCAAACAAGTGTTTTAAAATACGGTCACCATAATCGAACATTGGTTTTTCGTTTAAGTAAGCAGCGGAAAACACTAAAAAAATCTTCAATCAGGGCTTCCATTGCCGTCCAAAAACGGGTAAATTTATTGCGTCGCACCAAGTTTGCCCTGGTGCCCATTTAAGAAAAATATTAGCGCAGATAGCAAAGGATTTACCATGTCTCAATACCAGAACGAAATCAAGCAAGCCCAAGCAGAAATCAAGCAGGCCGGTGCAGGCTGGAGCGCCATCAGCGCCGAAGCCGTAGCGCGTATGCGTTTGCAAAACCAGTTTCAAACCGGCTTGGAAATTGCCAAATACACCGCCGGTGTGATGCGCCGCGATATGGCTGAATACGATGCCGATGCTTCGGTGTACACCCAATCTTTGGGTTGCTGGCACGGTTTTATCGGCCAACAAAAGCTGATTTCCATCAAAAAACACCTCAAAACCACCAACAAACGCTATCTGTACCTTTCCGGCTGGATGGTGGCGGCACTGCGCTCTGAATTCGGTCCCTTGCCGGATCAATCCATGCACGAAAAAACCTCGGTATCCGCGCTGATTGCCGAGCTGTACACCTTCTTGCGCCAGGCTGATGCCCGCGAGCTAGATTTGCTGTTCACCGCCTTGGATGCCGCCCGTGAAGCCGGCGACAGTGCCAAAGAAGCCGAAATCATCGCCCAAATCGACAATCACGAAACCCATGTGGTGCCGATTATTGCCGACATCGATGCCGGTTTTGGCAATGCCGAAGCCACTTACTTGCTGGCCAAACAAATGATTGAAGCCGGCGCCTGCTGTATTCAAATTGAAAACCAGGTTTCCGACGAAAAACAATGCGGCCACCAAGACGGCAAAGTCACCGTGCCCCACGCCGACTTCTTGGCCAAAATCAACGCCGTGCGCTACGCCTTTATGGAATTGGGCGTTACCGACGGCGTGATTGTGGCGCGCACCGACTCTTTGGGCGCCGGCCTCACCAAACAAATCGCCGTCACCAACCAACCGGGCGACTTGGGCGACTTGTATAACTCGTATTTGGATTGCGAAGAAATCAGTGCCGAAGCCTTGGGCAACGGCGATGTGGTGATTAAGCGCGAAGGCAAGCTGCTGCGCCCGAAACGCCTGCCGAGCAATCTGTTCCAATTCCGCGCCGGTACCGGCGAAGACCGCTGCGTACTCGATTGCATCACATCATTGCAAAACGGCGCCGACATGATTTGGATCGAAACCGAAAAACCGCACATCGGCCAAATCAAAGGCATGGTAGACCGCATCCGCGAAGTGATTCCGAATGCCAAGCTGGTGTACAACAACAGCCCCTCATTCAACTGGACGCTGAACTTCCGCCAGCAAGTATTCGATGCTTGGAGCGAAGCCGGTAAAGACGTGTCTGCTTTCGACCGCGCCAAACTGATGAGCGTAGACTACGACAACACCGATTTGGCCAAAGAAGCTGATGAGCGCATCCGCACCTTCCAGCGCGACGCTTCGGCACAAGCGGGCATTTTCCACCACCTGATTACCCTGCCCACCTACCACCCCGCCGCGCTGTCTACCGACAATCTGGCCAAAGGCTACTTTGCCGACCAAGGCATGTTGGCCTATGTGAAAGGCGTGCAGCGCGAAGAAATCCGCCAAGGCATTGCCACGGTGAAACACCAAAATATGTCCGGCTCCGATATCGGCGACAACCACAAAGAATACTTTGCCGGTGAAGCCGCCCTGAAAGCCACGGACAAAGACAACACCATGAACCAGTTTCATTGATTTATCCATAGCAAAGAAAATCAATAAATTATACAAGGCGGCGAGCCGCAGACAGTACAGATAGTACGACTAGGCGAGCCAACGCCGTAGGATTATTGAGTTTCTTTGCTATGTTCTGTGATGTATTTCAGGCAGCCTATTCAGGCTGCCTTTTTTTATGCCTGTGCTTTGTCACCGGATTGCCATATCGCTGCTTTAACATAAACGCCATCTTTCGCCACCCCAAACAGGATTCCTATGCAGCCATGCAACATCACCGTGGTGGGGGCGGGTTATGTCGGCTTGTCGTTGGCGGTTTTGCTGGCACCGCGCCACCGCGTGCAATTGCTGGATATCGACGCCGCCAAAGTCGATTTAATCCGCCAAGGCATCAGCCCTTTGGCCGATGCCGAAATTCGGCAAAGGCTGCCTGAAAGCCCGGTGCACGCCACCACCGATGCCGCACACGCTTATGCCGGTGCCGACACGGTGATTATCGCCACCCCCACCAATTACGACAGCGACAACGGCTATTTCGACACCACCAGTGTAGAATCCTGCGTGGCCGCAGCCGGTCGGCATTGCCCGCAAGCCTTGGTGGTGATTAAATCCACCGTGCCGGTGGGTTTTAGCGCCGCCTTGCAACAACGTTTTGCCGAGATGGAAATCCTGTTTTCGCCTGAATTCCTGCGCGAAGGCCGCGCGCTACACGATAATCTCTATCCCAGCCGCATCGTGGTGGGTGGCAGCAGCCCGCGGGCGCAAGCATTCGGACAAATGCTGGCCGATTGCGCCGAGGCCACCGATATTGCCCAATATTATTGCGGCAACACCGAAGCCGAAGCGATTAAATTGTTTGCCAATACCTATCTGGCCATGCGGGTGGCGTTTTTCAACGAGCTCGACAGCTTTGCCGAAGTACACCATCTGAATACGCGCCACATTATCGACGGCGTTTGCGCCGACACCCGCATCGGCCATTATTACAATAACCCCTCTTTCGGCTATGGCGGCTATTGCCTGCCCAAAGACACCGAACAATTGCGCGCCAACTACTTTAATGTGCCCAACCAGCTGATTGGCGCCATTGTGGAAGCCAACCGCACACGCAAGGATTTTATCGCCCACCAAATCCTCAAACGCCAGCCGCACACCGTGGGCATCTACCGCTTGGCCATGAAAAGCGGCGCCGATAACTTCCGCGCCTCGGCGATTCAAAGCGTGATGAAACGGCTGCAAGGGCGCGGGGTGCAAGTGGTGGTTTATGAGCCTTCCTTAGCCCAAAGCCACTTTCTCAATGCACCGGTTATCACCGATTTGGCTGAATTTATCCGGCTGGCGGATGTGATTGTGGCCAATCGCCAACATCCCGACTTGGCCGCTGTGGCAGATAAAGTCTATAGCCGCGACCTTTTCGGCTCGGATCAATAAAGCTGCGTTATCTTGAATTTATCGCTTCCAATTCCTTGCCGCCGCTTGCACATGCGGGCGGCTTTTTTGTGCGCCATCGGCTACAATAGCAGCCATGGAAAATCCTTCATCTTCTTTATTGCAGGGGCTGAACCCCGAGCAATTGGCCGCCGTTACCTGGCCGCCTGCGCCCGCATTGGTGCTGGCCGGTGCCGGCAGCGGCAAAACCCGCGTGCTCACCACCCGCATTGCCTGGCTGTTGCAAAACGGGCAGGCAAGTATTCACAGCGTGCTGGCAGTCACCTTTACCAATAAAGCCGCCAAGGAAATGCAGCTGCGCCTTGGTGCTATGTTGCCGATATCGGTGCGCGCCATGTGGCTGGGCACGTTTCACGGCCTGTGCCACCGTTTTTTGCGCCTGCATTACCGCGATGTCGGGCTGCCGGCGGTATTTCAAATTTTGGACAGCGGCGACCAATTATCGCTCATCAAACGCTTGCTCAAAAGCCTGAATATTCCCGATGAAAGCATTGCCCCGCGCAGCTTGCAAGGCTTTATCAATGCGCAAAAAGAAGCCGGATTGCGTGCAGGCAGCCTAGAAGCCCCCGATCCACACACGCAACGGCTGATTGAATGCTACGCCGCCTACGATGCCCTGTGCAATCAAGAGGGCGTGGTGGATTTTGCCGAGCTGATGCTGCGCAGCTACGAATTACTGCAAGCCAACGCCGCCTTGCGCAGCCATTACCAAAACCGCTTCAAGCATATTCTGGTAGACGAATTTCAAGACACCAACAAGCTGCAATACGCTTGGCTTAAGCTGCTGGCGGGCGAACATGCGGCGGTGTTTGCGGTGGGCGACGACGACCAAAGCATCTACCGCTTTCGCGGCGCGCATGTGGGCAATATGGCGGCGCTGATGCGCGAATTTGCCATTGATGAGCCGATTAAGCTGGAGCAAAACTACCGCTCCGACGGCCACATCCTCACCGCCGCCAACGCCCTGATTGCCCACAACAGCACTCGCTTGGGCAAAAATCTGCGCACCGATGCCGACGCGGGCGAAAAAATCCGCCTGCTGCAAGCCGTTAACGACAGCGAAGAAGCCCAATTTGTGGTCGACGAAGCACGGGCGCTGCAACGCGAAGGCTGGGATTTGGCACAAATGGCCGTGCTCTACCGCAGCAATGCGCAATCGCGCATTCTGGAGCAGGCCTTGTTCCGCGCCGGTATTCCCTACAAAATCTACGGCGGCCTGCGCTTTTACGAGCGCCAGGAAATCAAGCACGCACTGGCCTATCTGCGCTTGGCGGTCAACCCGCACGACGACAACGCCTTGCTGCGCATCATCAATTTCCCCACCCGCGGCATCGGCACGCGCACAGTGGAAAACCTGCAAGCCGCCGCCGCTGCCGAAGGCGTGTCTTTATGGCAAGCGGCCTGCAGCACAGGCGGCAAACAAGCCAAAGTGGCCGCCTTTGTGCGCTTGATTGAAGCGCTGCAATCGCACATCGGCAGCAGCAATCTGGCCGAAACCATGCTGGCGGTGGTGCACGACAGCGGCTTGATGGCACATTATCAAAACCAAAAAGGCGAGCATCAAGAGCGTATCGATAACCTCAACGAGCTTATCAATGCCGCCGTGGCATTCAAACCTTTAGAATCCAATTTTGAAGTGCTGCCTGAAAACGCCGCTACCGATCCGGCGTGGCCGATATTGGCGTTTTTAAGCAGTGCCGCGCTGGAATCGGGCGAACACCAAGCCCTGGCCGGTGAAGCCGCCTTGCAACTGATGACCATCCACGCCGCCAAAGGCTTGGAATTCAACGCCGTATTCCTTACCGGGCTAGAAGAAGGGCTGTTTCCAAGCGAATACAGCCTGGCCGAACGCGACGGGCTGGAAGAAGAACGGCGGTTGATGTATGTGGCGATTACCCGTGCGCGCAAACGGCTCTACATCAGCATGGCGCAGCAACGGCTCTTGCACGGGCAAACCCATTTCGGCGTGGTATCGCGCTTTGTCGACGAAATCCCCGCCGCCGTATTGCACCACCTATCGCCCGCTTCAGGCAGCCTGGTGGCACAACAACACAGCAGCCAACGCAGCAACCCGTTTCACAGCCGCAGCCCCGCCGCCCAAACGCCGGAAAAAGCGCAGAATTATGCCGGATTCACCCTCGGCCAAAACGTGCGCCACGTCAAATTCGGCACCGGCGTGATTATTGATGCCGTTAACAAGGGCGACAGCGCCAAGCTCACGGTAAACTTCGGCAAAAACGGCATTAAAGTGCTGGATACCGCGGCTGCCAAACTCAGCCCGCTGTAAAACCCTATCCACGCTATTTCAAGCAGCGTTAAGGCTGCCTGAAAACCAATCCACCCCCACCATAAAGGCCAAACCATGCAAACCGTTTACGATACCAACAACATCTTTGCCAAAATCCTGCGCGGTGAGATTCCCAACCACACCGTTTACGAAGACAACAAAACGCTGGCATTTATGGATGTGATGCCGCAAGCGCGCGGCCATGTATTGGTGGTGCCCAAAACCGCCGCCGTAGAGCTGAGCGACCTGCCCTTGGACTATGCCCAAGCCGTGCTGGCCACCGCACAAAAAGTGATGGCCGCACAACGGCAAGTGCTCAAGCGCAGCGGCATTGTGCAAATGCAGCTCAACGGCGCCCAAGCCGGCCAAAGCGTGTTTCATTACCACTTGCACCTGATTCCCAGCAATGTACACGAGCTGGGCCGCCACGAAGGCGGTATGGCCGACCACAACGAGCTGGCGGCGCTGGCCGGCGAATTGCGCGCCGCTCTATAGTCGCAAACCCAAAAAACAAAGCCCGATACATCAGCATAATGTATCGGGCTTTGTTTTCAGGTAGCCTTAGCGCAAACGCACACCACTGGCCAAATCAATAATCTGGCTGGGCTGGCGGTTGCCGCCGCAACGCCCCGGCACCAACCACACCTTATCACCAAAGCGCCGCCGCACTTCCGCCGCGCGAACACATGGCCGCTCGCCGCTGCGGTTGCACGAAGTAGACACCAAAGCCGTGCCCAGCTGGCGGCACAATTGCCGTGCACCGGCATGGGCAGGCACCCGCACCGCCAATTTATGGCGACCACGCCCGCGCAACATCGTGGGCATTTGCGCCGCCGCCGCAATCAAATACGTTTTGGCGGCAGGCCAATTTTGTGCCAACAGCGCCTGCTGCGCCGTATTTAAAGGCTGCAATAAGGGCTGCAATTGCGCTAAATCAGCGCCAATACTGATTAACCCTTTATGCTGCGGCCGCTTTTTCAACGCCACCACCCGCCGCAAACCGCGCACATGCCGGGGCAAACAGCCCAAGCCATAGCTGGATTCGGTGGGATAGGCCACCACACCGCCACGGCGCAAATGGGCGCGCAAACGGTAAACGGCGGCATGGGCAAGCATTCGGGGCATAAAAGGGCAGGGAATCGGTAACGGGATGAAATTGAAGCACGATAACGGCAGAATGCATAGGATGCCCGTATTTTGCGTATCCTAATTTTAAAACGATGCATCTGCTACAGGCAAAAAACAAGGCCGATTTATCTGTTATCGGCCCGGGTTTATTTGGAGCGGATGGCGGGATTCGAACCCGTCCGAACTGCTTGGGAAGCAGTTATGCTACCACTACATCA